>Ga0208645_1003309_pt1 | contig 11988 bp, 10 predicted proteins | sample VirMetDEL_Sep_01_FD_184519 | JGI IMG/M metagenome (GOLD analysis project Ga0208645, IMG submission 184519) | Aqueous microbial communities from the Delaware River and Bay under freshwater to marine salinity gradient to study organic matter... | ecosystem: Environmental > Aquatic > Marine >...
GATTTGGTAGCGCGGATACTTTCTTTAGGCGAGGAAGGCGAGCGCCTATTTAGGCCTAACTTTTTCACGCGGCCAATCTGGAAATGGGTGGTCTGCTCGGTCTGTCACTCAGGTATTTTTTCTTTGGTATATTCTCTGGCGTCGGGCTTCAGCCTGCGCCAGACCTTTATACTCATGACATTTTCCATTCTCTTAACCATACTACTCGAAGAAAAAAATGGCTGAAACAATTAAAAGACTACCAAGGCGAGATGATGGCTCAATCAAATCCACATTTGAGGCAAATGAGGTCACATACACCATTAAGACCGCAGATGAAGGGGTAAGTATTGCCAGGTTCAACGAATATCAAAAGATGGCCGGAATGCTTGGCTTTGGTGCCACATTTCAGAAGCTTTATGAGAACCATCAAAAGTCTATCAAGCTGGCCAACGGAGTTGTGTCTGGCGAAAATACCTTTACTGATTTAGTTCTGCACTTGAACGCCATCAACGAGGGCATTTTGGAGGCATCAGAGGAACGCAACAGTATTGCACTTTATATCTGCACTCTTTTCATAGTTCGCGAAGGTGAGGACTTGACAAGTTGGTCTATGGAACTTGCCAGAGATAAAATTGATGACTGGAATCGAGAGGGCTATCATGCGGAGGATTTTTTTTTCTTGGCTCTCGGTTCGGTGGTCGGGTTCAAGAACGCCTATCTCGAACTAATAGAGCGATTGAGCGGAAAAGCGGAGAAAGTCAGCGACCTGTTTTCGGGAGATGGCAAATTTCCGAAGATGGAAAGCGAATCGACTACTGGCGAAAAATAGAGACAGACCTTGAGGAGTCTATTGATTTCCTTTTGGAGACTGCGAATTACAACTATTCTGATTTGATAGCCATGGACTTCGAACTATTTTATCGGATATTAGGTAGAACAATAGCAAGGGAAGAGGCGAAGATGGAACAAATCAAGCAGCAAAAAGCAAAACGAAATGGCTGACATAAGACTTGCATGGGATTTAGACGAAAGACAACTACTTGAAGGGCTTCAAAAGGTTGAGAATCGCCTTGAGGAGATTGAAAAGGAACTTGGCAAAGTAGATAAGTCGTCAGACAAAGCCTTTAGAGATGGCGCAAAAAAGACCACTCGCTTTGAACGCGCTGTAAATAGGTTGAAAAAGCCATTTCAAAACATTACAAAACAAATAAATTCAGTCGCAGGCTTAGTTGGTGTTGCCTTTTCGGTGGGCGCTGTGGTTGCTTTCGGTCGCGCTGCCGTCCGAGCCTTTGACCAGCAGGAAAAAGCAGTCACAAAAGTACGCCAAGCCCTTGTATCAACCGGAAATGCCTCACAATTAACTCTTAAACAGTTGACAGATGAGGCCTCGAGGCTGCAAAGTGAGACAATTTTCGGTGATGAACAAATCCTTGAGGGCGCTACCGCTCAGCTTCTTACATTTACAAACATTGCAGGTGATAACTTCCTGCGAACTCAGCAAGTCGCGCTTGATTTAAGTACGGTTTTGGGAACTGATTTGCAGTCATCAGCAATCCAGCTTGGCAAAGCCTTAAATGACCCGGTCGCAAACTTGTCTGCATTAAGCAGGTCAGGTATTCAATTCAGCGATTCACAAAAGGAAGTCATAAAAGAGCTTGCAAATACGAACCGATTGGCCGAGGCTCAAGTCGTGATTCTTGAAGAATTGGAAAGGCAGTATGGTGGTCAAGCTCGTGCGGCCGTTACAGGCGCTGGTCGAATTACTCAATTCACAAATGCAGTCGGGGATTTGTTTGAAGTTATTGGCGGCAGGATTATATCAATAATTGAACCAGTCGCTGCTGCAACTCAAGGAATAGTTGAAACTTTAACTAATCTTATTGGAGTTCAAGAGGACGAGGTTGATCAACTAAGAAATCAAAACCTTGAATTCAATACCCAAATACGAGTCCTACAAGACGGAAATATAACTCAAGAGCAAAGGCGTGAATTGATTAACAGGATAAATAAAGAATACAAGGATTATTTGCCCAACTTATTGACTGAAAAGTCGAGCATTGAAGATATCACAACGGCCCAAAATTTAGCAAACGATGCTTTTGCCCAAAGAATTCTTTTGACTCAATTTGAAGAGGAACTTAATAAAATAGCGGAAGCAAGACTTGCTGCAAATAAGGCTAACCTTGAAACACAAAAAGAAGCGGCCAAGCAATATGAAATAGAGCAAAAGGCCATTGATGATTTAGGTGGGTCATATGGCGCTTATACAAAAGGTCTTGATGATGGTATTGCAAGCTTTGACATTGCTAATATATCTGCGCAAGAGAATATAAAAACAAACCAAGAATTAGATACTCAAGCAAAAGAGCTTGAAGAAACGTATGAGGAATTAGCGAAAACTCTGGGTACAACACTTGCGGAAATACAAGCAAGGTTTAGGCTTGCAAGTAATGCTGCCCAAGGTACAGGAGATGCAGCAAACCAAACTAAAAAGTCCTTTGAAGAAATGCTTCTTAGTCTGGCTCAATTCGGAGAAGGCCTTGAACTTGAGACAATTTTCCAAAGTGGATTCTTGGGGCGTGATTTCATAATCACAGAAAGAGACTTAACACTCAAAGAATTTGATAAACTCGTTGAAGCAATCGAGGCTCAAGCTGCTGCTGCTGGTAAAACTTTGCCGGCCGCTTGGAAAAAGTCGATTGATGCAGCTCGTCAAGAAATAATTGACCAGACTGATAGAGTTTTGAATCGCGTGGTTGACCCAGTAGAAACTCTTCCAACCCTTCGGCCTCCAGGCGTCACCATCAGCCCGACCGTACAAAGAGAAATCGACAAAGAAAATAAAGAGGCAGTTGAAAAAATAGCAGATGGGCTGTCTGATGAAATAAACGAAAACTATGGCAAGCTTGAGGATCGAATTAAGCAGTTTAGTTTTGGCGGATTGGTTCAAAAGCTTTTCAAACTTGATGATTCTGAAACTCAATTTGTAGAAGAACAGGCCAATCAATTCTTTCAATCAACCCTCCAAGCCCTTGATTTCGGAACCGAGCTGCAAATAATTCAGCAAGACCGCTTAATTGAAAAGCTTGATGAGCGAATTGCAAAGCAACAGGAGCTTGTAGATAAGGAAGCCAAACTTGCCGCAGAAGGATTCGCCAACAATCTAAACCTTGAAAAGGAACAACTCGCGGCCATTGAGGAGGAAAGAAAGAAAGCCACAGAGCGCAAGTTGAGATTGCAAAGGGAGGCAGCAAAGCGAGAGCTCGCAGTTCAGCAGGCCTTACAAGTTGCCAACTTAACATCTGCCGCCATTGAAGTATTTGGGTCTGGTGCTAAGTTTGGTCTTCCGGGTATCTTATTTGCAGCCTCCGCAGTTGCCACTCTCTTCTCGTTAGTCGCTCAGGCCAAAGCCCAAGCAGCCCAATTCGCCACACCAGACGAGCTGAGAGGTGGTGGTCTCTTTGACGGCCCAAACTTACTCAGCCACGAGCAGCAGCGCAAGCGCGGAAGATATCACCGAATCGAAGGCTCAAACCTTGCCATTGAAAGAGGGGAATGGATAATCGGAACAAAGCACAGCAAAGAACACTCTGACTTCCTCGCAGACTTAAACAGCGGCAAATACACAGGCATCGACCTTGCGGCAAACTTGGAATTTGCCCGAAGCTTAAGCAAGCGGAGCCGGGCCATTCGGTCAGGTTCAGATGGTCAGATGGTCAGGGATATAATGCGGAGGGCCTCGGGGTACGATGAACTAAAGAGCGAGATGCGCGGCATCCGTTCAGCAGTTGAGGCAGTTCAGTCTGAAATAAAGCGCAAGCCCACAGTTATCCCCTCAGGCCGCAACCAAATAATCATCGAAGATGGCTTGCATCAGTCAAGCCGAATTGTAGAAATTAAGTGATATGCCAGTACCACCACGAGCCGTAAGATTTAACGCACAAAAGGGACTCGACATCAGAGCCGAGCAAACGCCATCAAATAGGGCCGGCACTCCGGTCGGTCTTGCGCGCGCTCGTGACCTGGCAGCTGGGGTGAATGTTAGCGAGGAAACGATTCGGAGGATGGTGGCATTCTTTAACCGTCACCAACAGAACTGGGATCCGACCGACTTGACAAAGAAAGGCTCTCAGGCTTGGCTCTTATGGGGTGGAACTGCTGGCAGAAGATGGGCGGAGGCAGAGCTGCGAAAAATTGAGAGGGAACAACAGAACAGGTAAATTTGTTTTTGTGTCTGAAAACCAATATAATTGCTATATGAAAAAAGAAGAATACATAAAGGCGAACCAGCGTAAACTCGATGAGGGTCATGCGCTTTACATGTCGACCAAAATGAAAGACGTGGATGGTGACCCAATTTATCGCACCTTTCCGACCTGGATTGGAGACACCGCGCTCTCTGCTGGTTGGGTCAAGGTAAGCACCTCGCAGCCAATTGGGGTTGATGTGTTGCAAAAGAATGAAGTGGCTGATGATGTGATTGAAAAGGAGTACACAGAAGGATTCACAGACCCTGAGCCAGAGCCCCGAGCCACCAAGGGCGCTCTTGAGTTTGCGGAAGAACAGGGTATTGATATTTCAGAAATACAAGGAACCGGCCGAGCCGGAAAAATCACATTATTTGACGTTAAAAATTTCATCGAAAATGGCTGAATGGATAGCAGTACACAAGAAGACTGAGAAGGAATATGGCCCTTACTCAGATGCTCAGAAGCAAGCGATTGAGGAATCCACATACCTCAGTCAGTCCTATCGCTTCAAAAAGTTAGAAACCAAATCAAAAACAAAGCCCGTTGGCGAGAAAGCCGATGGAACTAAAACCGAACAATGAACGTACAAGAACTTGGAGGGTTATTCGCTTCCCTCACAGGCAAAAGCGAAGAGGAGATTTCGAGCGCACTCAATCAAATCGCTCAGGATGCTACCGAGAACGAGACAGACCCGAAAGAGGGTGTTGCCAAATTTCTCGAAGATGCCTTTGCGGCAAAGTTTAGAAGCATTTCAGAACAACAGCTCAACCGGGGAATCCGTGAGTCTCGCGAAAGTCTTGAGAAAAAACTCAGGCAGAAATACGAGATAAGCAGTTCCGCGAAAGGTGAGGATTTGATTGATCAGATAGTTGAAGCACAACGCCAAGCGGCCGCAGCTTCGGCCAGCACCAACCTTGAAGAGTTAAGCGCTGACCAACTTAAAGGCCTGCCTCAGGTGCAGGAAATGGTCAAGCCATGGGTCTCCAAATATGAGCAAGCTCAAGCAGAATTTGAGCAGTTCAAATCGGGAATCCAACAGCGCGAACATGCAAGCAAAGTGCGCCAAGCGATTCGAAACGAATTTCTTTCACTCAATCCAATCCTGCCATCAGATGAAACGAAAAAGCAGAAGGCTATTGATGCTTTTGTGCAATCGTTTAATCCTCAACAATTTGCTGTAACTGAGACTGGTTCTATCAAGCCGTTGGGCGAGAATGGGAATCCGCTTCAGGATGACAAGTACAATGAAGTGCGACTGACAGACTTTGTCCGCGCGAATAACTACTTCGATGTCCACAAAGCAGACCCAAGCAAAGCATCCCCACAACCAAGCCCAGCAGGTGCTCAAGCTGTCAGTGCGAATGGGTTGACTTTTGCAAATCGCAACGAGATGCTTAAGTACATGAATGACCCATCAGTACCGACCGACAAAAAGCGCGCTGCATTGGAAGCTTGGAATACTCAGAACAAAGTATCTTAAATTCCTAAACAGCAAATAATTACAAAATGGCAGCAGGAGACTTTTCAGCAGCAAATGAGTATGATCCGATACTCATTCAGCTCAATGAACTCTGGGATCGCGAGAACGTCATCGAGGACTCGCAGGCCCCACTCGTCACGATGAACGAAGTCATCACGAACCACGGAATGCGTAGCATCCCGGTACTTGATGGTCGCGGAAAATGTGTGACAACCAAAGTATGGTGGACGCAGGATGGTGACTATGACCCAACCTACGCAAGCACCACTTTTGACAGCTCAGTCGGATGTGAAATTCCCGACGGTGTTGAAGATGAGGCATACAGCGCCACATTTGACCCGAACCTCTTTGTTTACCGCTCAGTCGCTTTTTCTGACCAAGATTGTGATAACCGTTTGTATGCTATCAACCGCACAGCTGAGCGCATCAATGATGCGATTGTAGCTGTTCGCAAGGGTATTGCCGAGAAGGTAGCAACTTTCCTGACTACAAACGCGCAGGCGAACGGCTATACCGCAGGCCCTGGTACAATCAACGGAACTGTCACAGAGTTTACTCCAACTGAATTTGGAGACCTGACAACTCTTAACACTTTGCGTCTGATTGCACTCAAGAATCAAGTCAATGGTTACCGCATCGTGAACGGTGTGAATTTCTGGGAAGTTTACCAGAACGCAGTTGTTTCTGCCTCACCAGTTGAGACTGACATCAGAGATGCCAACATTGCTCGCGCGGCTGGTATGGTATGGGACATTTGGCTTGATGATTACCTTGCATCTGACCCTGTGACTTTCATCTTTGATCCTCGCAGAATTGGTTTCGGTAATTACCCACGGTATGCAGTTTCAAACGTGCCAACTCCGATGCACGGAACCTTTAGCTACAATCCAGAGCTGACAGGTGTGCAGAATGGCAGCGTTGAGCAGCACTTCGCTTGGGGTATTTCAGACCCAGTCTTCCAATACCTCGCAACTGACCCTGTATCTGGTGTCACAAGCTTGCAGCCGATTCGCTACGATGTTGAGTACAAGAAGGTCTGCACCGGTCGCGATGGCATGGGTAACTTGAAGTACAGCCACCACATCACAGTTTACTTCAACGGTGCTCTTCACGCTTCACCAACTGCTTTGGCAGGCGCTGGCACAAAGGGCAGCGGTATTCTTGAGTTCCAATCAGTATCTGCTTAAATCGAATTTGAATGAGTCTTGATTGCTTGAATGGCTTGGTTGGATTATCGGACAGGGACTGTCCCTGTTTTACCGATGACAGACCATCTGACTACAATCAGAGCGACACAGGATACTATCTGACAGATCCGGAATACGGCTTCCCATTGAAGGAGGCCGTATTTGCCGGCTCTGATTGCTCTGACGACAGCGTCTGGGATATGCTTCTCAAAGCGCGCAATAAGGCAATCAGAGACTTTCAAACCGATTTGCAGGCGGCATTGTACACCGAAAGAGCTTCGAGGTACTCCGTATTTTCGGGGCTCATCGGAAAGGACACGAGCAGCACAACGCGGAATCTGAATGGCACATATCAAGGCCTTCTGATAACCTCAAAAGTGGTGAAGGGCGGAGTGCTGAAGATTTCGCGAATTGGGCTTGACATCGACACAAGTACAACGGTAACTGTGAAGATTTACAGCTCCAAAGACACGAGCAGCCCAATTTTTTCCTTACCTGTGACAGGCAATGCCAATCAGCTGACTTATACGAATATTCCGATACCAGTAGAGCTACCACTTTATGACGAAGAAGTATCTGAACTCAGATATTACATCGTCTACGAAAGCCCGACATTCAAACCGCGGAATAACAAACTGACTTGCTGCGGCCGAAAGCCGGGCTGGATGCAGTATTTGTATGCCGCTGGCTACAACTCCAACGACCTTCTTGGCGAGACAGGAGACACGGCCACGAACGGCATCATCCTGCAAGCGCATCTATTCTGTGATCAACTGCAATGGATTTGCGACATGGATGAGGTGGAGGGTTACAATGTGAAGTCTGTCATTGGCCGAGCAATTCAGATGAAGGGGGCGGTCAAGATAATCTCTCAGATCTTGCGAAGTGGTAACTTGAATCTATACACGATGAGTAACAGGGAAGCGATGTATGCCGATAAGAAGCGGCTTCAGCGCGACTACGAGAACCAGGTCATTTGGCTTGCCGAGAATATACCGGCAGGCGTTAGTGACTGCTTCATGTGTGATAAGAATATCAAAAGAAAATCAATCTTAATCTAAAAAAACAAACGACATGGCAAACGATTTTTGCACAATATGCCCTGCGGTTTGTGACGATACCCTTGATTTACCAGCGATTGATGCAAATCAGGATTGTATCACCATTGTCTACAAGAAGAGTCAGATTTGCGGACTCGTCATACAGCCAACTACCGGAACCGGCTCATTGCCGTCTGCTCCCGGTGCAAGCTGGACTGACCCGACATATTGGGCCACAGCAGTAGACAACACAGTCACAGACAACAGCGCATTCAAGTACGTTGTCGGTATTGGCGGCCTTCCTGCTGCTGAAAAGACCGAAATCGAACTACCGAAGAATAAGGTTCGTGCGCTTGACCGCACTTACACCATCACCTTCTCAGTTCGTAACTTGACTGACAACCATTACGCATTCTTTCAATCGCTTCAATGCGGTTGGACAGGATTCCAGTTTTGGTACGAGACCGTTGGCGGTCGCTTCTTTGGAGGCGAGAACGGCATTACTCCTTCAAAAGTAGATGTTGACTTCCCTCTCAGCGAAGGCGTCGATGACTATGAAGAGGCAGTTTTGACCCTGACCTTCGAAGCTTGCGGAGATCCACCGCGTACAGATTCACCGTTTTAGAATTAGACACAGGGAGGGCCGCTTGGCTCTCCCTTCTTAAATTTAGATGAAATGAGACTACTTGCGTCGTTCATAATGCTATTGCTTGCTTTGAATCTATCTGCTCAGGTGGACAGGGAGAACTCGCGCGACTTTTCATCTATGCTGAAGGATGCGATTGGGGAAGTTGATTCGACGAAGTACCCAGTCTTGAAGCTATACCCGGTGACTGTCACAGATAGGACCTGGTACGATAACTCAAGGCGAGGGGTGTCAATCATTGGCGAGCGTTCACCAGTCAAAAAGGGCTGGTTCACTTACGATCCACTCGACACGTTAAACAACAGCTTTGCGATTAAGGTGGACGCGGATTTGATTGCTAAGGGTCTGTTTGATGCAGGGTATGAGATTGAGGGAGTCAGCAAACGGCTCTCACTCCATTATTACAACGCAGGCGATTCATGCTGGGTACTTGCCGACACGACCGGCATTCAGTTTGCAACCAGCTCTGGCATCGGCTACCTCCAAGTTCCCGAAGGAGTCACTCTTTTGTCCATGAATCTCTTCGGTTCACTTGATGACCTTGACCCATCGGGCAGGTATTCCATTATCGTCACCAACTCAAATGTCAACTACAATACAGGGGCAGGTGATATGCGAGCTCCAGACTTTCAAATCATAAACGCCACGAGCTTTGTGGCCGGAGGGCCTTCAGCTGCCCTACCGTTCGTGTACGACGAGGGCAATGCCCCACAGCGCCAAATAATCGGGGTAAACAACGGAGAAATTTCACTTCGTGCAATAAACTTGGATGCATTTTCTTATTGGATTATTAAACTCCATTTCTGATGAAAGCACGACTTTTATATATTTTTCTTCTTATATCTTTCACAGCATCGGCCCAAGTGGACACGGTGCTCTCTCAGTTTAACGCCACAATCAATCTCTATGCATCAAGCGGCTCAGGGCCTACTTTCAGAATTCAAGGAATAATCAACAACACGACAGGTCAATATACAGCATCAGACGTAGCCATCGGAGACATCATCTTTGCAAGCGAGTCAGATAGATGTGTGAGGTTTAGGGTTGACAATGTGACTGTCGTTGGTCAGGCTATATCGGCGACTGTGACAGACCTTGAGGGAGTGGTGACCAATGTGCCTCTTGGAATTGCAATGATTGCGCGAGAGACGGCAAATAATTCCTTCCCTCTGTTTGTGGATGGCGTCAGCGCTGACTTACTTGCCTGCGTCCGAACTCACTTCACTTTACTTGTTGACAACATCGAAGGGGAGCAAGGCCCTCCTGGCGAAGATACCGACTCCATTTACTACACATTGAACGACTCGACATACTTGGCCACCAAAGGTGACACCATTCCATTACCCACTCTTTTGGATACCGCCTACGCAATAGCAGACACTCTTTACTTTATCTCCGGAACCGACACAACCGAGGTACTCATTACCGACACAGACACCGATCAACAAAACCTCAGTCTGGTTGGAGATTCACTTTTAATTGAACGCGGCACAGGGGTTGACCTGAGCGTTTATCGAGATACTTTCACCGACACGAACACCGACACAGATAGCATCTACTTTGACAATCGCTCAACTATTCAGCTAATAACCCGGGGCGATACTATTGCCTTGCCTCCAGATTTAGTCTACGATGGGGACAGCTCCATCACAAACGAGCTTCAAGACATTGATTCAGTTGTCTTATCGGGCAACTTGCTCACAGTTTACATATCAGATGGAGCCTCCGCATCAGTTGATTTGTCAGGGTATAGCCCGACAGATAGAGCCGATACGTCAGGTTATAACCTTACCTTTTATATCTCAAATGACAGCCTCAACCTGACAGATGGGATAGGAAACCTAAGAGTTGACCTCTCACCTTATTTGGATAACACCGACACCGATAGTATAGTAGTTGACTCACTTGGTACTTTATTAGTCAAGAATCGTGGCGATGTCATTACCTTAATTCCTGACACAGATACCGATACCGACGAGCAGAACTTGAGCCTTGTGGGTGACTCACTTCTGATTGAAAGAGGCACAGGGGTTGACTTATCGGGTTACCTTGACAACACCGACACCGACACAATCATTGTCGACTCAGCTGGCATAAAGACCTACACAGTCACGCGCAACGGAACCATCTACATTCCTGCTGGAGATGGAATAGGAACTGACACCTCAGGATACAATCAAAGCTTCACAAAAGTAGGTGACTCCCTCATCTTGGTGGATGGTACAACTCGCTTAGCACTCTATGATCCAGACAGTGTGGGCGGCTTTGTGCTTCCGACTGACTCAATTACATTCAATAATAACGAGGCAGGCCCCGATGAGGCTGAACTGAATTGGGATGAAACTTTGGGGTACTTGGTCTTTGGTGGGCTTGGTGACCAACTCATTCAAATAGGTCAGGATCAATACTGGATGACAGTCAACCAATCGGGTGACCTCATTGAAAAGGGTGAGGTAGTCATGGCTGTCGGGGCAACAGGGAATAGCGGCAAGTTTTTGATTGAGAAATACCTTGCAGACGGAAACACAGACCCGAACTATCTGCTCGGTGTCGCAGCTCATGATATACCAGACGGAACTGAGGGATACGTAATGCATCAAGGTAAAATCCGCCAAATAGACCTCACAGCCTACAACACAGGTCAAGTTCTTTATGTCTCACCAACTGTGGCAGGCGATTGGGTCACCACAGAGCCATCAAACGGATATCAGAAACTGCCCATTGCTTTCGTTGTCGATTCTTCGGCTAACGGAACCCTTGCTGTGCGAGTCAAAACAGGCGAATCTCTCAGAGACCTTCATGACGTCGATGTCTCATCTCCTGCGGATGGTGATTTGATTGCCTACGATTCGGTGCTTGGCTATTGGGTCACAAAAGCTGACTCAGTCATTGATGATGATTCAGACCCTACAAACGAAATACAAACAATATCAGTATCTCAATCTTCCGATTCAATAACAATCGGCCTATCTGATTCAGATACAATTTCAATCGAAAGTAAAAACGGAATTTACAGTTCAAGCAATAACTCACAAGATGCTGCTGTGACTGCAATTGGTGTGCCTACTTCATTAAATTACGATGCAAATACTCTCGTCATTGATGGCTCAAATAATCGAGTCGGGATTGGGACTGCGAGCCCTTCTGAGGTGTTAGATGTGGTTGGGGATGTGGAGATTGATGGAAAGTTGGATTTGAACGATGGTGGGAATAGTGTATTTATTGGAGATGACGCTGGGTTAAATGATGATGGGGATGATAATAGGAATGTAGGGATTGGGTATTGGGCATTACGCAATAACACAACAGGTAATTATAACACAGCCAACGGGTTTCAAGCATTACGCTACAACACAACAGGCACCAACAACACAGCCAACGGGTCTTTTGCATTACACAGTAA
>Ga0208645_1003310_pt1 | contig 11987 bp, 24 predicted proteins | sample VirMetDEL_Sep_01_FD_184519 | JGI IMG/M metagenome (GOLD analysis project Ga0208645, IMG submission 184519) | Aqueous microbial communities from the Delaware River and Bay under freshwater to marine salinity gradient to study organic matter... | ecosystem: Environmental > Aquatic > Marine >...
AAAGAAAAGATGGTCTGATGTACCAGTTATGAACTACCTTATAGCCTTCAACAACACCATTAGTATTGTCTTTAGCTAACTGTTCGCAGCTATATTTATCATCTAAATATCTCTGAGCCACTTCGCTACCCTTATTTCCTCTTGGATCGTGAATGATCTTTGATGAGCATGAAGTTAGAAAAATTATAAGTAGTATAATTAATATCCTCATTTTTCACCTCCTGTTTTTCTACTAAGGGTATAGAGAATTTCCCATCTCTCTCAAAGCACTTCTCTAAGATGTGCATAAAAGGTTTAGCTTCTGGTTTCATTGGGTATATTCTCCTGTTCGTCTTTATAGCCTTGTGCCGTACATTCGCTACACTGGATGATGTTTTCATCAGCATCAATGTAGTAATGATTTCCCTGACAAATGTCACAGACTGATTTTTCTTTTTCTTGCATAGTTCCTCCTATTCAAACAAGACCTTAATTGGTCTTTGATTATTAAAGTTATAAAGTTTAACCATAGAAGTTTTATGATCATCATAAGTAGATGCTTTTTTCCACTTATAAGGATTATTCTCGTAGGCTCTAAAGAACTTCTTAATGTCTAACTTATATAACTTATGAAGATGTAATAACGCTCTAATGAAGTGTGCCTTATTCCAAATCTTCTTCTCAAAAGGTGATTGAACTAAAGTTGCTACAAACCCTTTAACATTGTTGAATACCTGTTCGGTAATCTCCAGATTGCCATTCTTAAAGTTCTTGTAGAATTTGCTATAGCCTTTTTCATTATCACCTACAGATAAATAACCACAGGCTTCTAAAGCTGCTGAGTGATTAATACCTAGATCAACTAAATCCAAATATCTTTTGTAATGGATCTTATTAGGTGAATGTACGGCATAGGCATTAGCAATATCATAGTTAGTCCAATTCTTTTGAACTGAATTGATATCTCTTACTAATGAGATTAGCTGACCTCTATCCACATTGTGAATATGATAGTCAATAGGCATCTGTAAGATTTTTAATGCAGCGTATCTATGCTGACCATCAATAATCTCCAAGTTCTGAGATACCACTAGCGGATTAATCAAACCATTAATCTTAATACTTTCCATTAATTGTTTGATCCTGTTTTGATCTACTGATCTATTACCTTCAAAGAAAGTAAAGTTATCGTATTGAGTTGTACTAAATATTTTCTTTTCCATAAAAGTTCCTCCTTTGGTTAGTATTTAGCGTTTGGTGTTTTCTTATAATGTTCTACAAATGCTTTTACCTTAATGTAAAAAGGCGCATCATAGCCATTAGTTATTTTCTCAATTTCATCACATAACTCTATTGGTAGAGCCTTAGTAATGAATTGTTCTCTCTTTGGCTTCTTGCCATAGATTAGTTCTAGTTTAGTCATGTATTCTCCCTTCAAGGAATTGTTTGATTTCTCTAGTGTGATTATTCTGATCAAACATTCTGCTCATAAAATCACTACTAGCTTTGTCTGCAGGATTGATAAAACTATCAACCCAGTCTTTTGTTAAGTTTTTAGGATTAGATATTCTATTCAAAAGTTTCTTCGCATCTTTCTTATAGAATGATTTTGACTTACCTGAGAAAAGCGCAACTGCTAAATAGCTACGCTCATTCTCCTTAACAAAAATCGTTGTATCAAGAATATCTGTATCATTCAGATATCCATAGTGCATAGTCCAAGTCATTATTTTACACTCCCATTTTTCAATGTATGAAAATATTTTCCTTTAGTTCTTTTCTCACCACTAAGTCCACCTTTGCCTATTTTTGTTCCGTATCTCCAAGATGCACCTGTGCTACCAAATTCTTCTGTCATTCTTTCAACAAACTCATTAAATTCTTTTTCTTCTTGAGCAGTTAATTTAGTCATTGAATATCTCCTTAATGAAATAAAGTATGAAAGCAAATGTTCCTAAGTGAACTAGCACTGTGATTAGATCGTGTATCATTTATTTTACCTCCTTAAAATTTTTAATCATATTCTGTTTGCCATATTCTTCAGACTCTTGATTATCTTTTACAATAAATTTAGCATTATAAGTTTTGCCTTTTTCTAACTTAGGATAAGAAGAAGTAAACCAAACATATTGATTACTTTGGTCATCAATAAATTTAAAAATTTCTGAATAACCATATTGAGTTTCAAAACCATGTTTAAAAACTAAAGTTAGTTCTTTGACATATTTACCTAATTCAACAAAGTCAGATTTTACTTTAACCCAGAAATCTTTTGTCTTTGACTCTAAAATTTCTAAGCTAAAACCTGTTTTGATGCAGGCTAAATATTTAGATTTTTTAATTTCTCTCCATGATTTAAATTCTACTCTTTCATTAAAACTTTTCCAATAATGACCAAATTCAATTCCAGAAATAACTAGATTATTTTCTACTTTAATTTTTGCCATTCTCTTTTCTAGTCTTATCTCTGCATTTTTATTTAATCTATCTAACTCCTCTTTTGTAAATACCCTTCTAGGAGTAGGATCAATTTTTGTTCCATCACATTTGAAACAAGTACCACCCTGTACCCAGTAGTAAGGTGTTAAACCTGTACCGCCGCACTTACCGCAATATCTGTTAGCTACTAATTTTCCGTTATCGTCAAATACTTTGTATTCAACTTTTTCACCATCTCTGAAAAAATAATTAATCATTTTAGTTTCTCCTGTATTTTTCATTGTGATAGTTGTACCACATTTTTTTATAATTCGTCAATAGCTAAATTATAAATAATTAATATCCCTGTTGGCATTGTTTTTGGGTGATTATAGTGTATCTAGGAAATATCTTATTTTTTAGCAAATAAGAGTTCCTCCTGTGGGGTAATTGGGCAACTGATTACCCCTCTTTTCATTTTAGAGTGGTATTTATGCTATTTAGATTAAAACCCTACTGTAAGGTCTTTAAAACGGATTTTTTAGGGGTTTTTTTAGGTACTTCCCACCTGATTTCCTTAATGATGGTGGATTTGATAATACAGTGACCTGATCCTGCACATTCATCACCCCACATAGAAGTTAATTTATAGGCTATTTCAGTTTCTCCTATTAATCTTCCTACGGCTCTCATGATGCTCTGATCTGGATCTAAATCAGATAAAATTTCTTTATAGTTTTGCCATTCATTCGTGGATGAACTGTGATCATAAAATTCTAAATACAGTATTGTTTCAGTTTCTTTTTTCATTATACTGATAACAATTAACAAACAATGGGAGTCCAAAGTTTGTGTGTATATATAAAGGCAAGGTGTTAATCATCTTGCCTTTTTTAATTTGCCTATTCTTAATTTAGGTTTCTTTATGGGTATCTTCCCAAATGATAGTTTTTTAAATGTTCTACCTTTGCTGCCAATTATTCTTGGTTTAATTAAAACGGCTAGGCTTCCAGTAGTAGTGATCATTAGTGCATTAATCCATGACCAAACCAGACCACCAAAATGATGATTGCTAGTTTCCATAGATTGTTCCAAGTCCAATACGGATCTAGTTCATCTAGTACCCAGTTTACTTTATTCATTATCCAATCTTTCATAGTTTACTCCTTCTTAAATTTATCGGCGATCTTCTCGCCTGACCGACCAACAATATAACCGCCTACACCCACTAAGACAATATTTAATAAACTGTTCTGAACACTCTCAGGAATGTTAGGTGCAGTAAATCCAAACCAATGCGCAACAACTAATCCTGCAAATATTAGCATTAATAATGGTCGCCAGTTTCTTTGTAGCCAACTACCATTAGCTTCTGCCGTAATGACTTTGGCTTGGGCTTCTAATTCTTTTAGTTGTCCTGAAATTAATTGTTCTTGAATTTTTTGTTTGATCTTTTCCGCTTCTGCTTTGTTGTCTATCGTTTTATCTATGGTACTAAATAAAGTTTTGATCATAGGTGCAGCCGCACTTAATAATCCCATCATGCTAAACCTCTCATTCTTTTAGCTAATCTTTTTGATCTGTTCGGTAGCTGCCTAGCCCACAAACTATTTAACATTTCTATAGATGCCATTTTATACTGCTTGGCTAGTAAGGCTTGTCTGAACTTCTGGAACTTCATCAACTTAGGTAGTCCAAGATTAAATGCCATATCAACCACTATTTCAAATGCTTCTTCATGGATATCATTTACATCAATAAACTTTCTTGCATCATCAATGGCTTGATTTAAATCAGTGGTAAATATCTGATCTACTTCTAAAGATGTGAGTTCTTTATCTATTAAATATTCCTCATCAGGTAATTTGATTAAATGACCTACGCCTATAGTCCAATTATTGAGCGTGTCTTTGTAAGCAGTGTGTCTGATCCCCTCCGATAAAATAATATCCCTTTTAATTCTATCTATGTTCATTTCTTTCTCACCTTCTTAACCTTTGGTAATAGTTCCGTCATTACCTTACTAAGATCCTGCTGCAATACATTTAGATATCCAATATGTAAATCTAAACTGTTGCGGCTCGTGACCTCTGCCAGTTCTTCATTCGTCATAGTTAATCTTATCTGATTACCTACTTTAACGATCCTCATATGTAGATATTTTTATCCCATGATCCATTGTTCTTCAAGACCATAGGTGTAATGGCAGGGATGCCATCTGTAATCAAAGCGCAGCTAAGAATAGGTTTTGCTACATTAACTTTCATATATGCCATGCTTAAACTATCTTTATTCACTAGGCATCCTGTAGAGATACCCCAGTTTAAAGCAAAATCATTAGCTACAAATTTAACCTCTGATACTGTGTGAAAGTGTCCTTGAACGCAGCACATACTCGTTTCTTTGACCGCTTTGGCAATATCTTTGGAAAACTGATGTGCAAAGCAAATTGTATTCTTATCTGTTTTAATAATGTGTTTGTCTTTCCATTCCCATTTCTTATTGACTTCTAAAATATCATTATAGGGTTTTATAAATCTCCTAGACATCTTATTAGCTACGGCTCTACGCAAGACTAAACTACCATGATTACTTTCTAGTAAGGTCATTTTTGGAAATATCTTTTCTAGTCTTTTAATCCATGACTTAGTGACTTCTAATTCATCAAAGGCACTGGGTAGATCAGGATCAACACCATGAAAATTCTGTGAATGATAATCAGCTTCATCTCCAATATGAATGACTGTATCAGGTTTGTAATATTTATTGAGTTTAGCTAAGAACTCTATGCACTCAGGGTGACTGTAAGGAAAGTGAGTATCACCAATAACTAATATTTTTTTATGCGCCAACATCTGCTGCGTTTACACAAGCAAATCTGTATTTGCGAATATTGTATTCATCTAAGATTAACTTTAGATCAGTTCCTAAGATTTTACAATGTTCAAAGGATTGGGTTTTTTCATTAACAGAGATACAGACTGAATTGTAGCAAAAATATCCCACAAGGAATATTGCTTTTAAGGTCACTTAATGACACCAATTAGTTTTACAAATCCTACTAAGATAGCAACCACTGTTCCAATGATGACTAAAACCTTTAATCCGCCTTTAGCCATATTGATTGATTTATCTAAATCCTCAATTTTAGTATTTGCGTTTTCTAAACCTTCTTGAAGGTGATCTATTTTTTCTTCCATGACTGTTAGCTTGGTGATTAATACTTCTACCTTTTCACCAATCTCTAACTTAGTCATGTTAGCCATTATGCACCTAACTCGCCTAGTTTAATTTGTGATTGTTTGTCAAATGCTTCCATTAATTCCTGATCTTTTTTAAATTTAGCTTGATATTCCGCTAGTTCTTTTTGTGTTTTTAAAACATCATCAAAAGTCATAGTCATCATTTGCTTTCTAACTTCCGCATTTCTTTCGTGTGCTTTTTCTAGTCTATCTAATAAGAACTTATTATGCTCTCTTAATTCTCTTACTTCTCTTTTAACTTCTCTTAATTGTTTTTGTAGTTCTTTTTCTGTAGCCATAATGCCTCCTTAATTTGTTCTAGCATCTGCATCTAATAGCCAAGATATTCGGTCTATTTGTTTCTGCATTTTATCATAATCTTTGTGCATTTCCATAATGCGTTGCATATCTCTTTCATTGTTGGCTATTCTACTATCCATTTTAGATATAAACCATACAAGCGATACCGATTGTATTGCAATCGCCATAATAATACCGATAGTCTTGCTATCTAAGTTCATTAGGGCTTCTCTGGGAATATGACTGCTTCTACTTCTTCAACAGTAGTCAGTCCATTGGTTATATCTCTTAATGCCTGTCTATATGTTTTCCAAGCAGTTGGGATTGTTGCACCTGTTTCTTTTGCTTTGATGACTATGTAATCAGTTTCTTCTAATAATGCGTTTCTTTTAGTTCTAAGTTCTTCCATAGCATTATTAAATTCTACTAAAGGTAATTCTGTTTGTATTTGTGACCATGTATAAAATTTAGTATCAGAAAAAATAGCAAAACCATTAATGTCAATACTAGATACAAAATCAACATTATTATTATATTCTTCCTCAGTTGTTGGATTTCCTTTGACTACAAATTCATAATTATTTCCATTCTTTTTATTAAGTGATTCTATTATTTTTGCTATGTCTATCATTGTTTTTAACCTGCTATTTCCATTACTGTTAAACACGCCTGTCCTGCTTGTCCGCTTGAAATACCATTGTAATAATATGTTCTTCCTGCGTTATCTGATTTTACTTGAACAGTATAAATTAATTGTGAAACTGTGTTTGGTGAATCTAATATTGTTGATACAGAACTCTCACCTCCAGTAGCATCTTTATTAATAGTAAAAGATGAGCCATGACCACCACCTAGATTTGTTGTTCCTCCACCACTAACTTCTCTTACAATAGTTGAATGACCAAAGTTTGTGGAATTAGTACCACTATTTGCTCCGTTATTATGTACGATATAAAATTTACTTGTATTTGCAGTAGGTGAAATGACAACAGTAATAACAATACCATAACCAGTGCTAGCAGTACCATAAACAGAAGTATAATTTGCTGATTGTACTTGTAAAACCTTACCCCCACCTGCACCTGTCACTGTACCTGTAAAGGCATAGTCATCAGCTAAATTCATAGATTCAGATTTTATTTTAATTAGCGCCATATTAAATACCGAATGCCTCCTTAATTTCTTCTACTGTTAATCCTAAATCAACAAGTTTTTGTCTTGCTGAATTTTTTTTATCAATTTGATTTTGTGAATAGGTTAAATCTGTATTATCTCTAATATTATCATAAGAACTACCATTCCAAGTATCACCAATCTCGCCTGTATGGTCAGTTGCTATCTTTTGATTTTCATTATAGATGAAATCTGGAATATTATTTAAATCATCTACTAAAACAATATCTTCAACAACATTAGTTGTTTTATTTAAAATACAAACTTTAGCCATTTATAAACTCCTTAACTACTACGAAACCAGAGCCACCTGCACCACCAGTAGAAGTTCCTGTATCGTTTCTTACTACTGTTCCACCACCACCAGAACCTTTGCTTCCCGCAACACCTGTTGTACCAGAACCGTCATTCCTTGCTCTGTCATTAGCCAATCCACCTCTTTCAAAAAATGAACTACCTCCGTTTCCACCAATAACTCCGTCATTACTTGTTTCGCCATGATGCCCGTGTTCACCATTTAAATTTAAATCACCACCAGATGCACCACCACCATCAGCACCCCTTCTGGCTTCATCACCACCACCATTATAACCAGATGAACCATTACCACCATTTCCTGTAATAGTTCCTCCTGTTCCTGCAGGGATAAATGTAGAATTTCCACCACTAGAACCACTAGTAGCACCATTTCCACCAGAGCCACCAGAGCCAATAGTGACTGTTGCTGATGCACCTATTTCTGTTGCTGAATAAATTTTAATAGCCGTTCCACCTGCTCCGCCTCCACCAGACGCTAAAGAACAAGAGGTATCATTTCCGTCTGTACCCCCTGCACCTCCACCACCACCAGTGCAATAAACTTCGCAAAATGCCATTCCTGTTGTTGGTGTGTATGTTCCAGATGAAGTAAATGTTTGATAGTTAATATTTGTTAATCCGTTTGCAAATGAACTAAATAATTTTGCTGATGTGACTGCATTATCAATAATCTTAGAAGTTGAAACTGTTGCATCACTTGGTACTCCAATATCTAAAACATTTCCTAATGCCATAATAAAATCAATAGTGTCAGATGCACTTAATGAAGATGCAAAAGTAATTGTTGATCCACTTACTGTAAAAGAATCAGTAGGTGCTTGGATAACACCATTAACAGATACGATTAAATGATTAACACTTTCTGGTACAAAGTTAGCTGAATTTAATTGCATTGTGTAAGATGCACTGCCGTCTGTGGTGATACTATCTAGTTTAGAATATGCTCCGATTTGTGGTGAACGCCCTATATAACTCATTTATGCCTCTGGTCTTTCTGGGAATACCACTGCTTCAACATCTGCGACTGTAGTTAATCCGTTAGTAATATCTCTTAATGCTTGTCTATAAGTAGTCATCTCTGCACTCATTGTTTGGTCAGATAATGCTAAGTAATCTGTTTGTGATAAGAGAGCATTTCTTTTAACTCTTAAAAATTTAAGAGCATTTGGAAATGCGTTTGCTTGTGCTTCTGCAATATCAATATTACATTGATTTATTTCTTCAGCAGTCATATCAACCAATATACCATTACTATATTTTTTCATTGTGATACTCCATATAAACTAAATGTTCCTGTATCCATATTTTGACCACCACCAATATTTCCAAATTGTATTCTATCCATAGCAGTGGTTTCATATAATCTTCCACTATAAAGACTTTGTGCGTGATAATTTCCTGCTTCTACAAATGAAGTATGTGCTAAGAAATGTTTATGTCCAGATGTTCCTCTTAAATTATAAAACCAAATTGTTAGGTTGGCACTTTCAAAAGTATCACCACCAAAATTATAATGTGAGCCAGATAAAGAAATTCTATTAGAACTAGTATTACCAACACCATTAATAGCAGTTGTATTAGCAACAGATTCAAAACCTGTATATCTATAATTAGAAGTTTTATACCCTCCACTATCACCAATTCTAAATCCTATACCACCGTCACCAGTTAATTGCATATTATTTATAACAGCAACATATACTTTGTAGGTATCATCAAGACCAGTCCACTCTACTGTATTAACTGCAGTAGTTATTTCATTAGTAGAAATTAAATTCCAAGCACCTGCACCACTCACAGTACCAGTAAAGGCATAATTATCTGTTTCATCTAATTTAGAAGCATTAACTGAATCGTTAGCTAATTTTGAAGTAGTGACTATTCCATCATTTAAATCATTTGAACTTAAAGGTAAGGCAGTTGGGAAATTTCCAATATATCCCATACTTAACTCACATCTGTTAATAGTTGTAAATGAACATCACAGTTGCCAGAGGCATCATCTGTTTGAACTTGAATTTTATCTGATGTCTGTAATACGACCTTTGGTAATTCTAAAGATGAGCCTTGTGGTAAAGGTACATTCTTGAAAATGAATTTTCCTGCGGTTGCACTATCATCATATTTCTTTACGGAAACATTCATTGATGTAGTAGTCGTATTTGCTACTGTTCCTGCAATAACAAGTGATTTATTAGTTGCAGTATAAACATCAGTCAAAGTCGCATCTGTTAGACTTGCCTGTGCATCTGAAAAATTATTTGCCATTCTTTTTTAACTCCCTAAAGCTACTGCAAATGGAATACTATTAGGATCACTTTCGGTGACGCTAATACCACTTGGCAGGGTTATTGCGTTTGTTGATGTGTTGATAGAAAACAACTCTAAGCTATCAGCACCATCATATATCTTTACAGATAGCGTATTTGCTGCGGAGTTGTCAATCCAAATTGTACCTGCCACTGCTGAAGTAGGCGCAGTGCTTCCAATATGCTGAGAATTAAGTGCGTTTAATGTATCGTTAAGATTTGATCTAAAAGTACCAAATGCAACATTATCTATAGTAATTTGTGAAACTTGTGACATTACTTTTTAATACCTCATATTCATTATGATTTCAACCCATAACCATTAACTTGATAATCAAAAGTTCGTGATATTGGAGTTGCGCCATTATAAAAAGTTATATCAAAACCAGATATGCTTTTATTAGCCACTACAAAATAATCACCACTAGCCATATCCTGACCTGTAATATTGACATTTGGATTAGCATAAAAAGGATTTGTAAAGGTGACGCTATAAGTTCCTGCTCCACTTACTATATCATCTCCTGTTTCTGATCTATTCTGTAAGTTCAGAGATACAGTTAAACCTTTAACTAAGGCTCTGGATTGATTGTTTAAGCTGATTAGTCTGGCTCTAAACTTAAAGTATTTACCTTTAAATGTTCCTTGTTGGGCTACGCTTGTAAATGTAGATATATCATCAAGACTGGTTTCACTTGCTCCTATTTGAATATTTGTACCTGCATTGGTAGGTAGATTGCCATCAAATGGCGCTTTAGCATTTTCAAATAAATCTTTACCTCTACCAAAATCAAATAAATCGTATGGATCATCTGAAACCATGTCTAATTGGATCTTAAAGGTAGCATCATAGATAAATGGTAAAGTGAAGGTGCTATTAAAATTATAAAAACCACTACCAATAATATTCTTATCAATTCCGCCTGTTTCAAAGACATAACCAGAAGGTACGGCATCAAATAATCCTGTTTTGCTATCAAATAAACTAATAGTATCTAAAGTAATAACATTATCACCAGAAGCTAATCCTGTTTCTGTTCTTTTAAAAGTATTAGTAAATGTTCCTGCAAAATTAGGATGTTCTGAAATACTGTTAATAAGTTGATAACCCTGAGCGGTCACATTAGAAGATACAATCAGGGCAGGCTCTAAACTTTCATTTCCTAGTTTGTCAATAGCCTTAATTCCTAAAGTAAAGGGTGGATCAATTTTGTTTAAGATAACACTATTAGCGCTTCTTCTTGGAACTCTTACAAGGTCAGTAGAATTAAACCAAGAATATCCACTAGATACTTTCTGATATCTGATCTCATAACTCTCTACATCTAAATCTGCAACTGGCAACCATGAAAGCTGCATTTGGTCACTACCAATTAATGAAATAGAAAAATCATCCACATTAGCAGGTGGCAAGGTAGCACCAATTACTTGATGTGTTCCTGTAATATAAGTTGATTTAACGCCAATACTGTTAATTGCTCTTGCTCTTACTTCATAAGTAGCGCCGTCAATAGCATTTAATAATTGATATTCTAAAGATTTACCTTGAGAAACTAATCTGTAATTATCAACAATCGCGTTTCCGTCTTTGTCTAAAGTCTGTTTTACCTCAATCTCAAAATCATCTGCAAAAGCATCTGGTGAATCACCAACAGTAATCAATAATCTAGTTATGACTGTACCATCATTATATTCTACTAAGTCATCACCTAATGTTATTGACGCAGGTGGTTGAACTGTAAAAGGATTAGGTAAATTAGTATCTGGAATAATAGCTACTTGGTTTTTTTCTGTAAAAGTGTACCAACTGTTTTGATGCTCAATTAAATTTAATAAGACTGTAAAATCTGGATTAATTGCCATTCCTACAATTCTAAATGGTTTAGAACTAAATCCGACTAGATCATAATCCAAAGCAATTATATCGCCGATAGCTAAATCTAACGCTTCATAATTTGCTAAACATTCAACAGTTAAATTATTTCTACTTCTTTCAAGGATAATTTCGCCAAATTCCAGTGCTTGATAAGGATTAGTAATAGTAGGGATTGTAATTGTAGTTTCTTGTAAAAATCCATCATCAGCATTTTTTAATGTTTGATGTTCAGCATCCGTTTCTGGGTAAACAACAGTATCATTTTGCCAATCTTTGTCTGGTGAAACATAATCTACTAATACTCTATTGTATTTTTCATTCTTCTTTTCAGAATTTATTTTTAAACCAACAATAATATTATTTTCATTTAAA
>Ga0208645_1003314_pt1 | contig 11978 bp, 9 predicted proteins | sample VirMetDEL_Sep_01_FD_184519 | JGI IMG/M metagenome (GOLD analysis project Ga0208645, IMG submission 184519) | Aqueous microbial communities from the Delaware River and Bay under freshwater to marine salinity gradient to study organic matter... | ecosystem: Environmental > Aquatic > Marine >...
AAGGCGAAGGGGAAGGCGAAGGTGAAGGCGAAGGCGAAGGCGAAGGCGAAGGCGAAGGTGAAGGCGAAGGTGAAGGTGAAGGCGAAGGCGAAGGTGAAGAAGAGGGCAAAAAAGAGCCTAAAAAGTCACCAAACGAAAAGCGTAAAGACGAACTTGATGAAATAGCCGAGCGTGCCAAAGAAGCCGCAGAAGACGCTACCGAACCCGAAGAAAAAGAAACTTACGAAAACCTACAAAAAGAAGCAGAGCGCACCAAAGAAATGCTTGAAGACCAACCGTGTGAAAGCCAATTTCAACTTCCGTACTATTTAAACAAAAGATACGAAGAAAATATACTGCCTTTTCTATATGAAATACAGTCACAAGTAGAGAATAGGAAACTTATGGGTTCATCCCAAACAGCCAAAGGGGTAATGAATGAAAGTAAAAGGATTGTTGCAATCAAAGTGAATGCTTGGAAAAATTGTGCGGCTGAATATGCTTATGCAAGGGCAAAAAATAGATTTATGAAATTATATATGTCCAAGCAAGACCTTATTTTACGCCTTGGTGTTGAAAGTTATGAAAATTTGAATGTAACACTTCGGAAAATAGATGTAGATGGGTATTCTGATTTGAAAGATTTGGTTGATTCGGTTAGTATGATTGATAACAAATAAAAAAGCCATAATTGGTTTTAAGGATTCTGATAATTTCATAAAATCGCAAAAACGACTATTTGAGGCTGAAGTCGCAGAGTATTTTAACTTTTCAGGTCTTGGGGAATTAAGTTCTGTAGAAAAGTATTTTAACAAGGTTAAAAATTTGAACGACGCTTCAAAAACCTTTGAAGATTTAGCAATAGTAGTCAATGAATATTTATTGACTTTGGAGGTATATAATTATTTTACAAAACAAACAAGCATTTTTAAAAATTAATATAAATGGCAACTTTAGAAGAATTGCAAACATTAGCATCAAGTAGCGACCCTGTAATTGCTGACATAGCAAAGCAAGAACTTGATAAAATCAGGGAGCGTGAAAAAATATCTGTCGATAAAGACTTTGCTGATGTAGTTAACGAAATTAACGACCTAATCCGTACTTCCGCAGGGGCTACGGGAGCAGGTGGCTTTGATGAAACCGAAGCCAACAAACTTATAACCCAACGCTTAAAAAAGTTCAAGGTCGGAGTCGACCAACTTTCTGAAGGTGTTAAGGAGCAAATTAGCAAAACCTCATCGGTACAGGTGGTAAACTTTGAGGGTGTTTCAATGACCTTTAAGGGTGGAGAGCAACGTCGATTATTTGATGTTTTGCTTTCCGATGTAGAAGCAGGAAACAATGCTTATTTGTATGGTGGAGCGGGTACGGGTAAAACTTTTATGGCAGGAATAATTGCAAGAGCCCTGAACTACAAACTTATTACTTTGAACTGTAATCAATTTACATCGCCTTTGGACATTGTAGGTGGTCAAACCATCGAAGGTTATCAAGAAGGTAGACTTACAGAGGCTTGGGGTAATATTGACTTGGGTATTAATCCAAGAACGTGTAAACCTTACAGCGGAGCCCTTTTGCTTTTGGATGAGTTGCCTAAACTTGACCCAAACACAGCAGGTATATTGAATGATGCTCTTTCTAAAGTTAAAGATAATTCCGAAGTAGTGCGTGATTGTGCCACAGGAGAAGAGCGGTTAATGAAGCCAATTATTCTTAATGGTCGTGGTGAGCAGATTGAAATGAAGAATATTTTCATTATCGGTACAGGTAATAGTTTGTTGAACGAGGCGGATAAAGATTACGAAGCAAACTTTAAGCAAGACTTGTCGCTTCAAGACCGTTTTGCGGGCAGTTGCTATCAAATTTATATAGATTATCGTTTTGAGTTAAATACGATTATGAAGAACATTTTGGTCAAGCGTTTGAATACCACTATGGACTTTACTTTCATTTTCAATTTCTTGGCTCAATTGCGTGATGTAATTGCGAAAAACGAATTTACAGGAAGAGCATTTGTATCGACCCGACTTATGATTTCATTCAGGGATACATACATCGCTGAACGTATTAATATGGTAGAGGCAAATCCAATACCACGTCCAAAGACTTTACAAATTGCTACAGAATCCTTTATGTCGCTATTTACTGAAACACAACAAAGTGTTATTAGTCAAGCAGTCGATGTAAATGAATTCTACAAGATTGTCAATAGAAAACTTGCTGAACCCGCTGATGCTCCCCCAACAGATGAGGAAGATTTGGTAGCAAATCAAATTATTGAAAATTACGAAAATCAACGTAAGAGCGAACTTTAATGTCAATATTTCAATATAGGGACATAGCAGACAGACTAAAAGTCGGAATTTGGTCTTCTCCTTCCAAGTTTATGAGGGAGGCAGAAGATTATATTGCCCAAACAGGATTTGATGCTTATGGTAAAGGTACATCAAAAAATGATATACGAAGCACTCCTGATTTTTACGGTTATAATCCACAGAGTTCTAAAACAATTGAAGAGCAATATTCCTATGACGCTGTAACTAAATTTAGCGACCCTGATTTACTGCAAAGGGCAATTAATGGCTTTGCGGACATTACACAGAAGATTGATTTCGGTGGAAACTTGGAAAAGTCAAGACTGAAATTTACATCAATACCACAGGGGGTTTTTAATTTTGGTATGGCTTCAAAAGGTCTATTTCGACCAATTGAGTATTATGGAACGGCTGTCAAAAAAGTAATAGAACCCGAAAAGGTTCGGTCAACTTCTTTCAATGGCTTGACTAATTTTTTCTTTTATGATGAAGACGGAAATGAAAGTCCCGTAAGAATACAGCAAGAAGGTACTTATTTGGTTGAAAAGAATTGTCCTGACATAGTTGTTAAATATGACAGCAAGGCAAAAATGTTTCTGCCTTATCAGAACAATCAACCCTACATAGGCTGTGGTAAAGTGGATGCCGAAACAGGCAAAAAGTCAAGACTACGATTCACAACTACTACAAAAAAAGTTTATATGTACCGCGAAAAAATGGGTGGTGGATTACAACCATTTGTTGATTTGTTTATGGTCGTAGGTGGATTAGCAGATATGACTACTGAATCAATGTTGGTTAAAAACTTGCCGTTACTCATTATAAGCCAATTTTTGAATGAAGCAGGGATTAAAACACGCATTTATGCAAAAAGAGCATATACGGTAAGCAGATACATTGTAGACTACTCATTTGTTATTAAAGACTACGGAGAAAATTTGGATATAAACCAAATAGCCGCTTTTACTTCAGACAAAAGATTTTTCAGGGTGAATCTTTGGAACCTTGTTCCTGCATTAGCACAAAAAATTGATGGTATTGATATTACGGGTTATGGCTCTACGCTTTATGGCAGAACGGGTACAGGAGCAACAGAATATGATGCGCTTATTCCTGCTTTCAATATGGCGAAAAATTGGGCTTTAAATACAAGTCAGAACGCAGTTAAAACTTCTAAAGTAAATGACCCAAGGTTAATGATATTGGGAGGTGTGGGTAATATTTCAGGAGCAGACAAAATCAGCGACCCGAACAGTATTGAAAAAATAACAAATGAAATTTACCGTATTGGGGATTATGTGTCGCTGATGTTTTCCAAGAATCCAAGAAAAACGCTTGGAACAATTTATCAAAGGGAACAGGAACGGCAAAAGAATAATCCTGATAAAAAAGAATATATACGAAAATATTTATTGCAAACGGTTTTGGACAACCTTGTAACAGTTGACTCAAGTATGGTTGATAAACCCGAATTTGTTACTGACCCAAAAATAGCAAAGGATATGGACGAACAAAGGGAAGAAATACTTGAAACCCTAAACGAAATTTTGAGAAAATGACGAACGAAGACAAAATTGACAATATGCTAAAAATGCTTCAGAATATGCAGGATAATCCAAATTTTAAACTGCATAAGTTTGATGTATATTCAGTTCCCCAACAGCGGGAAAAAGTCGTGCATAAACAATATACAACCAAAAAGTCAGGTGTATTTGAAACGGTTGACGATTGGGTATTGGTATCGAACGGAAAAACCCAATTGTTGCAAGAGGTTATCCCCGATAAAACTGCACGTCTTGAGTTCGTTTCAAGTTTAGAAAATGCTAATTACGCATTAGGAGGTGTGATATTTAACTAATGATTTCATATAGATTTAAAGCGAAAGATGTTTTCGTATCAAATGGTGATTTTTTTATCGTTACCCGTGTTTTACAGGATAAAATACTTGCGATTAAAAGACCCATAGACCTTAAAGGGAAACTATCGGATAATTGGCAGTCGGCAGTATTTCAACTTGACGATAAAACCGATGTCAAATCACTAAATCAAGCACAAAACGGTGAATTACCTACAACTTCAATTGCACAAGTGGGGAGTATGGTTATGTACGGAGAGGAAACGTATATGTATTGTGGAAATGCAGATGTTAGCCTTGGAACGATGATATTCAGCAAGCCTTACTTGTTAAATATCGACGGTTTAATTATGGATATTGAAGACAATTTTGATGGACAACCGTTAATGTTGCTTGTACCAAAAAACGTAAAAGTACCGCTCGAAAGCAATAAAAACCTTGTTGTTTTTGAAGTTGCACCCCCGCAAAGGGCTGTGCAAATATTTACAAAAATTGAACCTGTCATACAAGAAGAAAGTGCCGCAGAAAAAGACTTTATACCAAAAGCAATGAATGCGCCCCTTACGAATACTTTAAAGTCAAACAGTATTAATCAATACAATAAAGTTCCAACAGATTTAAAAATAGGGGTTCAATACAAATTTTTCCAATCAGGTAAAAAATTCTCTGATGCACTTTATTTTTCTATTCCGACGCGCGATTATCCCGATGCTTATCGTTGGGAAAGAAACGCCATTGCATTTGTACAGGAAATATTTAACAACACTATAATTAATCAGCCAACCAATGTTTATACATTATCCGAAAACGAAGCAGTTTATCCTGATTGGAAACTAAAAACAGATTCAGAGTTTCCCATAGGAACAGGTATGTCGTCTAAACAGGGATATAATATTGTTTTAGGTAAAATAGTTATACCTGTTTACAGCGAAACTGATGGTTTGATAAAAAACAACTTCGTTATATTCAGGGAGAAAACCTATAATACTAAAGTTGCCTTGTGGGTTTTTCATCCCGAAGTTTACCAAGGTGGAAACAAGTTTTTTGAAAATTCTTCAAACGACCAATTTTTGACTATAGCAAAATTTCCATTAGCAGGGACTAAAAAAGACCGAGAAAATGCTATTGCAAACAAACCAATCGGAAGTCCACAGTTTCCTATTAAAACAAGGGCTCAAATAAAGAAGTTAAATGTTATTACTCTAAATGATATTGACGCTAACAATCGAGAAGTAATTGATGTAGAAGACCCGTATATGTTTATACCATATACATTTGCTAAAGAAACTGAAGAAAGAAAGCCTGATGTAATATTTCCCCAAAGTAGAATGCGTGCAGGTAATGAAAATGTAGTTGATTCGCTGATTCGACCTAATACTTGGGAATATTCTTGGAAATTGTATAATTTGATTTCGGGTTCTGTTTCAACAACAAGCAACGATGAAATTGAAAAGCAAATATTAGAATATTTTGATTACCAAAATTTGGCAATAATTCAGGATAAAAATCCTGCCTTATACACAAAACTTATAGAGTTAATTGATAAATCAGTCAATACCTATGTAAGGAATTTACCAAAGAAGAAAAAAATCAAAGCATCAAGTGATGCAATATTTTATGTTTTATGTGAAGTAGAATATTTTAATATAAATGTTGAATACAAAGATGTAAATGGCAATTTTCAAAGGATAGATACGAATAGTTATTTATATAACATTCAAGAATTGATAAAAGATAATGAATTTGCAATAATTCATAAGCCATTAATTGATTTACAAAATCAATACGATAACATCTTTAAGTCTATTTCGCCAAATAGACCTACAATAAACGATAATAATTATTATTTATTAACTGTTGATGAGTTTATTCAATTAAAAAATGCGTTACAAAATTTTGAAATCGAGTTGAATGCTTTAATTGATGAAAATGATATTCAAAAATTACAGTTTTCTATAGATGTAAATGGAGTGGCTTTCGTTAGTAATTTTTCTTCCGCTAAAGATTTGACATTTCCAAAATACACATACAAAAATTATGTTTTTGAAAAAATAAGTTATTCATATTCTAATCGCACCGACGTAAGTGGAACTTCTTTTTATGGGTATTATGATTTTATTCTGTCATTCTCAAATTTTGAAGATGATAATTTAAATGATGAATTTGCATTTAACATTAAAACGATATATCTGCAATTGATTGAAAACATTTCTCGACTTAAAGGATTTTTTAACAAATGGCAATTAATCGACCAATTGTTGCCAATTTTCGGATACTATCAATTGATTGAAAACACGAATTTGGGAACAACCTACGAAGATGTTTCTACGGATATTCGATTTAGAGAATGGTTAATACAAGCATTATTTGTAGAACTTGATGATGATTTTGTAGTTCAGATGAGTTCCTTTTTAGACTATCAAAAAGATTTTTATGTTCAAGCCATAAATTATATCAAAGAATATTCTACCAAACCAAGGAAAAACAGCAGTAATGATTTTGTGCGTCAATTTAACCTGTCTGTAAAAACACCATCCTTATTCTACGAAAATCCTGACGATAGTTTGGATGTGCGGAAATTCACAGAAGATTTATACAAAAGTTTACCTGAAGAATTTAGAGGCAAAGAAGGTTATTACACAACTTTTGGAACAAATCAAACATATGTGTCCTATAATCCAAAAGTAGTTTTAGACAGGTTAAGCAATGTTTTAAATGTTATGAAACAAAACACGGACGTTAAAAACTTGCTTGAAGGAAAAGTAACGGCTGAAGATTTGTTGCTCAAATTGTATGGTGGTGGTTCGTTGGTTCAGGTTGTTGAAGAAGAAGACGAACCTGAAGTGGTTGTAGAAACCGTCGACGAAACCGTAAACGTAGAAGAAGAAATTAATTGGGATGAAATCGATACCGATGACATTGACATAATGTTGGATATTGATACGGACGAAACAGTATAGAAGTTATAAAAAATGAATACCAAGGAAAAATACGAAGACATTAAGGTGTCGATGCTTCCTGAAAAGACGCGCGACACGCTTGAAAAAATTAAAAGGGCGACCAAAGACTTTAGCGTTCAAAACGATAAAGCAGACGCTTATGTGTCCGCTGTACATAATAAACTAAAGAAAGAAAAGCCAAGTGCTTTGCGTTCAGAGGATAAAAAACCTGAACCGAAGCCTGAACCCAAAAAGGCGGCTCCTAAACCAAAGCCTGAACCTAAACCCAAACCCGAACCAAAGCCCAAGCCAACAAAAACGGCTGTGAAGGCTACGACGACAAAAGTAAACGCACTAACAACGGCATTGCAGAATGACCCGTTGTTGAAAGGTTTGGGTAAAACCGACAAGGAGCGTGATGCAGGTCGTAGAGCATTGCCTGCGGGACGTAGGGTTTCAAAGAAAGGTTGGAAAAACCAACACGGCACTTCCAAGGGAGGTCGCGTATATTATGAAAATCGTGAAAACCGTTCTGACAGGAAGTCACCTGACTACAAGGGCGGCTATCCATATCTTGCGATGGGTGGATATACCCACAAAAATGATAATGATGGAGAATTCACAGTAAGTACCTACAGGATTATTGACGGCAAGAAAAAACTGATTCAAGAAAAGAAATACAAAGATTCAGATAGCGCAGTAACATACGCTATGATGAAAGGCAATTTTAAAGGAATCGGGGAATCGATAATCGTTACCGACAAAGACGGTAAATGGCTTTATAAATCCATAAACAACAAATCCAAAGGTGGATATATGGCTGATGGTGGAAACGTGGGTCGTGATTATGTTGAGTGGGAAACTGAAGTAACACAAATACTTGCAGACAAACTTGACATTGATTATGGTGACGCTTCAGGTATTGTAGAAGCACAGCCTTTTTACTTGCAACAATCTTGGACAAAAGGATTGAGTGCTGAAGAAACTGCCGACGTGATTGATGAAAAATCAATGATGGCTAAAGGTGGCTACACCGCTAAAGGCGAAGACTATGAATACAAAAACACATTTAAGCGTTTTGATTCAAAAGTACCTGTACCACAGGATGACTTTGAAAAGTTTGTAGATGCTTGGCACAAACAAAAGGAAGGTGATAAACTTGATAAGGCGAAATACAAAGTTTTGAAACAACAAATGGGGAATTACTTGGGTCATAAAACGGTTCAAGAAATGGAAGACTATGTCGAGAAAACCCATAAAAGACAACGTATGGCTCACGGTGGAGAAATAGAGCAAGAAATGGTAATTGCTAAATTCAATAATGCTAAAGATAAAGCAGATTTTAAAAGCGATTTGTCAAATGTTGCCCCTGACAGCGACTTTTCTATTGTCGATTTAGATGGAAACACAGTACAGGTTATGTACGATTTAGATAATAAAGAAATTGTTACAGATGTATTGAAATCATATTCAAGTGATTATTACGCTAAAGGTGGTAGTATTGATTCAAGGTTAAAAAGATATGCCACTTTAGATATTAACCTACTTCAATCCCAAGGCTATATGGCTATAACCGACACTAAATTAGGTGTAATATCGGGAGAATATGAAAACGGCACTTTTACTTTTAGGAATGTTAAAGGTGAAAAGGTATTTAGTGGTAATAAAAAAGGAGCCATTGATTTTGTTAAAAACAATTACCAATTAGAACAAATGGCTAAAGGTGGTCAAGTAAAAGGATTTGATGCACTTTCTAAAAAAGTAGCGGCACGTTATGAAGGCAAAAAGGTTCCTTCAAAGTATCAAGGTGAATACGGAAAAACATATGACAAGGAAGAAGCCAAAGAAGTTGGGGATAAGGTAGCCGCAAAGGTTTATCGTTTGCAACTTGCCAAAAAAGGTAAAATGGCGAAAGGTGGTGAAATCAAAAAAGGAGATAGGGTTAGGTCAACTGTTTTTAAAGATGAAGAAGGCGAGGTGCTAAATAAAAAAGGGGATATGCTTTTTGTCCGCAAAGATGACAATGGTAAATATAAACACGATGTTTTTAGGATTAGCGAAGTTGAGAAATTGGCTAAAGGTGGAAATGTAGGCAAAGTGCCGTTTGATGCAGAAAAAACGAGTAGTGGATATTATAGATTAAAGGGTAAAATACCTTATGATTTATATGACGAATTAGGACGCAACAACTTATCCGAGGAGCAATTGGAATATAGCCGTGGAAGTAGAAGTAAGTCTGATTATAACCGACTTATGCAAATCGCAAACGATGTAAGTGTTTCTCAATATGACTACAATACCAACGAGGCGGTTTTTCTTGCTTCATCTTTAAAAGATGTCAAAAATTGGGAAAAGCAACATAGTTCTAAAGTTTATGTAAAGTACGCAAAAGGTGGCAAACTTGACCAAGGATTCAATGACCGTTTGGACGAATCTATGGGTAATCGTGATGGCAAAGAAGCCAAAATGGAAGCAACCTTGAAAGACCGTAGAAACGAATCTAAAGGCGAAAACAAAGCCGTAGGTAAGCGTCCTTACAGTTCTGTTCACACGATGGACAAAATGGCTGAAGGTGGTGAATTGGGTAAGATTAAATTGCCACACAACCTGAAGAAGTATTTTACCAAGCCCGCAGGAACAATCGAGGTGGAAATGAATAAATTGATTCCCATTCGAGCGCGTGAAAAGGGTATTGCCAATGCCGAGCGTTATATGCGTTTAGCCTACGACGGTAAGATGGAAAAGCGTAAACCAATTACGATTTACAAATCTCGTAATGGCAAATACAGAATCAAAGACGGTAACAGCACCTTTGCTGTTGCAAAGAAGCACAATTGGAAAACTATTTGGGCTGAAGTCGTTGAAAATCCAAACATTTCAAAGCGTAAGGAAAACAGCGTGTTCACCGTGGCAAGCAAAATCCGTAAAGAAGGAGAAAGTTGGGCAAGCGCAGTAAAACGCGCAGGAGCAATGAATAAAAAATGAGAACTCTTAAATTAACTAAAGCGGAACAAAAGAAACTGCAAAGTCAGTATAAGTTCGGAAGCGATTTATCCAAGCAAGATGCAGTCGTGAAAGTATTTAACCCTTATGGTCGTGGTTATTGGTTCTTGGTGAATCAAGACCCCGATGACCCTGATTACATTTGGGCTATCGTTGACCTTGGAATGGGTGTTGACACAGGAAGTGTTTCATTAAAAGAACTACAGGACGTTCGCGTGCGCGTGTACGGGATGGGTTTGCCTTTAGAAAAAGATTCAGGTTTTCGTCAGCGCAATGCGATGGAGGTTGTAGAAGGAATCTATGAAGGTAGATACTTTAAAGATGGTGGAGAAATAAAAGTTAAGGTTCTTGAAGACAAATACAACAAGAAGTCATACAAAGCCATTTACGGTGACAGCGACAAAGATGGAGTACCTGATATTGACGACAAAGCCCCAAACAATCCAAAGATTAAGGACACGGTGGAGCAGGTTAAATTGAAGGAAGTGTTTGACAAAATTCTGAAAACGAAAACCGAAATGAAAGGGAAAATGAAGCAAACTGTTTCTAACCTTACGGAAATCGCACCTTCAGGTTCTACAATTTATGCTCGAACAAAAACGCCATATTCAATTCTTAACAAATTGGTTAATAAAAAGATGTACAATATGAAGCCTGCACAAGAAGGTGACGTAGAGGGATTGACTGACTTGGTGGGTACAAGCATAGTGGTTAACAACCTTGATGAAATTAAATCTACGCGTGACAAATTGGATGCGGGAAAATTGGGTAAGGTAATGGAACGCAAGGACTATTATGAAAAGCCCAAAGACGGTTATATGGCTGTGCATTACATCATTGAAAGCAATAATGTGCCTGTAGAGGTTCAGTTGAAGACCAAGCGTCAAAAACAATTGAACGAATCTTCGCACAATCCATACAAGTATCAAAATTTGGATTCTAAAAGATTATTAGAACTTTCCAAACTTGCAGACCGAGCAGACCGTGGTGATGAAAAGGCGCAACGGGATTTTGACATTTTAACCAAAAATCCTGAAGACTTGGAATACTCACTCTATGCAGACAAAAAACGATTAAATAAATTACCTTCGTAAATAAATATTTATAAATATGAAAAAAATAGAACAAATCCTTGAGGAAAAAAATGTTGAATTGGCATCCTTGCCTAAAAAGATTCAAGACGCAATCAACAACTCAATTAAGCACTATGCTGAATGGGAAACAGCCGAATCGGAATTAACCGATGAAAGCACAGACGAAGACAAGCAGTCTGTTGCAGACTTGAAAGCGTCCGTTCAAGAATTCAATGATTCAATTGCTGAAGTGATTGATGACTTGTTGAAGGATGAGGAAGAAAAGCAAGAGCCTACTCCTGAACCAACACCAAAGGCAAAGGAGCCTGCTCCCGCGCCTGCACCCGCCCCCGCGCCTGCACCCGCACCCGCGCCCGCACCCGCGAGCGAGCCTGAAAAGAAAAAAGGTATCGGTTTCGGTACATTCATTTTGGGAGCCGCAGTATTGGTGCTAACAGCAGGGGCTGTGAATATGATGAATAAAAAGTAATGGAAAAGATAAGGCAACACTATTTTGTATTCGACCCACAACCTGTAAGGATTTTGGATGTCGTTTTTGTTGCCCCTGTTATTTTGTATGCGGGGGTTAAGGGCAACTTTAGCCCCTTCATCAAATATTCATTGATTGCTATAGGTGTAGGAACTTTTTTCTATAATGGCATTAACTATTTAAAAAATCAGAATGGCGAAGATTAAAAACGGAGAACTTGTATTCTTGACAACCTTTTCAATTTTTACATTGGAAGCAATGTTTCATTACAACTATGGAAAGGGTGGTAAAAAGGAAGGTGAAGGATTAGACTTTCACTTA
>Ga0208645_1003315_pt1 | contig 11977 bp, 10 predicted proteins | sample VirMetDEL_Sep_01_FD_184519 | JGI IMG/M metagenome (GOLD analysis project Ga0208645, IMG submission 184519) | Aqueous microbial communities from the Delaware River and Bay under freshwater to marine salinity gradient to study organic matter... | ecosystem: Environmental > Aquatic > Marine >...
GCGAAAACAAAAAAAACAAAAATTTACCAAAAATTTAAAATGCGAAATTTTACATCTTATTTTTTAAACAAACACTTTTTATAAAATTTTAATGATATTTTTAAATATGGTATTTCTTTTTACCAGTTAGGTACGCTTGTCTTGCTTCCTCTTCGGTGTCGTATGACCCTAAATAGATTTTTTTATTATTTAAATATATTTGTGCTCTCCATTTTTTATGTTGTTTATCCCAACTATACCCTTTTGCTTGTGTTCGGTTTTGACTATTCCCTTGCTGTGTGGTAATTTTTAAATTAACTACACGATTATCTAATGGAATACCGTTAATATGGTCTATACAATCATCTGCTCCACTTTCACTAACAATATCATTTAAACCGAGAAAACAGAATGCGATGAGGCGGTGTCTTAAAATGTTTTTACCATTTATACCAATTGAATTATATCCATCATGATTATCAGTATTTTCTACTTCTTTCCATTTTGGAGGTTTAAAACGTTTGTCTAATCTCTCCACAACACCATTCCTATAACAACTTATATCATCATTATAATAAATACAATCTATCTTTTCATTATGATTTTCACTAACAACACTCATTTTATACTTACTATAACAATAAGTATAAAATTTATTTCAATTTTTAACATTTACAATAAACAACTTTCTTTCTACAACCATCGCATCTCTCTTGAGACCAATGTGCTTTATAGTTTGCTTTCTTCTTGTCTTCGGCTGATTTTTTATATTTTTCAGCAGATTCTTCATCATACACCAAATAAATCTGTTCTAATTTAGTTGCTCTTGATATAGCAGTATATAATGTGCGCCCTTCGTAATTTTTTGTAGCGTCAATAAATAATTTGTGCTTTGCTGTTTCACCTTGAATACTATGTATTGTATAAGCGTGTTGTAATACACACGATGTTTCAGGTTTATCACCAATAACAATTTGTCCGTTTTTATATACTCTGTCATTGACTTTCACATACCATTTCTGCATATCATTAAACATTTCAGTATACTCATCTTTAATATTATGTGTTCGTGTTAATATCATATCGTCTATTTTATACATTTCTTTTAATTGCGTATGATCAATAGTTTTATTTTTTAGGTAATCTTTTACAAGTTTATTTATCTCATAATCAGGTCGTCCATACCAAATCATTAATCTAACATCTTTGATTAAATTTATTAATAATTGACATTTAAACCTATAATTTTTATGATGCTCTATCACTTTATCAAACCCTTGTGTATTCATTTCTATTTCACCTATCGTAAAACATGGTGTTTGAAATCCTACATCGCCACAAAATATAAGTTTCATATCATCATAAGTTTCTAATATAAATTCTTTTTGTGTTTCACACATTTGACTCACCTCATCAATGATTATACAATTGTAATATTTTTTAATTATATTTATTTTTATCGGGTCTTCGCTACAAATGTTTGCCCATACATTATTTCTAATACCATATTCTTCGTGTTTTTTTGATGATAATTTCCAAGATGGAGCAACGTATAATGGACGAACTAACCCTTTATCCATTAAGTTCATGTGCGTTTTCCCATTACCGCCTTCACCAATATGTAATTCTGTTCCATGATAATCACGGTATTCACCTGATTTGTAATCACTTACACAAAAATCTTTTATGCTTCTTGATATATTACTCATATATGTATCACCAGGTTCATTACCAATTTTTAATTTTATTTGATATCTAAATGCATTATAGCATTTTTCTTCACCATAATAATAAATTCCATCAACACATACTCGTATTAAATTATTATAGTTCATATTCATTAATTGTTCTATTACATTCATTCGTTGATATGCCGTAATAAATGACGTAAAATGTCCCAAATGTAAGTTAGATGATTTTGGATAAGATACACATATTTCGTTGTTGTGAAATAGAGATACATTTCCATTTGTATTTTTTTGTAATAAGTTAAACATACTTTGACTTCCTTTCATATATGTTTTTTTTTCCAAATGGTGCATATCACACATACCAACATATTTAGCGTATCCACTTACTTTGTCATATTTTTCTAATAGGAAATCTTCTTTTAGATTAATATTAGTCAATGGTTTTCGTCCCCACGCTCCACAAATGATTTTAAAACTACAGCCATAATTTTCCAACATTTTTAATTCTGCTGATGTATAAATATTATTACTTAAATACATAACCATTTTATTATTTAATTTTTTAAAATTACCTTCAGGTATAGTTAATTCTGTAATTTGATATAAACCGACACCATTTATTTTATTACATTTACGAAAATCTGTAATTTTTCCCAAATACCCTTCATAGAATTTACATAATTCAGATTGTGTATATGCTTTTTCCATATCCATGTGATTTAAACGGTCTTTGTCTATATTTTTTATATTTTTAAAATCAACTGTACCATTATAGTGAGTTCCATTTTGTATAAAATTACTCAATTCTTTATCATTAACATCATCTACTTTACAAAAATTTAATCCATTAGATTTTTCAAACTCATTACATTTATCATAAAAATCATTAGATAATTTATAAACTCCTTTTAATGTAGTAATTTGTCTATATCCTACATTATCACGTTTATAATGAAAGAATACATTATCATAATCTAATTTATCAGCAATTTCTGCCATTTCTTCTCTTGAAACTGTTGTATAATCACTTTCATTTACTAATTCATTTAATTCTACGTGATCACATTTTGTATTCAAAAATTTAAAATGTTTTAGTGCTTTTTTATTGCTTTTTGCATCAATATATTTTATATCACATAAAGGTTTTTCTATACTAATATCCAATTGTAATTTATGTGCTATATCATTAATAATTGTTTCATCTACACCTGTTTCGTCATATTTTGTAATAAATTTATTTACATTATTAACAACTGTGGTGTATCTGGTTATTGAACTTTTACTTTTACTATTAAATAGTTTATCTTCTGCCCATAATTTAATTGGATTTAATAAACAATTTACATTTCCTTCTTTAAAATGCTGTTTTACCATTTGGGGTGTGATATTTAAATTTTGTCGCCATACATAAACAACGCCATTAGGATAATGATGAAAGAATTGGTCAAATTCTGTATCAGTTCCATAATAAAATGTATGAAATCCTTCCGTTCTCCACCAGTTATTAAAATTTGCTGGAATATCCACATGTATATTTTTAATAACTCTTCCATTATCTTTCATTTGAATAATAATACTTTCGTTCGTAAAATTTTTCATGGTTTGATGAATTTCATCTCCATTCCTTAATATGGTTACATTTTGAACTATTTTTTCATTCTTTTGTTGTTTATCTTGCCTTCTAAACTCTTCTATTGCCTGATTATAACTATCCTGCATAATTTCATACGCTTCTGCATCAGTATCAACCCCAAGCTCTTTTTTCGCCTGACGAATGCTCTTGAACCCAAATTCTTGTCTTAATTTTTGTTTGTTTTTAGTGCCGAGTGTTGTAATCAGCCTATCCATTCCTTTTATATATATAGATAATATTATATTTAAGTTATTTTAACTTATTAATGTTAATTCAAATTTTAATTCAATTTTCCTAAATATTCCTAAAATATGTTAAAATTATATATTTTATTAAAAAACATATAATTAATATAGTCGTTCTGCGTCCATTTCTTCATCATGCATACATTCATCGCATAAATTCCAAAAATATTTATAATGATATCCATTTTCATACTTTTCAATAGTAGTTTTACCCCACTCATCACTTTTTTTATCACCACAATATTTAATACAAGGAGTATTACCGCAAAATGTTTTTTTATTTAAGCATTTTGCGTTTAATGCTTCTTTCATGAATTCTACAATTTCTACAATTTCTGCTTTTTCCAAGTTCATAATCTGTTATACTATATATTGTTATAATTATTTAAGTCATTTTCCTAAAATATGTTAAAATTATATATTTTATTAAAAAACATATAATTAATTATTCATTTTCTTCCTTTTTCTTATCTCTTCGTTTTTTTAAATCTTCGTTTCTACATGCCCTGCATTCGCTTCGTGAAGCATAATATCCTTCTACAATTGGTTTAACTTTACTACAACGAGGACATTTTTTATATGTGCTAAATATTTCTGATAGTTCTAAATCGCTTAATTGAGAGATTTCCATTTTAGTTATATAATATACGATTATTATTTTTAAGTATATTTAACTAATTAAAGTTTAAAGAATTATAATTAATTAATATATAAATGGATACGAGAGACATAGTAAAAACCTGTGAAATTTTAATGAAAAAAGAATATGATTTTGAGTTTCCTGATGAAGATACACGAACAAATTTTATCAAATATTGTGATGAAATGTTATATTCTGAAATACCTAAACCAGGCGATTATCCGACCGAAGAGTACTTTAGACCATTATTTAAAGAATATATTGAAAGTGAATGGACTGATAGAGTTCATAAATTAAGTGATTAACTAATGAAAGTTATATATTAACATAAAAAGGTTTAAATAAATTTTATTATATTATTATATAGAAATGAGTATTTCTGCATTAGATTGTATTACACGTAAAAAAGTAACTGCTGATACTTATGAGGGTCGTAAGATATATTGTCCTGATTGTCCAGAGGGAAATAATAAAGTAAAATATGTTCCTGCTAGTGATAAACATGTTGCTTATTTAGCACACGTAAAACTTCATGCTGATAATCCATGTAAGAGATTTAATATTAACCCATCAGAAACTGATGAACATTTATTTGCTAAAAATGATATGATTAGACTATATAGAGAATTTAAAAAATTTGGATTTAAAAGAATGTGTAATTTATACCCTTACCAAAAATGTCAAAATTATAAATTAATTGAACTTCAATCTTCAGGTATTCATGATGATCCTAAACCTGAACATAAATTTGATGAAAACAAACGATTTAGAAGTGATATATCTATATTAAGGAATGGAAAATTATTTTTTATTATAGAAATTCATCATACGAATCCAACAAAGGTTGAAAATAGACCTGATGATATAGATTGGGTAGAAATTACAACTGAAGATATTTTTAATATAAATTATGATGATGATGTAATAATTTTAAATTGTGAACGTGATTATGCTTGTGAAGATTGCTTGAATAAACAAGAAATAGAAAAACAAAAAGAATTAGAAAAATTATTAAAATTACAAAAAATGAGAGAAGAAAAGAATAGATTAAAACGAGAAGAGTTATTAAAGAATATAAAAGAAAAGGAAGAAAAGAGAAAAGCAGATGAAGAAGAAAAGAGAAAAGCATATGAAGAAAGAATTGAGAAAGAAATAATTGAGAAAGAAGAAAAGGAAGAAAAGAGAAAAGCAGATGAAGAAAGAATTGAGAAAGAAAGAATTGAGAAAGAAGAAAAGAGAAAAGCAGATGAAGAAAGAATTGAGAAAGAAAGAATTGAGAAAGAAATAATTGAGAAAGAAGAAAAGAGAATAAAAGAGTTACAACAAGAACAAGAAAAAAAAGAAAAAGATAGAAAGGAAAAAGAAAAAAAAGAAAAGGATAGAATATGGAGAGAGAATTATGAAAAAAATAGAATAATAAATGAACGTAATAATGCTATTGAAAAAGTGTTGAAAAAACAAATAAATAAATTTAAAAAAAATGAGCGAGAAAGAAAAAAACAGATTAAATATCAAAAGGGATTACATGATGATGAATATAAAGAAATTATATTAAATGATAAATTGTATGTATTGACTAGGGAAGATGATTTAATATTTACTTGTGATGGTGATTTTGTAGGATATTATATAAATGGTGAATTAGATATTCCAGTTGATGATTATGATTAACAAAAATTAGTTTAATTTTAGGACAATATATTCTCTCAATATATAAAAATGAGTTTATGTGCAAGATGTAATAAAACTATAAAACCCTTTACTTCTAATAAAAGACAGTATCTAAACTATAAAGAAAGAAAACTTCATTTAAAATGTTGGAAAGAAAAACAAACCGAATACTGGTTTAATCAAATTTTTTTAAAAAACGGTGGTAAATTATAACGCCTAGAATGTACAGTTGTAATTTATATTTTTGAATTAAATGTTTAATATAAATTATTGCTAAAATATATAATATAAGTTTCATTTATATTATGTATTAAATTAAAAATTGAAATGAAATTAAATCATTTTTATAATTGTAAATAAGATGACGATTGATTGCGTGTATTATACGCCTGAAATAAGGTGTTATAGAGATGGTGTTGTTGAGAGATTAAATAAAAACTTTAAACCTCCAAAATGGACTATTGTGGAAAATACTGATAATCATGGTAATGGATATAATGAAATTGGTATAAATGATAAAAATATTTATAGACATCGTATCATAGCATTCTGTTTTTTAGGACTAGACGATATTGTTAGCGCAAAAGGTGCTGATGATTGTATTGATCATATAAACGGCAATAGATTGGATAACCGTGTTGCTAATTTAAAAATTACAACAATGCAAGGGAATAATCATAACCAAACACGAGCAAAAGGTTATTGTTGGAATAAACGATATAAAAAATATCAAGCACAAATATATTTAAATAAAAAACAAATCCATTTAGGTTATTACAACACCGAAGAAGAAGCACGACAAGCATATTTAACTGCTAAACTAAAATACCATCTGCATTAAAAAAATCTCCGTTTAACATCTGCTAAACTTGCCTCAACACTTGGTTTATTCCACAAAACCCAGCGACTAAAGAAACCAGCAGTATCTTTTCCACTCGCAGTCCAATCCTCATTATTTTTACTATGTCGTGCTATATACGCTGCTTTCTTTTCATCAGCAACTTCTTTTCCCTGTTTTTTATAATATTTGGTATAATCTTGCATTCCAGCAGCACCGAATTTAACACTTTTCTCTCTCCCTGTATCCGTATTAAGCAAAACTGCTTTGTATTTTTTTTCATCACCCTTCAACTTAACGAGTTTAATAAACTCAAACCCCATTATATATAAACATTTAGAAAAATAATATACATATATATAAATGAAAAAATCTCTTATTGGTCTAAATGCCTATAACAGTAAATCAAAAGTATCGAATTCTAATTGGGAGAACTCATCAAGAGAAGCAACATATATTGAAAACGGCGATTCAATTACTTTAAAAGCTTCATTTATAGACAGCCGAAACCGCATTACAGGCAATATCAATATCGATATGGACACCACAATAGAATTATCCTATATGTTTTATTATATCAATCGTGGAGGAACTCCTAACAAGTCATTAGTCACCGACCCTAATTTTCCAAACCGTCAACAACTACCCTTAGAATATTTCAACAACGGCACAGAAAATGAAAATAATTTAAATCCTAAAACTGGAATAACTCCTTCACAACCAAACGGTACAACAGCAATAAAAATTCCTATAACTGATCCAACTGATAAGACACCCGAAAATCTCGCACCGTTAGTTGAAAGTATTGTACATCCCTATTCAACAAATGCTATAAGTAAATGGTTTGACGCAAATGGAGTTATGCCTTCCGTAAATTTCTCTCAAATAATTGTGGGTCAATCCTATCAAATCACCTCATTAGGTGACATTTCCGCTCAATTGTGGAACGAAGCTGGTGCGACATCCGCCCCTTTTGTCGGGCAAATATTTAAATGTATAGCATCACCTGGTTCATCACCGCAATTTCCAATAGTAACTGCCGACTTAGCGGAGGTAGGAAAAACCTATAAAATAATCTCTCTTGGTGTCAATAACGATACCAATTGGGTTTCTCTCAATTCAAGTTTAACAGACCCCTCAATAAATGATGTGTTTGATTGTTTAACTGCTTACCCTACTGCAATAGATACAGACCCTACAAAAATGACTATTGGAACAACATATAAAATAACAGCTTCAAACGGCTATGATTTTTCAGCATTTGGCGGTCCATCACTACCTACAAATACTAATACACCAATCGATTTAAACACACAAGCAGAACAAGGTGTTTGGTATACGTTTACACAAACAACAAAAGTATTTACAGATGGAACATCACCAATAGATTATACAGCATATACAGGAACAGCAATAGTAGTTGAAGGCGACCAATTTGTAAGTTTAGTAGCAGCACAAAATATTCCACCAGTAGCAATTCCAACAGATGCAAGTGGTATTTATATAGTGAATGAAAATATGACTATACAAGTGACTAATCAAGGAAATATTAACTGGGACTTGTTGGGTTATGATAGTAATATTCCAACTGATAATGATGTTGATATTTTTGACGTTAAACCAAATATTCCATATAAAATTGTTTCTACTGGTAAAACTTTTGGATTAAATAATCAATTTGAACAAACAACATTAGGATATACTAATATTGAAAATAATATTGTATCATTTCCAGAAGGAGAATGGACACCACGTAAACAAGAATTCACTAGTATTGAATTAAATGGTGTGATAGAAAACGAAAGACTTTTAGGTGAATACTTTGTTGTAATGAATAATAATAATTTACCTGATAGTTCATGGAAAATATTTTTTGACTCAATTATTGGGTCAGAAAACGGAGATTTTGCGAATGGAACAATCTTACAATTTAAACAAATACCAAATCCACCACAAATTGTCCCTCCTGGTTCGCAGGTCATGTGGTTGGTTCATATGGGAATACCAGTCGGCACTAAAATTACAGCATCAGGACCTATGCAGAACTACGATGATTTTATTTGGATGCAGCTAGGGTTTGAAGACCCTATTGATTATACTTTTACAACTACAATAAAACCAGATATACAAGATTTTCAATATGCTGATTTAGCATCTGCTCCCCTTTCAGGTTCATTCACCTTTGATGCTCCTAGAAATATGATGCGTCCATATCAATTACAAGTGCCTTTTACATTCACTACCACAACAACATATCCATCATATTTAACAACTATTGATGTTCCTGTTGATACATCTTACGTTGCTAATGTAATTCCAACAGACAAAGTATTACAAATACAAAATTATGATTTTCCAATAAGTTTTACATTAACAAGTGCAATAACTACTGATACAAGAAATGCTACATTAACATACGAACAAATACCATCAGGCACAATACAAGAGGATTATGATGAGGCAGATTTATTACTTTATGATTTGGAAAAAATAAATCATATTAGGGCAAATAATCCAGTTGGATTTTCTAATACTATTGATGTGAATAACCCAGATGGATTGCCATATTTATTAAGTTATTGTGCACCTAAAAATGTAAATGGAACAACTACTTTTGACCCTGAAATATTAGATACTGGTGAAATTAAACCTTTTATAAAAAAATGGAAGATGGTTTTAAAAAAAGGTTCATACACAGCAGACTACCTTGCTGAAATTATTACGAGGGGAATGAGTATTCAAAAACAGAAGGTTCAAACAACCATATCAGGTAACAGTAGATTTTTGGGAACTCCAAATGGAAGTATCAATAGTCAAATGTATAAAACAGATGATTTTTCATATATACGAAATAAAATATCTATACCTAATCAAACAAGTCTTCCAGCAGGTGGACATGGTAATTTAGGACCTATTAATATAAATGCGAGTTGTCCTTGGTATGGATTCATACCTCCTAATTGTGAGCAAGGTGCTTTTCCAAGCCAAAATCAATCTGCGAGTAATGTAGATGAAGAGGGAGATGAAAAATTAATAAATCCAACTACACAGTTTCAACCTTTCAATATAGGGAAGGCATATCAACCTAACCTAATGTATAATCCAAAAAATAAAAATATATTGCCGGGTTATGATGGAAATCAAACAACACTACCTGATACATTACCAGTTAATCCAAAATATACTGAATTAGATTTTAACAATCCTGATAGCAATATTCAAGATGATACCCCTTTCATATACAGACCAAATGCATTTACGATGAGAGATAGTCAAAATCCATCACAAGCAAAAGTAAGATTAGCGTATAATGATTATAATTTATCAAACTTTAATGGTATTAATCCTTTTGGTGATGTAGCAGACCAAAATATAAAGAATATAGAAATGATGTATCGTCCACTTGTGAGTGATATGGATTCTAGTTATTTCACTACAATTCAAAAAGAAAATGGATTACCAGTCAATCATGATTATTCAATTAAACCAATTATTAGTGTACCAGTAGCACAAATACCTGCTTTAAATGTTAATACTTTACCTGGTATAAATAGTGATTTATTAAATCAAGTTGCTTGTTATTCTGCAGCAAATACAATAACAACACCAGTAGTAGGTGCACCATTAATGAACCTCACTTATAATCAAGAGAATAATGGGTTGTTTGAATTTGGTTATATGCATACACCTATCTACGCTAAACTAACTGCAGAAAGTGACGACGTTCAAGAATGTGTAGGAATGTATCCAAATAATATTAGTTTAGTTAATTTTCCAGCAAATAAAGCAATTATAAAAAGTTTTGCCGCACCAGAACAAGAAAATAATATTGATGTCACTAGTGATTTTCAAAACGGACAGATATACTGGGCAGAAAGAAAAGACCAAATTACACCAACCAGTTTATATGGAATACCAATTGCTAATTTAGGAATATGGTTCACACCATTTAACCTAATTTATGATGAAACAAAACCTAATGAATACGCCACATCAAATACTTCTTTTGAGTTATTCTTCGTTCAAACGTCAAACGAAGCAGGACCTATCCCTGATTACGAATTAAGACCAATAGGACCTGTTGCTGGTGACCATCTTGTAATAAAAGGGAGTTTATTAAATGGAATAGATGGAGTAAATGATTTAACAATTACAATTGTTTTACAATACCCAATTGATACACAAAATGACCCCAATGCATTTGGTTCATTAGTTTCATTTGGATACACATTTACTATATCAGGCACACCAACTCCACTATTTTATGAAAGTATTACAAATTTAAATGGAGTAATTCAATTAGCACAACAAAGCGGCATTATTCTATATGATATGAAGGCGACAAAAAGCGACGGAACAAGCACACCATTTTGGGAGAACTTGGGGTTCAATCCTAGTAGCATGACTTATAAAGCAGATGAACCTTTAAGTTATGAAAAGTTCTTATCTCTCACAACCAAAGGGTTTTTAGGGACTTCTAATATATTCGATAGTGAAACTCTATCATCAGGAACAACAGAACAAAGTTATGCATCATACACCGACGCACTCAATATGCTTGGTTGGTATGACGAATCACAAGTAGGTAGTCAACATTCTGCAATAAACGAAACATTAGCAGAATATTACAAACCAATATTCGACGCTTTCGTTCAGAGTGGTATACCACCACAAGACCCACTTGGTCTTGATTTAGAGATGACTGCTGGGGAAGGATACGGAGTCTTTACATTACAGAAAAAAATATTATATTCATTAGTAGAAACAACAGTTCCATTAAGTGCTACAAATACATTTAGCGATAATACTGATGCAGGACACTACTTAATTTGTATAGAAGGTTATGGTGGTTCTTACCTATTAACAGATAATGATAAACTAAATGTTAAATCTCTCGTATCAACGTATTATACCGGACCGAACGCTTTTGTATCAAACAATTTAGCAGATAGTGCTTTATACGAACATATAGGAAGTCCTATGAAAATACAGAACTTTAAGGTTAGAATTTTAAATGCCTATACAGGTGAAGAGGTGGAAAATTTAGGTCCTAACAGTAGTATTTATTTAGAAATAACTAAAAATCTGAATAAAAATAATATATCAAATATAACAAGTTCAAATTAAATTTTATAATATAAATAAATTTTTATATTATATAATATTATAAAAGATAATGGTGAAATCAGTATTGAATAATACGTCTACTCTTTTGTCTGCTGGACAATCTTTCGTTGGAAGTGCCGAAGATGCTGGAGCAAATGTTGAACTTATGGTTTC
>Ga0208645_1003321_pt1 | contig 11959 bp, 8 predicted proteins | sample VirMetDEL_Sep_01_FD_184519 | JGI IMG/M metagenome (GOLD analysis project Ga0208645, IMG submission 184519) | Aqueous microbial communities from the Delaware River and Bay under freshwater to marine salinity gradient to study organic matter... | ecosystem: Environmental > Aquatic > Marine >...
CGCAGATAAAGATGATAAGTTGGAGCAACGACGTCAAGGCGCTAAAATGATGTATGAAATGATGGATAAATTTGAAAGCAAGGTAGCATAATATGGCAGAAGAGATTGTACAATATCAACGACAAGCTCCCTTCATTGAAGAGAGAGCAGAACAATTATTAGCATCTATCTATGGTGTTCCTGTAGCACCAGGAGAAGCACCTCCTCCTAAATTACAAGGAGAAACAGAGGAACAATATCAATTACGAATTAAAGGATTAGCAGGTATTCCACAAGCAGTTGCTGCAAAACAAGTAGCTCCCTTAGAGCAAGCACAGCTCACTGCTATTCAAGAAGCACAAGCAGGACTAGGTGCATATAGACCATTTTTACAACAAGCCGAGCAAACTGTTGGTGCTGGATTAGGTGCTATCGGCGCAGGTGTTCAAACATTAGATCCTCGACAAGTTTCTACTTACATGGACCCTTATCAACAACAAGTTACACAACAAGCTTTAGCTGAATTACAAAGACAAGCTGATATTCAAAGTCAGCGAACTGCGGCAGAAGCCGTAGCAGCGGGTGCCTTTGGAGGATCACGATTCGGTGTTCGTGAAGCGGAAGAAGCAAGAAACTTAGCTCAGATTAAATCACAGAGAATTTTTGAAGACTTATCTCGAAACTATTTACAAGCTCAACAAGCCCAACAACAAACTGCACAACAACTAGGTCAGCTAGGAGTACAAACACTGCAAGCCGGTCAAGCACAAGCAGGTTTAGGCGAACTTGGACAGCAGTTATCTGGTGTGGATATTAACAGATTATTAAGTGTTGGTGGTGTTCAACAACAGCAACAACAAAATATTTTAGAGGCCGCTAGACAAACAGAAATGGAAAGACAGCAAGAGCCTTATAGAAGAGCAGGATTTGCATCTGATATTTTACGAGGCATACCTTCTTCTTCAATTGCTTACACTCAACAACCTTCACCTTCGATGTTTCAACAAGTTGCAGGTTTAGGAATCGCAGGTCTAAGTACCCTTGGTGCTTTAGGTGGATTCGGTGGCGGCGTAAGTGCGTTAGGATAAAAAATGAAAGATTATATTTTAAACAGACCGATGTTTCAGCGACGACTGACCAAGGACGAATTAAAAGCTTATGGCTTACCGGCCTTTGCTAATGGTGGTATCGTGCAGAAGTTTTTTGTTGGCGGTGGAGTTAACAAAGTAGAAAAAGAACCAGGACCTACTTTACCGGGTGCAAAAGCTCCAATCTATCCAGGTTTAATGTTTAAAGAAGCAGCGATTGAAAGAATGGGTGGAGACACAACTATTGCCGATACAGTAATGGAAACTTTTCAACAAAAGAGTTTAGATAAATCAGATTTAAATGTTGCAGTTCTAGATGTAAGACAAATTGAATCTAGAATTAAAGAGTTAGAAAATCAAATCCAACAGAAAAAATCTGCCGGTTTAGATGTGACTACAGAACAAGCAGAACTAAATCAATTAAAAACTAAGTTGGCAGAAGCGCAGAAAAAACAATCTGAAGCGCAGAAAAAAATTGATCAACCTGTAGTAGAAGAAACTACAACCGATGCAACAGGCACTGTCACAGACAAAGCTCCTGTTGATGAATTAACAGCAGAAGAAGATGAATTATCTCGATTAAAAACTTTAGCACTAGAGCGTTCTGATTTATACAAACAGATGCTCGGTGATCCTAAAGAAATGATGAAGCAACAAGGCCTATTACAATTAGCACAATTTGGTTTAAATCTAGCATCGGCTAGAGGTGGAAACTTAGCAGAGAAGATTGCAAAATCTGCAGCTGATCCATTACAAGCATTTGCTCAATTAGCAAGTGATGCAAGTAAAGACGCAAGAGCAATTGATCTAGCCGCAATTAAATCTGCTGAAGAACAATTAATGTTAGAAACAGAACTAGAAGGCAAGCAAGATGATCTAGTAAAGATTAATCTATATACTGAAACAAAAACAGAAATGCCTGGCGATACCGCCGGAGCTGCTGCTGCTACAGGATACTTACCAGCAGGTGAATTAAAAGATATTGATGTCTATAGAGATGATAGTAATCGAATATCTTCTAAAGAAATAAATAAAAGTGGTGCAGGTAACGAAGTATTTAAAGATACAGAAGGTAAGCCTTGGAAAATTAAACCAGGTGCTTTAGAGAAGAAAAAATATTTAACTTTCCCAGATGATTTTGAAAAAATTGAGGGTGTAGAAATTATCACTCCGAAAGGATAATCATGCCTTTAGGATCTTCCTTAGATACAGGTCGTCTCGAAGAAGAAGACAAGAAACTACGAGATATTGATGATGATGAGTACGGTGCCATTGTCAGTGGTCTAGCAGGTATTGGCTCTGGTCTATTTAAAATACCCGAACAGTTTGTTTCTTTAGGCGCAGAGTTAATTGATTTAGGTTTTGATACGGATGTCGCTGCATCTGTTGAATCTTTCTTTGATAAGATTAATCCTTTTGATGAAATAGCAGAATCAACAACTGCCGGTAAACTAACCGAAACTTTAGTGAGTTTAGGTATTCCGTCAACGACAGGATATACACTAGCAACTAGACTAGCTCGATCAGCTCTTAAAGCAAAACGTTTAAACAAATATGTTGATGTTAAAAAGTTTGGTAAAGCAAAAAATTTATCAGAAAGAAAAGCAGCTCTTAAAGATGATTTATTACTTGATCCTCTCACAGGAAAAAGAAGAACTGTCAAAGGAGCCTTAGCGGATGAAGTAGATCGATTAAATCCGACCGATATAAAAAAGAGAGCTCTTTATGATAAAGGATATGTTTTTGGAGCAGGCTTAGGTGGTGGTGCATTAGCTGATTTTGTTTTTGCCGATCCAGATATTGGAACTATTGGTGATGAGTTTGGTGGTATTACAGCTAGAGATACAAGAGAAACCGATGGTCGAGAAGAAGCCGTTCGAGAACTAACCAACAGATTAAAATTTGCAGGGGAAGGTGCTGTACTCACTTCTATTCTAGGGGGTGTAGGTACCGGTATTGCTAAAGGTGCCAAAGCAGTCAAATATAAAATGCAATATGATGCACTCGACAATAGTATTAAAAAAATAATTGCTGACTTTGCTCCTCAGGGAGTGAAGCCAAGAGAGATTTTTGAATTATTAGAATTAAGAAAAAATGAATTAGGTAAATTTCAAACAGAAGGTCAAGCGTTTGGTCGTCGAGTAGAAATGGTCGTTGATGATATTTTAAAACAAACAGGTAAAGGAAAAGATGATGCTGCAAAAATTAAGTTTGGTGATGCTATTAATACCTACCTAACATCAGGGAAAAGAACAGATCTAGATCGATACTTAAATGAGATAGGTTTCGATAATCCTGAACTAGGAGCTAAACTATTTAAGAACATTGACAACGCACGAATGACCATTGACAACTATTCTAATGCTATTTTAAAAATACTTCCTAACACTCCAGAACTTGCTCCTTTAAGAAAAGCGATTACAGAAAACTTAGGGGAATATTCTACCACTCGATATGCGTTAGTTGAAAGAAACAATGCTTTAGGTAAAGCTTTTGCTAAATATAAACCTACTGATGCAGCATATAGAAAAGCTTATGATTACGTCATAAAACAACTTGGAAAAGGTAGAGATTCTTTAGCTAAAGGTAAAGAGCCTGGCAAAAAAGATTTTGTTGGAGTGGCACCTAAAGAAGGTGTTGCTGATGAAGATTATGCAAAACAAATTTTAAATAAACTATATCAAGAGGATATACAAAAAGCGACGAACTTACCGGAGGATGTTATTTTAAGTCAATTAGGTTTGACTCTCGATAATGGAATCCTGCAGGCAAAGAAACTACCTGATGAACTAAAAGATTTCTTTGGGGAAATTAAAAACCCTTTCTACAATATATCTTCTACGATTGCTAAACAAGGTGCTTTGATTACCGAAGTCGAAATGTTAGGTAATCTTGGTAAATTAGCAAAAGGAAAAATATTTTTTGAATCTCAAGATGAGGCTGCCAGAGCATTAGGCGCAAGATCAGCAGATATTGTTCCCGTAGGTGATCTATCAAAAAACCTACCTGTAGCACAAGAAATGACAGGGCTTTACACAACAAGAGAAATAGCTGATGCTTTTAATAATCAAATTAAAGGAGGCGAAGAAGGAGCACTAAGTAAACTTTATAGTTTCTTTGTATTGGCTCCTAAGTCTGCATCACAACAAGCCAAAACAATTTTCTCTCCTTTTACTCACGTAAGAAACTTGATTAGTGCGAGTGCCTTTACAATGCTTAACGGTAATATTTCTTTTGTTGATCCTAAAAGAACTGTGGATGCATTTAAAAAATCATTTGCTGCTTTTTCAAAAGGAAAAGAAAGTCAAGAAGCTTTTGATTTATATTTAGATTATACTCGTCGAGGTATTACCGGCACCAACCCATTGATTGGTGAGATGGTTGATCTTGGTGCGAAGATTCAAAAAGCAAATACTTTTGATGCGGATAAAGTTGTTAATAATACTTTTGATGTTGTCGCAGAGGGCTTTGGTAAACTAAGAAGAAAAATTACAGATACTTATATGGCCGAAGATGATTTCTGGAAAATATATAACTACAATTTTGAACAAGGAAACTATAATGGTTTCGTCAATAATTTTATCGCAAGAAGCCCCGAACTAAAAGAATTAGGAGAAGACGGTGGTCGAAAAGCTATTTCTGCGTTAATTCAAGCAGGTAAAGATATCGATAATATTCCAAGAACTATTATTGATCAAAATACAAAAAGACCTGTTATCAACCCTGTTTATGAAACAGCAGTTAAAAATAGAATGAATATTGTCAAAGCAGAAACAGGTATAAAAAATCCTGAAGCTGTTCTTGAACAACTAAGAAAAAAAGTAGGAAGACTAATGGGTAGAAGAGATATTCGATTCAACGATCCTATTTTCTATCAACCAAAAAATACTCTCAAACAACTAGAGGGAGAGAGTAATGAAGCTTTTGCTAAAAGATTACAACAGGAAGAGGCTCTATTAACAGAGGACGCAACCGAAGCTTTAGTAAAAAATCTATCTGCTGATGTCACTAAAAATAATATTCCTAACTATGCTTATGTAGGTGATAATATTAAAGCATTAAGAAAACTACCTTTAGGTACATTTGTTGCTTTCCCTGCAGAGATTATTCGAACAGGTTTCAATACTTTACAAAGAGCGGCTAGAGAACTATCGATAGCCGAAACAAGAGGCATTGGTATGAGAAGAATGACAGGTGTTCTAGGAACTGGAGCCGCCTTACCTGTTGGAGCAGTTGAACTCGGAAAACAACTATCTCAATTTGGTGATGAAGAAATGGATGCTCTTCGACGATTTGTTCCTTCGTGGTCCGAGAACTCTTTATTAGTGCCCACCGGTAGAGATGAAGAAACAGGTAATGTTCAGTATTTAGATTTATCATATATCTATCCTTATGATTCTTTATTACGTCCTGCTAGAACAGTGATAAATCAGTTAGTAGCAGGAGAAGATACAAACGCTAGTATCACTGCACGATTAACAGAGGGCGGTGTTAAAGCGATGAGTGAATTAGCTAAACCATTTTTATCAGAAGCAATTTTTATTGAAGCAGCAAATGATATTTTATTAAGAGGAGGTCGAACAAGAGAAGGTTCTCAGGTGTTTAGACCAGAAGATCCTTTAGGAGAAAAACTTTATAAAGCAACCATGCACATCATGGATACTTTTACACCTGGTTCTTTAGATGCTGCAATGCGTATCGGTGGAGCTCCGTTTAACGTAGCCGACAAGTATGGTCGTACTTATGATTTAACAGATGAGGCAATGGGTATTTTTGGTTTTAGAAATATTGAAGTTGATCCTTCAGAATCAATGAAGTTTATGGTGGGAGATTTTAATAAAAGAATATCTTCCGCAAGAGCTACCTTCTTAGGTGACGTTTTAAAAGGAGGTGCAGTAACTCCTGATCAGATATTAAGAGAATATTTAGGCGCAGAGGAACAGCGATATAGAGCATTTCAAGATATGTATAAAAACGTAGAAGCAGCGAAAACTTTAGGAATTAAAACAGGCGATTTAAGTAAGCAGTTAGATCGACTACCGAAAGCCACTCGTAATGCTATCGTCAGTGGTACCTATCAACCTTACAAGCCAAGTAAAGAAGTAAGAAAACTGTTCTATGAAAACGCACTACGCCTAGCTCAAAGAACAGGCTCTGCTCCGATTGATCCTCTACAAGGATCTCTTCAAAAGATTTATGAATATATTGGTGCTAATAATGGTAGGCAATTAACTTCTGCTTTAGATACTAATTTCACTGTCCCTGAAACAGGAGCTTTAGATGCCTTAGCTGATTTCTTCCAGATGCAGGCTACTCAACAAGCTGTGACTCAACAACAAAAAAAGCCAGTATCCACTTCTGCAGTGACAACCCCTCCTGCGCCAACAACACAAACCCTTGATTCTGATGTTGCAGCCGATATACTAGCGGGTAATGACGAAATAAACAAAGCACTATTTAAACAAGGAAATTTATAATGGCACCACCAGGATTTACTAGCAAAAAAACAACAACCTCTAAAAGTAGTTCTACATCTGGTGGACCTCCAGGTACTTCTTCAGGGAAATCTCGTGCAGATATTGGTAGAGAGTTAGATAGAGAAATAACTCGTCGAGAATATTTTAAGGGTAGACCGGATATATCTGATGATCGTTTAGATAGAAGATTAAAACAAGCACAAGAATTAGCAAAGTTTAAAAGAGAAGAAACAAAACCTGTCTATACCACAAGCGGAAGTGTTGTTAAAGGTCTAGTTCAAAGGAGAACTCCGGCAAGTATGGATTTAGCTCAAAAACAAATGCAATTAGCTAATAAATACGGTCCTACCTTTAGTGAGATCATGAGTGATGTTACTTATGCTGGTGGAAAAGTTTTAGGTGCTCTTGGGGAAAGAGCCATGAGCGGTGGTTTAGGTTTTCTTGGAGCAATCAAAGGAGTTGCTAACTACGCTCTTGATAAAGCTAACAAAGGTTATGATAAATTAAACGATGTTCAGAAATATGTATTTGATAATGCAGATAGATTTACTTTTGCATCCAAAGTACCTCAAGTAGATGAAGTTAGTAAGGCTGAAGAATTAGCACTGCAAGCGGATAGAGATGCTTTAGGTTTAGAGTTAGATGCATTAATTGCACAGAGAGAAGAAGATAGATTTAGATACGAGAATCCAACAGTGGATTTAAGATCAGCTAAAGACTACATAGACTACCAAGTAAGTAGACCTTCTTATGAAACTACACAACCTGTATTTCCAGGAGAAGAAGTAAAACAAGCAGCCATGAACAGATTTAGTCCAGAGTATTTAGAAGAACAAAAAAGATTATTAGATGAACTGAACATAATGCCTACTGTAGAAGAACTACAGCCAAAAGAAAAAAGTGAATTAGGTATTTTAGATTTATTAAATCCTTTTGATGAAGTTCCAATTCAAATGGGAATTAATGAAATGATTAATCCTGAACAAGTAGATATTGAAAAATTTAAAGAAGAGATGAATCAAGGTTCGTTGTCCACGGACGACGGAACAAAGGTCACTGCTTATAACAATCCTGTTAATTTACAATTTGCAGGGCAGCAAGGAGCCGTTGAAGGTCAAACTTATGGTAATAATTTTGCTATATTTCCTGATGCAGAAACAGGGATAATGGCGGCTAAAAGAGATTTAGCTTTAAAGACAGAAAGATATGGTGGAAATGTAGATAAAATTATAGGAGAGTTTTCTCCTCGTGTAGACAACCCAGAATCATTTGACAATTATGTAAACTTTGTAAAATCAGGTGTAGGAGAAACCGTTGATCCTGGAGAAGAGGACGAACTTTTAAGAAGAGTTATTCGTTTTGAAAACAAACCAGATATTGCAAATCAATATTTAACGATGGTTGCTGATGGTGGAATGATCGACAAACAATTAAAAAGTTTGCAAAACGGTTTACAAAACATGTACAATGGTATACCTTCTGTCAAAAGAAGATGAGAATATTTATTACGCATTTAAGAAATATAATAAGATCATACTTATATAGAACAACAAAAAGAAAGGAAAAAGATCCTCATGAAATACATTGGGGAATAGGTGGAAAATGAACACAATAAAAATTACTGATGAATTGAAGGCTCGGATTCGTGACCATGAAGGTTGTAGAGACGAAGTTTATTTAGATTCGCTAGGCAAAGCCACGATTGCCATAGGACATTTGGTACAACCACACGAAAGAGATCGTTATAAACCAGGTGTTAAAATATCAGCAGATGAGATAGAAGACTTATTTTTAATAGATTTAAATAGAGCTTGTGCAGGAGCTGAAGAATTAATAGGGCAACTGTATAGAGGTGATAAAAGATTACCTCAAACAATTGAGCACGTGATCGTGGAAATGGTTTTTCAATTGGGAAAAACAGGTGTTTCAAAGTTTCGTAAGATGTGGAAAGCATTATCTGATGGCGATCGAAAAGAAGCAGCGGCTCAAATGAAAGACTCCAGATGGCATTCGCAAACCCCTGTGAGATGCGAAGCCTTAGCTGAAATCGTTGAAAACGCTTAGAGCGTTCTTCTAATAAAATTTGGGAATCGGCCTTCTTGCTTAAATGTCATGTAGGCCGCATACCAATCATTTTTGTATTCTGCTTGGCAGAAATCTTTAATATCCTCATCTTTATCTTCTTTGGTTTTAAAGAAGTTTAGAAAATGATTCATTGATCTTTTAGTTAAGTTAAACATTATTATCTCCTTGTTTTTCGTGGAGAATATAATGCTATTTTTTATTTTTACTTGTGCTTTTTAAATACTTCTGATGTGCTCTGATCTCTCGATGAATCTCAACCTGAGACCAATGAGCCATCGCCGCTTTGTGAATATCTTCTTGAAATACTTTTAACTGACCCATATCCAATTCAATAGGTCTACCAAGATTGTCTTGTGCTTCTTCAACCTCAGCTCTCGTTAAACTTAGATAGAGCTTACCGTCTTGATATACAATTCTACTCATTTTATTTCTCCCCAGTTGTCTCCTATTTCCGCATCACATTTGACCGGAACATGTAGTTCAACAGCAGATTCCATTATCTCTTTAATCTCTTTTACCTGGGTCTCATTGGCTATGGAGACGTTGAGTTCGTCATGTATTTGAATCATAGGAATTACGCCTAGATTTTTCCACAGATCCACCATGGCTTTTTTGGTTTGATCTGCTGCTGAACCTTGTATTAACCTATTCAATGCACGATAGGTTCCTGCTCTTTTCATCTCATTCCATGCCCAAGTTTTCTTAGCATTCTCATAAGACATCATTCTTTTGTCGTAGAAATCTTTGTTTTCCCAAAGTTCAAAACGACATCTTCTTCCGAGCAGTGTATTAATAAATCCATTTTGTTCGGTGTACCTTGTGGCTCGAACAATTATATTGTTTAGAAACTGAACATTATCATTATATTTCTTCTTCAAAGCTTTAGCTTGATCGGGACTAATATCTAAAGAATCAGCTAGCTTGGCTATCCCCATTCCATACATAAGACCGAGTCCAATAGTCTTGGCTTCTTTCCTTGAAATACCTGCCATTTCAGCAGTTACTTGGTGGAAGTCCTTACCCTCATGGAAGAACTTAATTAGGGTCTCAGCGCCCTCTAAACCGTGTTTTTGGGCATAATGTACGAGTAGTCTAGGCTCTTGTTGAGAATAGTCTAGAGATGCCCATTTATGTCCTTCTTCGGGTAAGAATAAGGATCTAATCTTAGGGCCAATCGCTTCGTTTCTAGCCGGAACTTGTTGGAGGTTTGGATTATTCATGGACAACCGACCACTGACCGTGCCCCCATACTCTCCTTTGAGCTGATTAATTTCAGCGTGGATACGACCATCAACTTGATGTTTAAGAATAGAATCAATGAAAGTTGTATGTGCTTTATTATATTCTCTAGCGACAGAGATAGATTGAATCAAAGGATTATCACTTTCTCTCATTAAGGTATTACTAATTTTTGCCTGCTTATTCTTTTCCGTGAGTTCATACTTCTCGCCTAGCTTATCAAATATTTTTTGTAGAGAAGCAGCAGCGTAAATATCCGAGCTACCAATATCAATGCCTGTTTCTTTTTTAATATTTTGATAAATCTTTTCTTCTTCTGACTTAAAAAACTTCTTCGTCTTTTCTGCTTTTTCTAAATCAACACGCACACCTTTCCAACGCATCTCTAATAATAATCGAAGTAAATCTGTTTCTAAATTAAAGATATCGGTTAGACCTTGCTTTTGAATTTCGACTCGTAAGAACTCCCAAAGTTTTAAAGTTAGTCTTGTATCTTGTTCAGCATAAACACCCGCAATCTCTACAGGAACCATGTGCATGTATTCAATTGCTTTAAAGCCGTGCTCTTTACCAAACTCTTCTAATAAGTTTCCTTGTTTTCTTTCTCCTAAATAATCTTTGGACAAACTATCTAAGCTATAACTATATCGATTCTCATCAACTAATGGAGCTGCAATCAAAGTATCATAAACTTTGGTGACATTACATTCAACACCCCAACGTCGAAGCCAACCTAAATCGTAAACAGCGTTGTGACAAATCACAATCGGATCTTCTTTAAATAATTTCACTAACCATTTCTTTACTTCTTCTTCAGAAAAATTACCACCTCGCTCGTGGCGAACAGGAAAGTATCCATCAAATCCTTCAAAAGAAATAGCAACACCCACAACAAAACCTTTGTTGGTTGCCCATCCTCCGCCTAAATTTTTAATCTCAGGATCATGAGTTTCTAAATCTATAGCTACTTGTTGTATTTTTTTGACATCAGGAAAGCTTGGTCTCGTCCATTCTGGTTTGTTATCTTTTTTTAATAAATCCATTTGTTGTTCAAATATCATCTTAGTATCTCCTCAAATTCGTAGGGGGAAGTAGAAGGAACAATGTATAAATTTTCTTTTGCACGTGTCATACCTACATAAAAAACTCTTCTTTCATCATCTCTATTTACCCACATGTTATCGTTAATTCTTTTAGAGATGTCAGAGAATAAAATAACATTCTGACTTTCTCCACCCTTTGCTCCATGAATGGTAGAAAGTTTTATATTCGCTTTCTCATCTAACTCATGCCCGCTCTTAAGTATATGTCTAATATAATTTCTATCGGATTCTGGTATTCTTTGAAGTGCCACCTCCCAAGGTGTTTCTAAAGGAACATTCAAACCCCATTCTTTACATAAAGTTTCGTAAGAATAAGTAGCTTCAATGTTTGCACCAAGCAATAGTTTCTTTCCCCTCGATACTCCCTCTTTTCCTACTGGCATGTACTGATATAAAAACTTTACATGCGAGCAAGGAATCTCTTCGTTTTTTTGTAATGCAATCCATGCACGATAAGCTGTTGCGATCTCATTACTAATCGATAAGTAATTATTTTTTTCATAAAAATAACCTTTATTTTTTAACTCTTTTGCAACTTCATTAATATAGTAATTGGTTCGACCAAGAATTAACCACTGACCACGGTCCAAATTAATACTTTCAAAATTAGTATTCCGCACTTGTCCTTCTTCTTTTCGAGGTTGCCATTCTTTAGTAATTCTCTTTTTTATTTTTGACACAAGGTTGTTTGACTTTGCGAATATTGTTTTAGGTATTCTATAGGATTGATTTAAAACTTGCAAATGACAGTTCAAATCAATGAGCTTCGAAACATCTGCGCCACTCCAAGAATAAATTGCTTGGTCATCATCGCCTGCTAGATAAGTAGCTTTGGCTTTGTTCATCATAAGGCGAACCATTTGCCATTCGTTTGGTTTTAAATCTTGAACCTCATCTACGATCACAATATCTAAATTAGGACATTGACCTATCTTATTAAACTCCGTAATTAAATCGGTATAATCTTTTACGCCCCGATGTTTTTTAA
>Ga0208645_1003324_pt1 | contig 11955 bp, 28 predicted proteins | sample VirMetDEL_Sep_01_FD_184519 | JGI IMG/M metagenome (GOLD analysis project Ga0208645, IMG submission 184519) | Aqueous microbial communities from the Delaware River and Bay under freshwater to marine salinity gradient to study organic matter... | ecosystem: Environmental > Aquatic > Marine >...
TCCAACTCACTTGTAATCATACCTTCTACTTGAAGGATGTAAGCTTCCTTTGCTTCTGATTCAGAAACCCCGAGTTCTTTTGCTAACTCTAGTACCTCATCCGGGATGGGTACCTGAAATGATAGTTCAACGTATTCCATTATTCAATTGTTTTTCCAAGTCCTTTAATTAAAACAAAATCTTTCACATCTTCAGCTTCCTTGGTGAACTCCACCTCGGGCTGTGCTTTGGCTAGGGATTCCTCAATGGACTTCATGTAGGCCAGAGTGATATCCCCTTGTGCACTATTCAACCAAGTCCTAAGTTTGTGGACATCATTCCTTGTGACCTTGCGTGGTTCCTCCAGTTTGAAGTAGCAGAAGAATTCCCCCGATTCCGGATCCATATCTACAGCATCCAATGTGGTCTGTGAAAGAACATTCTGCAGGAAGTCGGCCATCTCGTGACCATCCATCCCATCATTAGCATACTTCGGTACCATCTGTCGGGCTATCTTGTAGACCATGTTGGTTACCCCGATGGATATAAAATCCTTAAATACTGTTGCGTGTAGCATATTTGTTGTTGATTGATTATGGAGCTAATATAGGTTTAGCCCTCGGGATAAAAAAATGAAGGGCCGGATAAAAATCCGACCCCAGCACTCAATCAATCAAACAAATCTATATCAGACCAGGATCTGAACTCCCAGTGTTTTCATCTTCTTCTTAGCCACTTCGTCGAGGGAGGTTAGCTTCTTGTACCCTCCAACTGTTCCTATGACCGTTGGACCTTGCAGGGAGAGAACGTAATCCTTTCCCTCGATAATCCCTGCTTCCTCGAGCAGGGACCTCAGCGTTTCTAAAATATCAACCTTATCCATTTGGACATCGTTTAATTTGATAAGCATAAGCCCAGTGGTCATTGTCCAGATCGACCGTCACATTGCGATCTCTAACTTTTGACCATTCCACCTCATCGACCGAATCTCCGTATTTTCCGCCGTTGGTTATTTCAATACCTTCGACTACCGCCTTTCTGAATGGCTCTGTTCCGAATCCACCTCTCCAGAGGACGGTGTCTCCTACCTTTAATTTACTCATGATGATTGTTATTTGATTACTTAGCTAATATAAGGATTAGCCTCGAGGGTAAAAAATGAAATTTAGTAAATGTGCCCGCGTGCAGGGTATAAGAACGTCACACCCTTTGCACTTGGTTGAGGATTAAACCTCAGCCACTTCAAACTCTGAAATTGGGTAAGCTCTTTTATAAGTTATACCTACCAGGGGAACCCAGTAGGGTTCAATTTCAATCTCATCGTAGTATTTGATTTCGGATTCTGCTTCGGATTTTTGACCAAAGGTGGGAAATTTCTCATCGGGGTTAAAAAGCACGAATTCCCGATCATCATCCAACCCCAAGAATCTGTTGGATGGTACGTGTTTAATTGCATATCTAGCCATGGAGCTAATATAGGGCTAAGGGTCGTAGGGAAAAAATGAAATTTAGTAAATGTGCCCGCTTGCATGGTATAAGAACGTCCCACCCTTACTTGGTTGAGGATTAAACCTCAACCACTTCAAACTCTGAAATTGGGAAAACTTCTTCGTCTATATAATTTTCAATCTCATCAACGTTTTCCTTGTAGTATTTGAGTTCAGCTTCTGCTTTGGATTTTTGATCAAAGGTGGGAACTTTCTCATCTGGGTTTAAAAGCACGAATGCCCCAAAATTATCATCCAACTCCAAGAATCTGTTGGATGGTACGTGTTTAATTGCATATCTAGGCATGGAGCTAATATAGGCAATCGGGCCGCTAAGAAAAAATGGGAATGGAATTATTCGACCATTGTTTCATCATAAGCCTTGTGCACCTTATGTACACCGTAGAATTCGTTGTAAGCACCAAACCCGAACTCCTTTCCAAACTCTACTTCCAGAACATAACAAGCATCTGGTTTAAAATCGTTAGACATAATACCTTCAAAAGCATTTTCGGCTGACTGTAGGTTTTCGTGGATTGAGTATCTGTCCCCATCGGGGTCAATTTCAAGTACTGTATAGATAGTATTCTTCATGATTAGTATTGGTTTGGTTACTTAACTACACATCCGCAATCACTACACTTGATTAACTCAATCCCCGAAGTGTGTCTTACTGCTACGAACGTTCTTTTGTGGTCGCAAGGCTTCTGATCTTTTTCCATACTACAATTATAATGTAAATTGGCGGGGATAAAAAATGGGATACTAAAAAGCCCAAACGAATCTGGGCTTAGTGTCTTTAATATCCTTAGCTGGTGTATATGCAAGGCCATCGAACCCTCGGGAGCCAGGTTTAACCTCAAGAGGCAGGATACTCTTCATTCCCCAAGACATCGGAGAAGTTATTTACTCCCTAGAACAAAGCTGATTCTGCAAGGAATCAACATTGGTCACCCAAGCACTCAACTTAAGGGGTGACCTCACACAAACCTTGTGACACAAGGTAGTCTTGTAATAAGTCCATCTTCATAGCTGTCCCAGCCTTAACTACATATGGTTGGTACAGAAAGTCTTTGATGGTTTCTTTAGAAACTGCCCTCACATCAATGTAAGGGTATTTGTTAGCAAAATCATTAATGAATTCTCTGATTACAGCATCTTGGTTGTAACCATTTTGTTGGTAGAAGATTTGTTCTGGTGTATCCATGGTGTAATTGTTTGATAAAGCTAATATAATGGAAATCCACTAATAATAAAAACGAACACGCACGTGGGCGGAGTATCTTATTAACATAGTATGCTATGGGGTGTTGGGTAACTCCTCTATTACCTCAGCACCCCAAAGGGTTGCTTTGTCCTTTGCATCCTCCAATGAATCCGCATAAAGGATGAAGAATTCGCCGTGCTCTTTGCAGAGGTATTTACTTTGCCCTTCCATATTAGTTCATTGAAATCCTATCAAAAAGATCCATTGCAGCATCCAGATCTTCCGTGGAGTTTTCGTCGACCTCATAGGAATCCAGCACTTCAAACTGATCTTTCTCAGGGATAATCGCTAGGGTTCTACCATCATCCCATTTAACATGTAGTTGGTTGAGGTCATCCACGAATTGAACTACTCCGCATTGACCTGGTTGAATCGGATCCACATCCTCCATAGAAATCATCCGAACTCTTTTACCTTTTAAGTATTTCATTGTTTGATTATTTGCCTCAATATACTTAACCTCAACGCACAAAAAAAATGGATTCACTAAGCGAATCCATTGGTGTAATCAAACAACAACACGGGAGGGGGCTTAGTCCCCTGGTTATGACACCCGGTTATTTTTGGTCCCCTTCTAGTTTTTCAAGAGCATCCTTTAGATGCCTTGCATAGAAGGGTCTGTCGAAGTCTTCTGAATTCCAGTAAACTTTTATAGATCTCATCACATATTCAAGTGACCACATGATGTCATCTTTTTCATCTTTGGTTAAAGCCCTTTTCTCTCCAGCCATTTGATGTACATTTTAGCAGCAACTGCACGTCGCTGAGGTTTAAACTTGTATCTTTTCTTAATCAGTGCTTCAGCAAGACGGACGAATTGCTCTCTAACCTCCACATCTGGTAGGTTGATTTCTTTGGGTTGTTTTGCGGTTACGTATATTGCCATGATGTTTAGTAGTAATCAGCGTCAAATTCACATTGGCCTTTTTCTTCCACACAGGCCTTAATCTTTTCTCCCAGTCCCAATCGGGCATACAACATTAGCATTGCGAGGGTGAGCATCTTTACCTCTTTTTCTTCTCCCTCTATTTCCAAATGCTTTGCTACCTGCTCATTGTTGTAACTTACACAGTCCTCAAAGAACTGGTCTAACTTTTCCTTGTTGTCTCCCAATCCCGAAATACACCTGTCTAGGCCATCCTGAATGTCGGGGAGATCTTCTTTGGTGAATAAGTAATGAGACCCAACGACCTCATTACTTTCATCATCAACGATCGGAGATTCTTTTCCTCCGAAGTGGGAAGCATCTGTGCTGTCCTGAACAGCAAACCAAAACTTCCCTTCAATGTCTCCGCTATAATACCTTCCCATTACGCTTCCTCTTTTAATAGTGATTGGACTGGTGTGAATTTATTACCTCCGTCACGTATCGGGCAAACTTCCCATTCACCATCTCGGTAGAGATAAGCGTACTCGCCCCAACAGCCGTTTGTATCTGCTAAGTATTCCTGTTCGTTTGCGGAAGTTGTAGCATCCACGTCGGTTTCTCCCCGATCTTTGAAAAACTCTTTGGAATGTAGTGAACTCATATCACCTTTGCTTAGAAGTTCGTTGACCTCAACAGGTGATGTGTAATTTTGGATTAACTCTTGGCCTACTCCTTCTGGATATCCATCGTAGTGGCAATAAACTGATGTGATTGATCCGTTTTGATTTTGGATCCCGATTCTTGAACGTGTTCCCATTGTTGTTGTTATTTTTTGATTACATAGCTAATATAGGAAATGGGTTCGGATAAAAAAACTGAGAACAAGAAAAAAGTGCGAAGAAAAACTCCACGCACTTTTTATGATATTTTACAGAGATTTTGTGTGGACTATAGGTTGTCCAGGATATCTCTAATAATGTCGTCCTCGTCTACATAATCTCTTGTGTAGTCGTTGTCGATACTTGCTTCTGCTTCTATTTCAACTTCGTTATCTCTAGTTGATGTATCAATCTCTACCTCAACATCATCTATTGCTTGGTCTTCCGCATCTCTTGCAAGGGAATTCCAATTAACAGAATCGAAAGCACTTTCCAATTCATCTATGGTATAACGATCTTCATCATCTGCATAACCATCGGTATCTAATCCCTGAACTTCGCTTACTATTTCATCCCAAAGTGATGAGGTGTCCCATGTTCCATTGATCCCTCCCTCAAAGTATGCTGTAATAGTAGCACTTGTCGAATAGGGTTTACCCATGCTAAAGTTAAATTCATCATTGGTTTCAAGTTCTATGTGATCCCAGAAATTAACATTATCCATAGCATCCTGGAACATTTCTTTGGTGTAAGTCTTTTCCTTCATGCCTATGTCTTCTAAATCCCTTAAAAGATCTGATTCATCTTCCTCGTGGATTCTGCTGTACTCTGCTGTAGAAAAGTCGTGGAATTTTTTAATGTGTCCCATTCGGTAATTTTGTTTATGTATATATTCCAAAGAACACAAAAAAGGCCAAGGTATTATCCCTGGCCACATAATAATAAAAAACCCTTTAAATACTACCTAGTGTGAAACGAGCTTGCTTCTATTTTTGCTTAAAAGCTTTTTAAACTCCATCTCACTCATGTCATCCTTTAATTGACGAAGCAAGACTTTTAAAAGCATTTGTTTCTCCCATTTTTCTAGGGCATCTTTTGATCCTTTTAGTGCAGAAGATACTTCAAGTATTCTTTCCCAAAGGAATGATTGTTTCTGAGACATAACTAATTTGTCTTGGTTCTATGTTACAAATGTAAGATTAAACCCCGAGGTATGAAAATTATTAACCATGTTTTTAACATATTTTGTTTAATTTTTTTAAAAAAAGATTAAACTGACATTAGGGTTATTTCTTTTCATAAAATCTACACTCCTCCAACCAAACGGGGTCGAAGTTGCTTGGCCACTCAGCCCAACCATTTGCAATCCCATGTTTATGGAACTTAACACCCGGTACTTTTACCTTTCCTGCTGAAATAAGTGCATTTACCATTTCTGGTTTAAGGGTTTCAATTCCTTGAATGGTTTGTAGAGCTGAACACTTAGAATGTGCAGACCAACCAAGCTCCTTCCTGTGTATACACTTATAGCAGTTTGGTTTATCAAATCCCAAAGATTTGAGATCCTCAGCCAAACCTGTGATATCGTCTAACATTATTCTTTAATTAGAACAACCTCATTACCGACAAGTACCTCTTGTCCGATGAGGTCATCAATTACACAAATGCCTCTTTCACCGTTCATCTCGTATAGGAAATTCATATCATCATTCCATACTTCTGGGTCCTGAAGAACCTTTTTGATTTGGTGGGCTGCAGTAACAAAGGTTTCATTACCCCAGTTATCTACTACTTCTTTTACTTGAATTATCTTTTTCATACTCTTCCTGAAATTATGGCGTCAAACCATAGTGCTACATAAAGGAACCCAAATAGCATAATCAATACTAAAAGGCTACCAAGTGCTTCTTTAGGGTCTTCCCTAAACCACTTAACTGTTTCTTTAATTGCTTCTATCATAGTTGTCGACCTTATTTGTCCTATACAAAAATACAAATGCAATTCGCTAAGAAAAAATGGGAAGCGATAAAAAAAGACGTTCCGAAGAACGCCTTTTTCTGTGTTAAACGAGTGAGACTAGTTAGTCAATAACCTCCTGAACAAGTTTGTCGGTAGTATAGAAGGTACGCGTTGAACCGTCTTTACGAACACGAACGATTTGTTCTCCATTAGGAGCTGTTGCTTCCAAGAAGTCTAGAATTACTTCTGCTCCTGGGCGCATTCTTGACGAGGTGTTTTCCTCGATTGACTTTTTACTGAAGACTTGCAAGTGCTTGTCTGTTTTCACTTTGAGGGTTTTTTTACCCAAAGAAGCCATAGCTTCTGCTTTCTTTGATTTACTCATAAAACGTCCTGTTTTTGGATCTCTAGTTAATGCATTCATATTTGAATTGCTCGGCTAAATTAAACATAGTTTCTCAAATAAAAAAATTCCCAGAAAAAAAATCTGGGAATTCTTGAATTAGTTTTCGGTTTCTATTCCGGCGGACTTCAGAATTTCCTGAAGTTCATTTTCACAATTTTGCTTTTCTTCCTCAATTGAGGTTTCAACTTTGAAAGCAACAAAGGCACCAAGTAACATCGAGAGTTCATCTAAGTGTCCATGTTGAAGTGCAGTTAAAGCAATAAGGGTTGCGTGACCAATTGCTTCTAGTTCGTCATCTCCAGAATCTCTTGCAAACTGGATAGTTGCTTTGGCATTTTGGAAGATGGCCTGTAAAAGTTGTTCCTTGTCCATAATAGATCTTTGTTTGATTACTTAGCTAATATAGCCAAACTTAGCGCTAAGAAAAAATGGGAACACAAAAAACCCTAGAATTTCTTCTAGGGTTTCTCGAAGGGGAATTCAGACTGTTGCTGGACCGGGAATTAGTTGTCCAGACTTTCTAACTCCTATAATGGAATCGAGTGCAAATGTACGAATAATAACCTTATCTTTTAAACCTCCTTGATCACCTTCTTTCTTTTCGGGAAGACCGATGATATCCTTTTTGGCAATTTCCTTTCCGTCGAGGAAGTAAGTGGTTTCACCCGGTTTAACAAAAATACACTCTAAGTAGGTTTTGCCCTTATGTTCAACGAATGGGGTGCCATCGATTCTCTTTCCCCATTGTCTTGGACCTGGCTGGAATTCTTTAGCAGCGATAGCCTCAAAGAGTTCGACGGTTGTGAGTTCCCCTTGGGCTTGGATTTTCAAACGGCGGTTGACCATGTTTTTAAATCCTTTACCTGAAGTGAATAACATTACCACTGAACCTTTGGTTACTTTGGTGACCTTGTTTTGCATGGGGTTTTTCATACCACCTTTGAGCTTAACATCGGTAACAGTGTCAAGTCCTACGAATTGAGAACCTTTGAAATCTGAAAGTTGCTGTTGAATAGACATGCTGTGTTGTTTGTTTGATTACACAGCTAATATAAGGCTTAACCTCGAGAATTAAAAATATTTGGGGTTAAAAACTTAGAAATTTCCAAATAGGTATTGGTACACAACCTGCGGGATCTGAGTACAGATCATCGGGTTTCCTGCGCCATCTGTGCATCGAATCTCGGGGAGTTTTTTGATGTAAGACCTCATATAAGAGGGAGCTTTCTCCAATCTCCTAACAATAGCATCCCTGTTGTAAAGCCTGTTGCTATCGTAATAAGATTCGTTGAGTTGTTCGTATGATTTAATATTATCCATTAACCAAAAGTTATTTCTCCCATGACGGTTAGCTGGAAGATAATATCAGCATCACCAGCATCGATTTCATCCTGTGTGAATCTTTGGAAGACCTCAGGATAATCCTTTGCACATAACTCTAATCCTCTACGAAGATTCTTCTGTGAGAGATATCCAAGTATATCATCCTCGTCTTCCACATCGTAGACAGGCATTTTGAAAGCGGGGTTTTTGAATACCGCTTCTGAGATCCTTTCGGTCAGTGCAAGATTTCCCTTTGGTGGTAGATCATCTTCAAAGTCTGCAACATCTATAAAGTACCAATAGTTGGACCCACCTTCAAGGGCAGAGACAATGACGTTCTCTATCATGCCTTGGGTTACTTCGTATTCGATTTGTATTTTCATTTTCTTTATAATGTTTATGTACGTGCGTACGCAGAGTATGTTACTGACATACTATGTTATAGACCTGTTAATGTGGTTTGTATCTGATTGATTGGTGCATCCAAATCACTTCTCACAGCTGCTGTTGCTCCTGTCAGGATCATGTCAATCTGTTCTTGTGGAAGTGTTTGATAAGTGTAGTTCCATTTAGATCCATCTGTTGCTGACCAACTGAAGATATACATGGCAGTTCCCCCAACTGCATAGTAGATGTGAGGATCTCCAGTTTCTGGCTTTTTGTAATAATCCATTATTCTGTTGTATAAGTTTGTTGTATAAGTTCGTAGATTCCTTCAGTAAGACCAAAGTTTTCTCGAAGGTATTTTGCGTTTGACTTTGAGATTTTAGAATTGGCTTTCGTTTCACCAAAATCAAACTCACCGAAGCTTCCGATTTGAAAATCCCAAAATAGATTTGGTGCGCCTCTTTCGGAGGCTGTGAGTGCATCCCTAATCTGGTATTCTATCCCTGCTGTTCTTCGTGTAGTTTTATAAAAACCATTATTATATGGATTGAGAGAGCTGCTTAAATAAACCAGTCTTGTTCCATAACCACTAATTTGTGACATTACTGTCATTGCTTGGGGGCCTGAAGCATATACTGTAAATCCACCCCCTGGGCCGTATGGGTCAACCTCAACAGGGCCAATATTTTCGTCCCACATAATTGGAAGGAACCTAGTGTTAAAAGCTTCCCCACTTTTCATAATTTGTATTCCGAAGGTTAGCATGTGTTATGAATATTCTAACATTTGTCTTATTTCAAGGCAATTTATCCTTGATATGCCAGAAATTTCTTCTATATCACTCTCTGCTGATTTATAATCTCTATATTTAATAGCTACCCCGAGTCCTTTGAATCCCATTCCGTCCCAAAATTGGTCCGTTGCTAAAACTGAGATTACGAAATAATTAATTCCTGCCATGTTTTATATATCCAACAAAAAAGCCTGAGATTTCTCCCAGGCCTTTTGCGTAACCAAACTTATAAATCACCACCAGGAGTCGTAGTAGACTGTGTATCCTTCTTCAATGGCTTTGAGCGAATCCTTTACAAACTTAAGATCATCTTCCCTTTCTTCTTCGTTGTCGTAAGATTCTCCAAAGAAGAATCCCGAAGTGTGTGGTAGCTCATTATCAATAATACAAGCTGCCAGTTGGTGAAGATCATCTTCCTTCAGGACAACAGGATCACAGTTAAACTGTTCTCCTTCGCCTCCTTTGTTGCGGTAAAGGCTTTCCATCCAACCGTGGAGGTTAGGATGTTTTCTCCAGTAGTGAACCTCTTCTGTTTCAACATCTTGAATTTCTTCTTGAAAGTCAACCTCTTTTGAAGGGTTGTACTTCATCTTGTAAGCGAACATATCCAATCCCATGACTTGTTGTTTTTAATTACAATACAAATATAGGGTTTGGGTACGCTAAGAAAAAATGCTTAGATAATGAAAGACCTGAAAAAGAAAGGGTCTCCTGTGAGGTTACCACGAACTACATTCTTCCTGATTTGTTCCTCTCCTTCTTCCAGCGAATCTACAACATGTGGTGGGGATTCTAGATCTTCTATTAACCTCATCGGTAAAGCCATTGCTCTAGAAGAGATCAACGTCTCTTCCCAGATTTCATCAATGGTTTCGTTGGGTTGTCTATTTAGATATTCTTGGATAAGTTCTTTTGGATTTCCTTTCACCACAAAGTTTAGACCCCGAAGTGGTCCGAAGTGATGGTTAACAAAGCTGATTAAAGTCCCCTCTTCATTAATAAAGCTCTCTAAGCTTGATTCTTCATTCATACTCTCTCTTTAATTTTTTGGACTTCAAAACTAGACATCCACGGCGAACGGAAAAAACGAACACAAAAAAAGCCGGGAAAATACCCGGCCTTTTGAGTTATACAAAATACAAATAATGAAGACTGAAGAATTACTTCTTCATCATTTGTTCGTTGGTCTTACGACCTCTTACCATGTTGTAAGCAACGTTGATCACACGGTCGTTAGGAGCTGTTCCCGCTATTACCGCTGATACAAATCCTTCAGTGAAACCAGTCTTCTGAGCAACCTTGCGAACATCTCCACGACGAAGACGACGGTTGATCTGAGCAAGTTTAGCAGTCTGTGATAGACGTCCACGTTCTGTTTTGGTCTCAACCACCTGTTTAACTTTGGAGGTTTTCTTAGCCTTCACCTTCTTAACTGGTTTTGGCTCCTCTGGGGTAAACTCAACAATGAGTTGGGTAGAGCGAGTAGATGGTGTTTTGTTCCCAAATGAGATTGGGTCTGCTTTACCCTTCGGGGTACGCTTAATCTTACCTTCGATCCCAAGCTGATGCTTACGATTAAAGATAGATGCACGTGTGCGTCCTAGTGCACGAGCAATAGAGTTTCCATCTGCACCTCTTGCGATGAGGTCTTTCAACATTTGGTCATCAGCTTCACTCCAACGCATGTTCAGGAAGTCTGGTTTCTTTTTCATTTTTTCTGCCATATCTGAGATAGGTTTTAAAGAGTTATTTTATTATTATACAGCTAATATAATAAAGTTTTCCCATTTAAAAAAAATATTATCATGGTAAAATTAAATATTATCAACAATAACAAATAAATTATCTACTCCTCTGGTACCATAGATTCTGCAATGGATTCTAGTGTGAGAGTTAGACTCTTTACGTTCTCCACATCCTCTGTAGAAGCAGAGTCACCTTTCTTCTGGCGTTCTTCCAATTCACGCACTAAAGTAAATAGAGCATCTAGTTCTTCTTTAAGGTTTCCCAATGTATACCTCCTTTCTTTTCAATACGTTAAGAAGATTGCTTAAGTGATCTATCGATTGCTTTATACATAGATACTCCTTACCTTCCTTCTCATATGAAAGTAGATCCATAGAATATTCCTGAATCTTATCTTCCACTTGATCCAGCACAAAAGCGTTTTCCATCAGATCTTCTACTATGACTTCTTCGTACTCTGGATGGAAAAAGATTACATGTGCTGCATCCTCTATATTAACATTTGACATCTTCATATAATATTTATGTTGTTATACCTTCCTGTGTTCCTCAAATATACCCGGACGGTACGCTTATAAAAAAAGAAAGGCGGATCTTTTTAGGATCCGCCCTTCAAAAACAACAATTGAGATATATTAGAAGTCTCCGGGAGCTACCTGGAAACATGGAATTCCATTCCGTCTCCACATGTCAACGACTTTGTTTCTGTCGTCAAACACGCAGACAATTTTCTTCTTCCCTTCATCTCCTGGGAATTCCTCATTCAACCACATCTCTTTGAGTTCATCATCCTTCATGAAAAGGAGTGGTGGTTTGTTAGGTCTCATTAGAAGACGATCGAAATCTACATCGTACTCTTTAAGCCATGCGATGGTTGCATCCATGGTGGCATCTGATCTTCCGCTGAAGATGATCATTTCGTGCCCTTGTTCCTTGAAGGCTTTGAAGGCTTCAATCACCGGCCAATTGGGAGAATCCATTTTGACATTCTGTGGGTCAAAGAACTTAGCCCAATTGATCTTGTCGCCATCGCTCGTCGCGAGGGCCCTACGTTCACTGATGTCAGCCAACGTACCATCAA
>Ga0208645_1003331_pt1 | contig 11926 bp, 17 predicted proteins | sample VirMetDEL_Sep_01_FD_184519 | JGI IMG/M metagenome (GOLD analysis project Ga0208645, IMG submission 184519) | Aqueous microbial communities from the Delaware River and Bay under freshwater to marine salinity gradient to study organic matter... | ecosystem: Environmental > Aquatic > Marine >...
GTGGTTCGGTCAGCAGGCAATCGACCAAACTGCCTTGCTTCATCGCATCAGTCGGCTGCACCGGCATCCGGTTCGGATCCTCGTATGCAGCCCAGTAATCAACCGGTGTACCGCACGCGATCTTTTTCAGCTTGCTAGCCGAGATCGCGGGATGGTCGTGATAGTTCAAAGCAAAACGCAAAGCAATTTACAGCCAGAATCATACCACAAAAAACGCTCTGTCAGTGCAATGACAGAGCGAATCCCACGCATCCACGCTCACATCATACCGCTGCTTCGCGGACTGGGAACCCCAACTGCTCCGCCTCGCTGGGGCGCAGCTTGCGAGCCCATGCCTTAGGCACGATCTGATCCCACACAAACCCAGCGTCCTTGCACTGCTGCCGCTTCTCGTACGGCAACATCGCCACGTACACCTTCCTCGGCTCCAACGCCTCGATCAGCAGCCTGGTCAGGGCGGGCTCGCGACGCATCACCTCAGCCAGATACACGCAATCGGTCAACGCACGGTGCGCTGACCATACCGGCACTCCATAATCCAACGCCAAACTGACCACAGACGGCCTACCGCGCTTCGTATTCCGTGGCCAGCTCACATCGTCCATCGTGCAGATCCAACGCAGATCCAACGCAGGCAGTGTGCCGCCATCACCAAACCACTTCCGGTCAAACTCCGCATTATGCGCAACCGCATAATCCGCTTGATGCGCCATCGCATAAAACGCCTTCAGCATCGGTGGCATCAGCTTCGGTGCTGATCGCGTCAACTCCGGCTTGATCCGGTTCACATGCTCAGCATCATTCGTCGCTGATGGCAGCAACACACTGCATTGCGCCACCACATCACGTAACTCAACATCAAACAAAATCCCAGCAAGCTCAACGACGACCGCACCATCGGCAGGGTCCAGCCCCGTCGTTTCCGTATCCAAGATCAAAATCTTCTTCATAGTCAGGCTCCTTGGGGTTGAGACGTTCGTGGTAAAGCTCAGTCAAAAAATAGTCATGGCGGTCAATTGCCGCTTGGATTTCACGGTCAGTCACCAGTCCTCCACAACAGACAACACAGTCGAACCTTGGCCGCGAGCCTGATGCAGTGCATCTTTAAAATTTACCGCCATGATGCGCTCGGTGCGCACCATCCCCGATCGCTTATCGCGGAACGTCGCACGATAAGACTTAAGCTCCTTCATCCTCTTGATCGCATCATCGCGACCGGGTGAATCCGGGATTCCAGCGTCAGACATGATCTTGCGCCAATCCATATCTCACAATCGGTTCCGGTACTAGCAGTCTGTAAGAACAACCCGGATAAACCTTGGATGCCTTATGGACTGCTTGCTCTTCACTAGCAGCAAGCACCTCCACATACTTGCGGCCCCAACCACGAGACTCGCAAGCAACACAAAAGTAAAAACTCATAACACAAGAACAGAAGCGATGAGGCCAACGCAAAATCCGGCGAAAAACGCAAGGGAGATTGCAGCGCTCATGATAGCAGTATTGTTTTCGCTTCGTCAACGGATCTGGCAATTCCTGCGATTCCGCCTGCGTTTCGGATGTGCTCGATAAATTGCTGCTGCTCAGGGCGCACCCGCCCGCGAGCCGACTTCACCTCTACCGCAGCAAACTGTGCAATCTCTTGCCCCACCATCTCAGGTGTGACCCTCACTCTGCGATACCCAATCAAATCACTGCCCCCAGGGCTACCCACGCCGAACTGCACATACCTTCCAGTTCTCGGGTCCGGCAAACTCCCCGAATTATTACGCCACAACCTCACATCACCCCTGCTGCATTGCAATCGGATCTGCTGTTGGATTTCAGTTTCGCTTATTGACACGCGCAGCATGAACCTTGCGTGCCCAGCCTACCGGATTCTTGTATCCACGGCTTTTGCCTAGTTCAACAAGTTGCTCCAAGCTTTGTGCTTGACCCTGTTCACGCTTGCGCTGTTTCTTCTCGTTTCGTTCTCGAGCAGCCTCGACTCGCAACTCCTGCAAGGTGCCCGCCACCGTCGTCAGTTCACGCCTCGATTCAGCAGCAAACTTATGCCCACATTCCTCGCACTGGCTCGCCTGCGCACTCATTGCGGCAAAGCATTTCGGGCACACCTTTACTGATGTGCATTTCTCGCGCTTGCCTTTTTGCTCGCCATCAAGCGTCCATTCCCTCTCTTCAAGGTGATGGCCCAATCGCAACGTGTTCCCGACATGATCGAGCACCACTGCCTTATCCTTGCCTGGCGATGGCCTCAAGCACCGACCGATCATCTGCAAATGCAATGCCGTGCTCTGCGTCGGCCTCAGCAAAATGCAGCCGCCAACTGATGGCACATCGACGCCCTCACCAATCAAGCTGCAACTGGTCAACACCTTGATCTCACCTCGACCAAGCGATGCCAACAACCCGCGTCGTCGGGCTGCATCCATCTTTCCATCGATACTTGCAGCAGCTACACCATTCGCCATAAACAATCCAGCAACAGCTTCCGCGTGAGCAACTGAGCAGCAAAACGCAATCGCAGTCTGGCCATTAAGATGCTGTCGATAATGTGTCAGGCAGTCACCCATCGCTTGCCCTTCCTGCAGCAAGCCCTCGGCCTGCTTCATGTCGAAATCGCCCATCCTTTTACGCAACCCTTTTGTCTGAATACCTGGCGGCGCGAGTACCTTCGCATCAGCCAAGAATCCCTGCTCCGTCAACCACTTCGCGCTAGGCCCCAGAGCCATTGACTCGTAGTTCTCGCCCAAGCCGCGACCATCGCATCTAATCGGAGTTGCGGTAACACCAAGCAACCTTGCCGTATTGAAATACTCCAGCACCTTCGCCCAAGTGCCAGCCGTAGTGTGATGCGCTTCGTCAATAATCAGCAACTGAAAGAAGTCACGCGGTATCAGTCGCAGTCGCCTAGCAAGTGTTTGCACTGACGCAATCTGCACTGCATGGCTCAGATCCATGCCGCGACCAGCAGCGATCAAGCCGTGATGCACCGGCATCGATCTGCTGGCTTGATCAAGTAGCTCAGCTCGATGCACCAGCACACACACCCGATTGCCTCGTTTCGCGGCCTGTTCCGCGATATGGCTGAAAATACGTGTCTTGCCGCCGCCAGTGCTCAACACCGCGAGAACAGATTTTTTTCCAAGCTGATATTGCACTCTTATTTCATCAACCATTTTCTGTTGGTAAGGACGGAGACTAAGCATTTGACTTTCTCCATTTGCGAGTTGGCGTTGTAGCGATTCTCTCCATTGACCAGCCAGCACGCCTGCGTCCATAAAACCGCTGAACGCTGATCCCAAACTCTTTCGCCCATTCCTTTGGATACATAGCCCTGCCCTGCCATTCAATTGGCGCAGCATCTGGCGCGAGATGCTCGCGCAGGTGATGATCTTGAGTCATCACCTGCAAGTTAGACGGATCATTGTTCTGCTTGTTGCCATCAATGTGATGAACAATTTCCCCTGGTAGTAACTCCCTTCCGAGCATTTCTTCAGCAACGACTCGATGCTCATGGCGTCCATGTCGTTTGCGATAAGTGTCCGGCTTGACTGAGTCAAATCGAGCAATCTGAGCAGCGCGGTTATTTGCACGTCTTTGCTGCTCTGGCGTGACATAATACGGATCGCCATATCGACGCATACGTTGAGCGTGCATTCCGCACATTCCAAGCGAATCAAGAGGCTTGTCGCAGCCTTCAATCTTGCATGTCTTCGGCATTGGCCAACAGTTGCGGACCATGAAATCATACCACTTGCCGCCACCGGTCGGCAGCACCGCAAGCACTGATTTATGACCAAGCTGATACTGGCCACGGATCTCGTTAATGAGCTGTTGTTGGTAGGGGCGGAGGTTCATGGGACAAGACGCAGTTGATTGTGGATTGCATTTTCTTCGATGGCGCGATCAGGGGCGCTCAAAACACCAACAATCATAAAAGCATTCCGAATCGTAACAAGATTGCCGATGATGAAATAAGGGTTTCGATATTTTTTAATTGACTCGATCGGATCGCTTCTTCCTGATCTTATCGCCTCGAAAACATCCCAAGCAATTAGCTTTTTGTCGAAAGTTTTCCTCTGACCATCGACAAGCCTGTGACCCTTGACCCTGAGGTCAAAGGAGGGATACCACAAGCCCTTTTTCCTCATTACCGTCATCTTGTGATTCTCTTTTTCCCACTTTTGACTGCCAGGAGCGTGTGTGATTTTTTCAATTTGAAAGCCTGGCTCTGGTATCATCAGGCCAATGCTAAGCCTGTCTTCATTGAGTTCACTTTCGTATTTGTAGCAAGAAAGAATTCTGCGGTGAATAGCCGATTGCCGAGACCTTGGCAGCACTCCAGAGGTGGAGATGACTTGACCGAAGTACCAGCTTTCAAGCCTGTTGTCGTTCTCAAGATTTTCCTTAGAACACTCAACAGAAAAGAACTCCCAGCGGCGCAAAAGCCTACTAGTTCTGTAGTCAAACGGCAAGCAAAATCGCAAAAAAGAATTGCTGTCTTCATGGAAGGCGATCGTACAAACATGCGGTTGCTTTCTGTTTCCAGCGATAACCCTGGCCTGCGCAATGCAGATGCAGTTTTCAAACACTTGCATTGATCTCCTCCCCAGAAGACAAAACGATCAGGTGGTCGCCATGGCATCGTTGCGGATAACACCAGCAGCCAAGAACCTTCCCTTTCAATTCATCAAGTCGATTGTGAAGACTGAATTTTCTGGGAAAGAAGATTTCAAACGAATCGCAAACAGTGTCCCGGTCACCATCGGCGCCAAGCTCAAAAGGATTCCCCCAATCGCTTTGCCTGTCAATCCGAAGGAACCTGTCAGTCTTTCGCGCCCAAGCCAGCAATGCGCGATCCGTTTCTTGGTGCATATTGGCTACAACAGTTCCGCCAGATTCGACAATTTTCTTCCTTTCAAGTTCGGACTCTGACCACTCATAGTCAGGCTTTACAACTTCAACGGCTCGGGTTACAATCGCCTCGGTGAGCTTGCCCTGGTTCTCGTCCTTGGCAATCTCCTGCGCCTTGGTGTAGGCGTCGTTGAGCGCCGTTGGATCATGCCTCAACTCAACAAGAGGCCGAGCATGGCGAACCGGCATATCGCCAATCTTCCCCGCGTGCGCGGGGAACTCTTGAAGGGCTGCCTCAACGCGAGCAGCTGCCAATTGCTGCTCGACAGTTTTGGCGTGCAGCAATGGGAACTCTTTCAGGCAACAAGCGGCAAAGCTGCGGTAACCAAGAGCCTTCCACCCCTTGCGGCGATCAAGCTCATAGATGCGTGCGCGGACGGTGTTGATTCCGCGCTTGATGTCCTCAACCGCTTGCTGGGCCTCCTGTTGAGTCATGTCAACAGAAACTTCAATCTGCTGGATTGGTGTGACTGTCATAAGATCAGCGCATCCATGTGTGCTTGCACAGCATAGCAACAGCCGCTAGGATCCGCAAGACTGCCGCTAAAACCTTGGAACTCGCTCACCCCCTCTCAGTCCAGTTCACCAAGGAGCAGCTCGACTGGATCGATTCCCACAGAAGCCTTGGCCTCACTCGCTCTGCTGCTCTTCGCTTGATCGTTGAGAAGGCAATGCGCTCGGGTGAGCAGACCATTCCATCCATGCAGCAGCGCGACAAAGCATGACCCGCATCCAAGACCTCACTAACGGCAGGTGGCCTGACCTGCTGCAAAATCTTGGCGGCCTCTCCGCTGATCAGCTCGCCGATCGTCATCAGTCCTGTCCGCTCTGCGGCGGCAAAGACCGCTACCGCTTTGATGATCAGAACGGCACCGGCTCATGGTTCTGCAACCAGTGCGGTGGCAAAGACCACCAAGGCGGCGGCGGATCTGGCATGGATCTCCTCATGCGCGTCAAAAATTGGGACTTCAAGACTGCCGCTCGAGCCGTCGAGCAGCATCTCGGTATCACTCCATCAATTCCCAACCCACCAACCAAAGGTGCCGAACACGTCTGGCAATACACCAACGAGTTCTACGTCTGCCGCTTCCCAGGCAAGAAGATCCGTCCGCTCTGGTACGACGGCACATCTTGGAAATGGAAAGCACCGCCGGAACCAAGGCCGATCTACAACCTGCTTGGCCTCAGCTCCAATCCAGAAGCCACTGTCATCATCGCCGAAGGAGAGAAGGCCACAGACGCAGCCGCCAAGCTCTTTCCCGAATACGTCGCAACAACATGGCCGTCAGGCTGCAAAGCATTCAACAAGGCAGACTGGTCGCCACTTGAAGCTCGCACCGTCATCCTTTGGCCCGATGCCGATGACGTTGGCCGTCAGGCAATGGCCAAACTCGCACCAAAACTTCTTCAACACGGCGTTTACGAGGTCTACATCGTCACGCCACCAGACAATGCACCCGAAGGCTGGGATCTAGCTGATGCAATCTGGTCGCCGGATGAAGCACGCGAATATCTTGAGTCACATCTCAGTGAACCCATCACTCTCCCGGATGATCCACTGACACCAGAACCAGAACCTGAGCCGATAACAGCAGCAGATCCGCTTCCCGAAACAGACGAACACTTCATCTGTATTGGCTTCCAAGAAAACACCTTCTACTACCAACCTTTCTCAACTGGTCAGGTCGTAGCACTTGCTCGTGGTTCACACACCGGCACCAATCTCTGCGCACTTGCACCACTTTCGTACTGGGAAAATCTTTACCCAAACAAAACTGGAGTCAACTGGATCGCAGCCGCATCATCACTGTTTCAACGCTGTTACAAAGCTGGTTTCTACAACCCAGCCATGCTTCGCGGTCGTGGTGCATGGTGGGACAACAGTCGATCAGTTCTTCACCTTGGTGATCGCATCATTGTTGACGGATCTGCTAGGCCAAGCAATAAGCAACTCGAAAACTCCTCCTTCTACTATCAACGCTTAATCAGCCTTCAAGGTCCAAATCTTTCGGAACCACTGTCCAAGAAAGATGCTGAAATTATTCTCAGAATTGCAGGTAAGTTTCTCTGGGAAACAAAAGGTGCAGCAATGCTAATCGCAGGTTGGGTGGCACTTGCTCCTGTTTGCGGAATCCTTGACTGGAGACCACACGTATGGCTAACCGCTGGCGCTGGCTCAGGCAAGTCAACACTGCTTGAAGATTTCGTTGCTCCACTTCTTGGTGACATGAGCCTTATCGTTGTTGGCAACACATCCGAAGCAGGTATTCGTCAATCACTTAAAGCCGATGCGCTTCCTGTTGTGTTTGATGAAGCTGAATCAAACGAAAAGTCTGATCAAGCCAGAATTCAATCAATCCTCAGCCTTGCCCGTGTTGCATCTTTTGAAAGTGATGCAAACATCCTTAAAGGTTCGCCTGAAGGGTCAATGCAAAACTTTAAGATCAGATCCATGTTTCTATTCTCTTCAATCGCTACTGGACTAAAGCAAGGCGCAGATAAGTCCCGCTTTGCACAACTCACCCTCAAAAAGCCAGAAGACAGATACCCAGATAAGGAAGTGCGTCAAAAGCACTGGGATGATTTAAGAAAATCACTGTCCACCGAGATCTCTCAAGACACAGGTCGCAAACTCCAAGCAAGAATCTTCAGCCTGATTCCAGTCGTCAAAAAATCAATCGCAATCTTCACCGAAGCTGCGGCCGAATACTTAGACGGCAATCAACGCAACGGTGATCAATACGGAACACTCCTGGCTGGCGCGTGGATTATTTACAACGACGAACCACCAACCAAGCAGCAGGCGCTTGATCTTTGTCAATACGCACAACTTGATGAGTTCTGCAAGAGCAACGACAAGCCCGACGAAAAACGCTGCATCGATCTGATCATGCAATATCAGCTCAAGATTGAAGGCGACAGCAAAACCGTCACACGCACCATCGGCGAGCTTGTAGAAATTGCAGCCGACAAAGCGCTCGATCGCGACCTGCTGAAATCGACCGTTGAAGCAACCCTTGGACGCAATGGCATCAAGGTCGATCGCGGCAAGGTATGCGTTTCTAATAGCTCTAGTGCTATTGCTTCGATCCTTAGGGATACTCAATGGTCTACTTCTTGGTCGGATCAGCTTGAGCGGCTGCCTGGTGCTCTCAAGGTCGGCTCGATCTACTTCAAGGGAATGGGCAGCTCCGCCAGAGCCGTTGGAGTGCCGTTTGATGCCCTGTGAGGCGTGAGAGCGTGAGAAATGGCCTTTTTCTCACGCCACCGTGAGACAACACCTTCCAGTCATAGCAAGGGATTTCGGCGATTTCTCACGTTCTCACGGTCTCACGGTTTTGGAACACCCCCCCCTATAGACATAGGCATAAAAAAAATGAAGGCTGACTCTCTCTATAAATATCTATATCTAGGTAAAAAGTGTGAGAACGTGAGAAGCCTTGCGCTGGAAGGGTTTTCGTCTCACACCAAGCGTGAGAAGGCGTGAGAAATCCCAAGATCCCTTGCGCCGCAAGGCGTGAGGGCGTGAGAAATGGATTTTTCTGGCGGGATTGCTACCGTTCTGTCATGGCAACCATCACGTTCGACGCAGAAGAACTCATCGGGAAGCTGGATGCGATCCGTTCGACGCAGCTTCCCTATGCCGCGTCACGAGCCATGAATCAGCTCGGGTGGCAGCTCAAGTCGAATGCCTGGCCTGCCTACAGCCGTAGGGTCTTTCGTGATCCCGTACCGTTTACGCAATCAGCTCTGCGGTATCAGATCGAGCGTGGCAGTACCACGCTGACGATCTCGATGAATCCTGATGCGCCGAAGGGTCAGGATCCGGCTCGCTATTTATCGCCGGTTGAAACTGGTGGCTCGGTGTACGTCACCCGATTCAGCCGTGCTCTCAAAGCGCGGAACATGATGCCGGGCGAATTCAGTTATGCCGCACCGTGGATTGGTGGTGGTGGTTTTAGCGGTGAGATCACCAGCCAGGGCAATGTGAAGCCGCCGTACTACCAATCGGTTCTTGCTGGCTTGGAGCGTGGCAACACGCCGCAGCTCACGAAATCCGGCCGTAGGTCCAAAGCTGGATATGCGAGCTATAGGTTTTTCTCGGTGCCGGATGGTCGGCGGCCATCGCGTGGTGGTCAGCACCTGCCGCCTGGTATTTACAGGGCCAAAGGTCGGAGTGAGCTGAAGTTGCTATTCCGGTATCTGCAGACCCCACCGACCGTGCCTGCGGTTTGGAATTTCGAGCAGTTTGCGTTGGAGGAGTCGCGGAAGATTTTGCCGGGACTGCTGAGCCGGATGATCGAGGAGGCACTGCGATGAGCATCGAACCGTGCTTGCAGGCTGAGATGTTCATGGAGCGGCTGCGGCGTGACTCCAAGGAGATGAGCCGTGAGCAGTTGCTGGAGGTGATCGAGCACCTGAGCCGCTTGTACTGCAAGACGAAAGCTGGAGCCAACTGGCTGGCGCGGGAGGCGGCCATGAACATGACTCGACAGCGGGATGCTTGACAGGCTGCGTTTAACGGTTATTCTCTCGTTGCACACCTTGTTGCGTTTACCAATGACTGCTGTTGCGACACTGCGACGCCAAGTGCGGGAGGCCGATGCGGCTTACCGTGCTGGCGAAGCGGTGATGACTGATGCTGAGTTTGACCGGCTCACTGAGCAGCTTCGCGCTGCTGCGCCCTATGCACCTGAGCTTCAGGTTCCTGGTGGTGGTTCAAAGCTGCTGAGCCTGGAAAACGGCGATGCGGAGGCACTCGAAGACTGGATCGCACGGAGCGGCCCCCAGGAGCCGCTGTGCGTGGCGGAAAAGGTTGACGGGTGTGCTCTAGCCATCCGGTACATCGAAGGCCGTCTGAGCGCCGCATGGACGCGCTCAGGAAAAGATGCGACCCGGCTTGCTGGTCTCGTCGCTCCTGTCACGCTCACGCAACCCTTGACGATCGAGGTGCGTGGTGAGCTGTACGACGCCGCTACAGGTCGTCAGAGCGTGCCTGCGCAGGCTCTGCGTCGTGCGGACCACGCCGGAGAAGGGTTGGCTTTTATTGCTTACACGCTCGTCGATGCTGATGGCGATGAGTTCCTGACCTTGGAGCGTCTTTCGCGGCTCGGTTTTGACACCGTGACTGGTGTGTGCTGCACGACATTGGATGACGTGCTTGCATGTCATCGTCAGTGGCGTGCCGGATGCTTCGGTCGCTCTGAGCTACCGACTGATGGCATCGTGATCCGCATTGCAGATCATGACTGTCAGCGCAAGCTGGGGTGTAACAGCAAAGCGCCTCGTTACGCTTTTGCGATGAAATGAGGTTTCTAGTGCTGTGGCGAACTCGGTTCTGGGAGCGGTTTGCAATTCGCATCCTGCTTCGTTCGGACAACATCTCGATGCTTGCGTTCAAGGATCGTGATTGCGGTCAGGTTTTTATGGCGGCATCGCCAACAGATCCTGCTGCCTTCGCGTTCTATACAGAGAACATCAACCGACTTGGCTCGGATAATACCGATCCGCAGTCAATGATGTTGGAACGCTTATATCACGCACCAGACGCCGAAAAAGGCGATTAACTGTATGCAAACCTTTCACTTCTTGTTAGGCAATGACTTCTGCGTCTTCATCGAAAAAAGAGGAGGATCTTACTTTCAGCTTTGGGGACACCGGGGGATTTCATACGCTCCCGGCAGGTATGTTGATGCTGCTGTGGCTGTACGAGAAATGCAGCGACTTCGTGCAGAAGGTTATGAAGAGCGACTGGGGACCGTGGCTCCGTAAAGTTGCTGGTACCTGGTCTTGCGCTTGTGTTGTGGTGTATGTTGCGGGTTACACCTGCGGACACTGGGTTCACCAGTTGAACGCTAAATTGACCCGTCTTGTGGTACGTCGCAATGGTTGATCCTGTCGTTGAACAACGCCGCGCTGATTACATGGAATGGTTGTATGAGCAGAGCGGTCGCACGAACTGCATCTACACCGGACTGTTTGAGGAGCGGAAACGGTTCTTGGTCGAGCGTGATATGCTCGAAACTGTTGGGTCGGAGGTGGCACGATGACTGAGAATCAGGAAACCGTGGCGAAGGCGATCGGCGAGATTATCGGCATGTTGATCGTGTTCTTGGGTTCGGTAACTGTCGTCTGGGCAGTCTCTGCATTCATCTTCACGTTGCCGTATACCTGGCTGCAGGTATTTGGGGCTTCGTTGCTGTTCAATTTGTTGAAGAACTCGATCGCTCGGGCCTTCAAGAAATGAGCTGTGCTGATTGCGTCAATTATTCCGGTTAGGCGTCCCGGTCAGCAGCCGGGTTAACAAGTCAGGCAAGGCGCGTGAGCCTCTGACGCTTCTGCTATTACTAGGCCGGGATTCCAGCCTTTCAGCAATGACCATCACTGTCTCCGCCCTTGCTTTATCTTTTTGTTTATGGTTCTTTTTTCTCGTGTTGTTCTTTTCCTAATCCCTGCTATTGTCACTGCCGCAATCCTTCATGACCATGCCTTTTATTTTCCTGCTGATCATTGCCAATCCACCGATTGTGCGGGTTGGTGATTCGTGCCCATTGGGTTACTGGAATAGTGGCGCGTATTGCGTGCCGTCGCCTGGTGCGGTTGAGACCCGCCAGGCGTTACCGGACCCGAGCGATGGCGACTGCCCGTTTGGGTTCTACCGGAGTGGGCGGTATTGCGTGAGGACGCGATGAGGGTTTTGGTTGCCTGGCAGTAAGGGGACTTGCCGATGTTCGGTTTTTATTAGGACTCGCAAGGGGTCGGTTTTTAGGGCCGAGGACTCGCAAGGGGTCGGTTTTTAGGGCCGAGGACTCGCAAGGGGTCGGCTTTCTTTATGTACGCACAAGCTTGAGTATTGGTTTTTAGTTAGCCGCGAGAAAGGGTTGATGTTTTGGGGATAGATTTTTGCGCCAAGTGTTGAGAATGGTTCGCAATAGTGCCCCTCTGGCCCCTGGTGCTATTGCTTCTCATTCTCAATAAAGGCTAGCAGCGATTCTCACCTAGGGCTCCT
>Ga0208645_1003333_pt1 | contig 11925 bp, 14 predicted proteins | sample VirMetDEL_Sep_01_FD_184519 | JGI IMG/M metagenome (GOLD analysis project Ga0208645, IMG submission 184519) | Aqueous microbial communities from the Delaware River and Bay under freshwater to marine salinity gradient to study organic matter... | ecosystem: Environmental > Aquatic > Marine >...
GCGCTTAACAATGGAGACGAGGTAGAAATCTACTGGCAAGCAACTTCTACAGATATTTCTTTAAATGCTACTACGGGATCGGGAATACCTGACTCGGCTTCATTTAGGGTAAATATTTCTCAGGTAGCTTACAACGGAAACGATGGAACAAGTGGTACATCGGGCGTTAACGGAGCAACAGGAGCGTCAGGTTCTTCGGGTTCATCCGGTACCTCGGGTACTTCTGGTGTCAATGGAGCTACAGGAGCATCGGGTTCATCAGGTACTTCAGGGATCAATGGAGCGACAGGAGCGTCAGGTTCGTCTGGCTCGTCAGGAACATCAGGAGTTAATGGAGCAACGGGTGCTTCAGGCTCATCAGGTACTTCCGGGGTCAATGGAGCGACAGGAGCATCGGGTTCATCCGGTTCATCCGGTACTTCAGGTGTCAACGGAGCAACAGGTGCTTCAGGTTCATCAGGTACTTCCGGGGTCAATGGAGCGACAGGACCATCGGGTTCGTCAGGAACATCAGGGGTTAATGGAGCAACGGGTGCTTCAGGTTCGTCTGGTACATCTGGTATCAACGGAGCTACAGGAGCATCGGGTTCATCAGGTACTTCAGGGGTCAATGGAGCGACAGGAGCGTCAGGTTCGTCTGGCTCGTCAGGAACATCAGGAGTTAATGGAGCAACGGGGGCGACAGGAGCATCGGGTTCGTCAGGAACATCAGGGGTTAATGGAGCAACTGGAGCGTCAGGATCATCAGGTTCATCTGGTACCTCGGGCGTTAACGGATCATCGGGTTCATCAGGTACCTCAGGGGTCAGCGGAGCAACAGGAGCGTCAGGCTCATCAGGTTCCAGCGGTACCTCAGGGGTTAGCCCAGCAGGAGCAACAGCTGGTTTGGTAAGCGGTTCAGGTTTAGATTCTATGCAATCAAGCTCTGATCTTACAAGCGGTGCTGCAAATGCATCAGCAGCGTGCGGTATTGCTTTGGGTCAAAACGCCTTGGCTTCAGGTGCAAGGGCAATAGCAATAGGAGAACTTGCTTGTGGTAATGCAGCTAACACAGTTAATATCGGCTGGCAAGCAAGAGGCGTCGGTTCTGAATCTATTGCTATTGGTTATAACGCCAGAGGTAATGGTTCAGGTGCTATCGTAGCAATTGGTTACGATGCTTATGCTCAGGGTAATTATTCTATAGCTATTGGTGCTGCAACTAACGCTATAGCAGGAAACAGGGGAATCGCTATAGGAAACACCATTTCAGTAGTTGGTGATTATTTTTCTGCTATTGGTTATGGACATAACGTTAGTGGAGATAGAAACGTAATTATTGGTTCTGATACTACCCCCAGTAACTGTGTAACTAATAACATCCTGATCGGATGTAATATAGAAGTAGTTCACACTACTTGTGCTACAGCTGTTCCTTCAGGTAATATCGCTATTGGTAACGGAGCTACAATATGCACTACCGGTGGAGGACCAGGGGATGACGGAGATAACATTGCTATTGGTACTGGGGCAGTTACTTACGGATCTAACGGTACTAAGTCAGTAGCTATAGGTTATCAGGCAAGAACAGGTAGATTTAATTCTGTAGCTATTGGACCAAACACATGTACCGCAGATGGTGCTAATATAGCAGTAGCAATCGGATCTGGATCAAATGCAAGTGGAGAACTTGCTATAGCTATCGGTTATTTGGTAACTGCATCCCCATATTCAATTGCTATGGGATGGAGTCCAGCCTCTTCCCAATATGCTGTATCCTTAGGCGGATGGGGAGGCGGAGGAGCATCTTCTTCTCAAGATGGTATTACTATCGGTAGAAACACTTGTGTATCTTCAGCAGCATGTGGTATCGCCTTTGGTTATAATGCATGTGTAACACACACCGGAGCGGTAGCAATTGGAGCGGGAGTAGCTTCAGAAAAAGCAGCTACTACCCACGTTAATCACTTGATAGCTTACGGACAAGGAGCTTCTAAAGTAAACGCGATAGGATCAACTGGTGGTACAATAACAATCGATTGGGATGATGCTAACAATCAAACCCTTTCTTTAACCTCGAGCATTACTTCTCTTACTCTTTCTAATCCAATAGCCGGAGCAAGCTACAGTCTTGCTATAACACAGGCAGGAACAGGAAGCTACACTATAACTTGGCCAGCTTCGGTTAAATGGCCAGCAGGATTTACCCCGATACTTTCTACGGGAGTTGGAGAAATAGACGTAATTAGTCTTATCTACGATGGCACTAATTACTACGGATCAGCAGCACTAAACTTTAGTTAATATGGGATTATTCGGAGGATTTGCTTTACCAATGTCAGGAACTGGAGGAACAGCTTCTCCAGGCACTACTTGTGTGTTTGACTACACTTCTAACGGTACGTACACTAAAACAACTGGTGCACAATACGTCGAGATGATAGTCATAGCCGGTGGTGGAGGTGGTGGTAACGGAATTAACGGAGGAACTTCTGTTAACGGTTCTACTGTTCTTGGTGGTGCCGGAGGTGGCGGTGGCGGTATAGGCCAACAAACTTTTTCAGCAGCATCTGTCAATTCTCCGCTTTGTGTTATAGTCGGATCTGGTGGTGCAGCATCTACTACCCAAGCAGGTCTTGGAGGAAATAGTACTGTTTGTAATACTGGAGTAGGAGTTTGTATTACTGCAAATGGAGGTAAAGGTGGTTATGGGGGAGCAGATCTATATCCAACCTATGGTGCTTATCCAAGTGGAAGTTTTTCAAATGGTGGTACTCCTTGTCAGGGTGGAGCAGGAAATTTAGCAGACGGTAACGATGGAGGTCAAGCATTTTATAGAAGTTCACCATTCACTCTGAATGCACTTAGCCCTACTAATTGTTCTTCTCCATATACCACAAGAGCAGGAGGTGCTGGAGGATCAGCACAATATCCTTCTTCTAACGGATCTGCTTCATCCCCTTCAACAGCACAATCTATTTGTGGAATAGATCTAACTAACTACGGTAAAGGTGGTAACGGAGGTAATTCCAGATTTGGAGGAGCAACCAACGGAACAGCCGGATCGGCTGGTTTTGTTAGAATAATAGAATACTTTTAAATTAAAAATAAATAAAACGAATATGATTACTTCACCAGATTCCTTAAGCACTTGGGATTCAGTTAGTTATACTCAAGCGATGGCTCAGGCACTTCAGTATGCTTCAGCTCAGAATATTGAAGTCATAACTCCTGGAGCTACCAGTGGCAGTATTGCAGGTGTAGCCACCTACTCTTTATTGCTGACAGATGCAGCGAATGTAGCTTTGACAACCGCCGGTGGTCAAACACTAACCGTTACATTGCCAGCTGGCTATAACCCAATTAGAGTTTCAAACGTAACTTCAGTTTCTGCCGGAACTGCTTACGCTTTGTATTAATAAATAAATTCCCATGCTGAACTTAAATCTTAACATTACCAGTTCCCCAAGAGGTCCAGTCGGACCTGCACCTACACCTGTTCCTGTGGTAGATTTCAGTGCTTCAGCAACGGGAGCAACAGCGGGAGATACCATCAACTTTACGGATCTTTCTACAAATTCGCCAACATCTTGGCAGTGGTCTTTCCCAGGTGGAACCCCAACTGGATCGACGGGTCAAAATCCATCGGTTACTTACTCAGCGACTGGTTCATTCAACGTCAGTCTTTCTGCTGGTAACACAGGAGGAACGGGTTCTCTAACCAAAACAAATTATATCACTATTTCTGCTCCAGCATGTCCTGCTAATCTTATTTCCACTACAAACTTACAAGGTTACTACAAGTTTAATTCTGGGGCTTTAACTACGGATAGTTCAGGAAATGGATTCACTTTAACTAATAATGGTGTAACTGAAACAACTGGTAAATTCGCTGGTGGTGCAGACTTTAACGGTGGTGAATGGTTTGCAGTGTCTACAGGTAATTTTGCTCCGTCAGTAAATTGGACATTATCTCTTTGGTTTAACACCACAAATTCTGCTAACCAGTCTCTTTTCGATAAGAGACTTCCAGGTACAGACGGGTCAAGAATTTTGTTGAGACCAACTAATGATTTTTTAGTTAGTTACCATCCAAACAATTACTCTTTCTCGTTACCAGCATCGGTCGACGATGGAGCATGGCACAATGTGATTGTTACTAAAACCTCAGGTAATGTAACCGAAGTATTCTTGGATGGCTCCAGCTTAGGAACAGCAAGTACGGTTGCATACACATCGACTGTTCAACAACTAAACATTGGTAGGGATAGAGCAGGAGCTTCTTCGTACTTCGATGGAATTATGGATGAGTATATTATTTACGATAGAGTTCTTACATCTACCGAAATAGCTGATATTTCTGCAGGAACATGCCCACTAAAATCTTAAAATTATGACACAGCAAGAAATACAGAATTACTTGACTTCTATAGGATACACCGAGGTTGGCGGATTATACGTAGACGCTACGGGAACTTACAAGTTTGGTGTAGGCCAAGTTCAAACTACATACTATTACCCAGAATACGAAGCGATCATCCAAAATTCTTTTTTAACTGGAAATACAGGTTTAGAAAATTGGATGACCACAGTTATTTTAGATTCTCAAAATCCTCCAGCTTAAAATTCGAACCATTTCGTTCCAACCGGTACTGGACAATTCTCAGACGCACTATCTAATCCCAACTTAAATACAGTTGCGTAGTAGTCTGTGTGTTCTTTAAGCAAGTCCTGTACTTCTTGTGTAGGGACCAGCCAATTCCAATCTGCATGTTCGTAACCCAGTCTTACCTTTGACTCGGCAAGTGGAAGGAAAATTGTGGTGGCCCCAGCGTTAGGATTTGCTGCCCTGGTGTGCATACCGAAGGAATCTATACCGACAAACTCCTGGGCGTAATAGATTAGACACATAGCCTGTCTGCGGTTAAGGTTATCTACTCTCTGATGAACATTACGAAGGACAGGAGTTTGTTGGAGACACAGATGAACTATGAAATGTGATTCCTGATATTGGTCAAGGTATTCTTCTAATTCTGCCTTCGACGGATTCCGAGTCCAAGATCTGGACTCTGGATTAGCTCCTCCCGTACTTTGTACAACAACTAAGGGTTTATCTACTTGGATCATCTGTTGTATTTCCTCTACCTCCGGTCCACTAAAATAGAGTTCGGGTTGGGTGTTCAGACACGTAACCCCAAGCATGTTGCACCAAAGTTCGATTAGGTGTCTGGATTTGTTCTTAATCCAATCCCCGTGCATATATGGGTCATGAGCAAGAACTGCATAGTCTGGATTTCCGTAAAATCTCTTCCAAAGTTCTGGGGTTGTAAATGGGTAATTCCCATCTACGTATGGGTTGTTTACAAAGACCTCAGGATAGCCTGAAACTACAATAAGTTCGTGATCGGGATTTTCTCTTTTATATTCCCGAGCTACTGCTGTGGCCATTACACATTTGCCTAAACCGCCCTGAATATGGAGCACGGTTCCTTTATATTCTTTCATATTAGTGTTCTTCAAAATTCAATTTTTGTAGTAGTGGTTCTAAACTTGTCCCTATCTTCTTCTCTATCATAGTCACAAGCTTTAGTGAAAATTCTAACGAGGCGTGGAAATTTTCTCGGAGGTGACCCTTTTGCGCCCATGAATGAAAGATCCAATCTCCTGAAGCTTCTATGTCATGTACACCGTCTTCGCTTGGTTCCCAAAAGTTACCCTTTAAGTCTGGGTTGTAAATGGACTGTATCAGTGACTGGGACGAGAGATTTTTAGCTCCACAGAATTGTTGTAGACCAAACTGTTCAACGGTACACATTATTTGATTTGCTGAATAGATTGCGGAAACTCCCTGTGCCACGCTCATATACCTTAAGCTCTTAGCTGCGTACTCCCTCATGACATCAACATCCTTAAAATGGATCAGAGCACAATTGTAAGCATAGTCTATACGTGGAAATCCGTAATATTTACTTACATCCACACATATAAATTCGGGATAAAATTCAGGTACGGCAACTTCCTTATGTAAAAATAGTACGTCGGAATCTACGTCCTTTAGATTTTTATGAATTAGCAAATCTTGGTCTATGATGTAAACCGGTTCATCTGCTTCCAGCATTGCCATAAACTTACCTGCTGCCCAAAAAGTCTTAGGATCTAACCCCTGGGACATTTCTGGATCTAACAGCTTAACATTTCTGTATAAGCCGGTAAGCCCAAGATTTTCTACGTTTTTCATACCGATCTCGTCAGTGTAAAGATCTATTGGTCCGTTTTGGGAATTCCAGTAACAAGCGGAAAGAATACCAAGTAGTATTTCCCAAGCAGGTTGGGGTTTACCCATAGGGGCGTTCCAATTTACATGTACGCCTACCTTAGGTTCGGTAGTGTAGGATTTATCTCTAAGGGTTTTAAACAGATTCGTCAGATCTTCCACGTGATTCAATAATAGATTCTACCTCTTCTTTTCGAGAGTATGCTGTCATATAGGCAATGTCCAATTCCTTTGCTATATTTTTCCAAGAAACCTTTTTCATTCTCAAGTCAGCAATCAATTCAAGATCAAGGTCTTTTTGCATTGTCTCAGAAATCTTTTCTTTGGTTTCTGGCTTATGTTCATATGTATAAGACTGCGTTCCTCTTCCTTTCGTCATATTCAGATCACACTCCCCATTTTTCTGTGCTGCCTCGATTAATTCCCGTTGTCTATCATTGGCGAGATCTTCTGTGGTTCTTTCGCTAACCTCGATTAGGTTAATCAGCGGACGTAAACTAAGATCGAATAGTTCTCTTACCCAATCAAACATCAGGGTAGACTTTTCAGTGTTCAGACACTCACTAATTATTTTAGAAAGCCTAACATTTAGATTTTCTGTAGTAGATCCTATGTAGCGAACCTTGTTAGGGTCTCTTGGATCACAAAGGGTAAAAAAATAATATCTTTTCATTTTCGGTTTATTTTTGTATATTGTAGTTCCCAAAGAACTTTTTGTTTCTTCCGGCTATAATAAGAAATATAAATCACATGGCAAACGAAAGATACTTGAGATTTGATCCAGACATCTGGAATCTCCAAAATGTAAGTGTTTTACATAAACTGATCCTGAATCACGTAAGGTCATTCGAGGATAAAGGGTTAAGGTGTTTTACTAAACCAGAAACTCTATCTGAATTTTTCGGAGTAGAAATCGAGGATATTAAATCTGGTATAGAACATCTAACAGAAATAGATCTACTAAAGATCGAGGATGACAGATATTTGGTCCTGGACTTAGACAAACAAGATACGATTGATGATTATTTCAATAAAGACGTATTCGAAGTTTGATATATAAAAAGAGCCTGGTGGCCAAGCAGTTCTTAATACGTTTTTGATTTATCACCATTTTAGTTTTTAATATGCCACCAGGCTCTTTTTACGAATTCAATCCCAACCCCCAGCATTTTTTCGAATGTACCGTTCCGCCACCACCTGAAGAAATAAAGGTGTATCCACATCCGGTTTATCCTATTGAGATGTACTCTAATGGGATTTTCTTTTTAGACAAGGAACATGACCACCTGTTGCTCACTCCCCGTAAGTTCGAGGGATATTCGGTTTCCAAAGGGCAAGGAAACAAAATGCCAATGGAAGAATTCTATGGTCTATTTGGTAGGCAACCTACCAAAAGTGAAAGTAAGAATAGGCAATTTTCATTTAGGTTAAAGGCATCGGAGTCCATGGCCTATGAGTGTTACCACAATGTAAGTCTACCTAAACATTATCACATTCATTTTTATAACCACAATCCTTACGACCTACGAAAGGAAAACTTATGGTGTACTTATGACACTCCTCAGGGTTACGAATACCGTAAAGATTGGTTGAAATCCCAACAGGAGTTTAATAGAAGAACAATCGAAGAACTGGATAATAGAGTAAGGCAGGCAGAGCAAAGAGGAATTGATCCCAAGCAATATATAAAGCTACTCGGTGTACCAAGAAAGTACTACAATCTCTGGGAAAAAAAGACACAGCAAGATTGACATTTGAAGATGAATATACTATCATCCAGGAAATTTGTAGAAATGTTTGCAAGGATCCAGACTTAGTTGATGATTTAACACAAGAGGTATCTCTTATCTGGTTCCAGCAAGATGAGGATAAGAAAGATGCGATTAGATCTTATTTCAAGTTCTGGATTTCCCGTGTCGTAACCAATCAGTATAAATCCAGCACATCACCCTTCCACACCAAATACAGGAAGGGTTTTTTTGTGGACTATGAAGACCAGGGGTATGAGGAACCCGATTATGATTTAGAGCAGGTTCAAGAATGGTCGGTAGACCAAGCAATCGACGAACTCTTCCCATCAGACAGAGTCCTGATTGAGCTGTATTATAAGAAGGGGTATACAATAACACAAATAGCCAAGGAAAAGGATATAGATAGATCCTGGGTGTCGTTACAGTTAAAAAGAATCCGGGGCCTCATCAAGTTAGACCACGACCTCCACGGGCTTGATCGAAAGCAATTGGCGGAATTGATTGGAAATGAAGTCATCAACTATATTGGCAAGACCAGACTAAGTATGGAGGAAGGAACAAGGATTCTGTTGTACTATCGCAAACTGACCGGATCCAACAACAACAACCTACTGCTGAAAGAGAATATCAAGGGAGCACTTAGATTTTTAGTCAATGAATTAAAGCTGTGAAAAAAAGTTTTGAAAAAGTTTTGGAAATGAGAAACAAAAGCTCTAATAGGCCCCTAAAATAAGTATCTTTACGATCTGTCAAATAGTATACTATCTTATAGCTATAGTTACTTAGAGCCCCTACAGTTCATTAGGTCCCCAGCTTTTATCTTCTTTAGTCCCAAGCTTTATTTTCCATTAGGTCCCAGCTTTTATCGAAACATTTAGTATATTAGCTGCTAAAGAATATATAGGATAAAAGATATGGAAAAGCTAATACGAACGTATCACTTGATGACCATCTATTGGAAATTCAAGACACAACAAGAAAGGGATTGGTGGATCAAATCCCTACTACCCGAAGACAAGGCATTGGTAAGAAAAGAATTGGGCAAGACCCCAAGTAAATTGTTCTGATATGATAAAAGGATTTGAACAACACACCAAGGCTCTTACACCGGAACAAATGATTATAGTCCAATGGTTGGATGACTACTTTGCCGGTCGTACAAACTTCACACCCCCCAGTAAGAATAAACCAGTTAAAGCACCGGTCTTATGTAGGGCTATAAAGGACATCTTCAGTCTGACAACATTTCCGGAATCAACACTTAGGTCTATGATCAACCACTTACGTCAGAATGGATCTACCCCTATTCTGTCATCGGGTAAAGGATATTGGACTTCGAGGGATAAGGATGAACTTAGGGAAAATATAGAATCCCTCGAACAACGTTCCAGATCTATACAAACAGCGGCAGATGGTCTAAAAAGATTTCTGTAATCATTTTTTTAACCCGGGGATAAACCTTATGTTTGTTTAAACAATCAGGTTAAAAGATATGAAAAAAACAAATCCTGTAGTTAAGGAAGTCTTAGAAAAGTTTGACTCTATCTACAAAATTACTAAGGTATTCGTTTCAGATAACGGATCAGCAATGAATGGTCTCCTTATTTCTGGAGATGCTGGAACTGGTAAAACATATTGGGTAAAAGATAGGGGCTTGGAAGATGTTGACCCCGATAATGTTGTTTACATCAAGGGTTCTTCCATTACAGCACCTACCATTTTTGTTAAACTATTCTTAGCTCGTAGACCAGGTTCTATATTGGTTCTTGACGACGTTGATATTATCCATAAGACAACGAGCGAAAGAAATACTATCCTCGATCTATTTAAAGGAGCAACAGAAATGACCAAAGGGGAAAGATTACTTTCTTGGGAACGTGCTGGAGCAAATGCACTTATGAATGAGCTTGGTGTACCCCGTACTTTTGACTTCCAGGGTTCAGTAATTTGGATTACTAACGATACCATTGAGCAAATTGCCCATAGAACCAAAGGGCACTGGAATGCTATCTCTTCCCGTTTTAACCAACAAAGAATTTATCTTTCAGAACAAGAGAAATTACTCTACACCCTTTATCTTATTCAGGAACAAGATATGTTAGGTGTTAACTGTATGGCAAAGGAAGGCGGGTATTCTAAAGAAATTGTGGAAGCCACTTCGGATTTTATTTACGATAACTATCGTGATATAAGCGACATCACCCCAAGAACAGCTATTAAAATTGCGGATCTTATGGAGAGTTACCCGGAAGATTGGAAAATGTTATGTGAAAATCAATTAATGAGCTAAGATGAAAGAAGAAGATTTAAGAAAACTATCTATTGAGGAATTAAACGAAAAGTATAATCTCCGAAACCTGAATGCAAAAGATGTAGCAAAACTGGGTGGTAAAGGATCCAGGGAATCAAAGTGGTATGCTGAAAATAGGGAAGATTTATTAGAATGGGCTTCTAAAGGAGGTAAAGCTTACAAAGAAAAGTTTAATTTGCTAAAAAAATCAGATCCAAAAGCCTACGAAGAATACACAAAAAATCAAATAGCTGGGGCAAAAAAATGGCTTAAGGAAAACCCAGAGGGAGTTAAAAGAATTAGTACATTAGGGGTAGAAGGAATGAAGAAAAAATCTAAAATAAAAAGAACCGAAAAATTTTCCCATATTTGTGAGCATTTACCCGATAAGGCTTTTACTGCTAAACAATTAGGTGAAATACAAAATCAATTAGGATATCCATCTAAACCTTATATTAAACAAATGATTGAGGAAGGATATTTAGTTTTACATCACGAAGGAACAAACGGTAGTCATACTGATGTTCCTCTCTATAAAAAATTGTAGTTTAGATACATATAAAAACAGGACTCTTATTCATTCCCTGGATATTTTTGCAACGACGCCGGTTTTCCTGTTCCGGCGTTTTTTGTGGTTTTCATATATTAGTATGAAAAACAAACATATTCTAACATGCCATTCGAAAAAGGAAATAGCCTTGGCGGTAGAAAAGCCGGGGTTCCCAATAAATCAACTAAAGAGATTCGTGAAGCTTACCAAGCATTCGTGGAATCTAACATCCCCGAGTTCCAGACTTGGCTACAGAACATAGAAGATCCCGCCAAGAGATTCGACATCGTCGTAAAGCTTAGCGAATATTTCATTCCTAAGCTAAACCGTACCGAGATGACCGGACAAGACGGGAAAGATCTTTTCGCCAATGTAACTTTTAACTTTACAACGGCAGATGGAAATAAAGAGTAACGTAAACTTCTACTCCGCCCAACAGAAAGTCTTAGAGGGAATCACAAGTGACGGGGTTAAGCATCACGTACTCGTCAGTTCAAGACAGGTAGGCAAAACCCTCATTGCTCTCAATCTTCTACTAAAGTGGGCACTGGAATCTAAGGACCAGTACTGTCTGTTAGTCTCCCCGATATTTTCACAGTCGAAAAAGGCGTTCTTAGAGTTGGCTAAAGCGTGTGGACCTAACAATCCACTGGTTCAGTCGTCGAATGCTTCGGAGTTAATGTTGACCTTTAAGAACGGTTCAGTCATTCGTATGGCATCCGGAGAGACAGACCAGAACTTACGTGGAGTTACCCTTACTCACTTAATAGTAGACGAAGCCGCCTACATTAGAGAAACCCTATGGACAGAAGTACTCCGCCCCGCTTGTATGATTCGGGGTAAGAAAGTTCTGTTCATCTCGACACCCCGTTCTAAGAATTGGTTCTACAACATCTACGAGATGGGGATGTCTGACGAGTTCTCAGATTGGAGATCGTATAGGATTACCTCGGAGGAGAACCCATACCTAAACAAAGAAGAATTAGAGTCAGCCCGAAAGTCTCTACCGTCCGAGATATTCGCCGCCGAGTATATGGGAGTCTTTACAGAATCTGGTTCTGGTGTCTTCCAGTCCTTCGGT
>Ga0208645_1003339_pt1 | contig 11913 bp, 26 predicted proteins | sample VirMetDEL_Sep_01_FD_184519 | JGI IMG/M metagenome (GOLD analysis project Ga0208645, IMG submission 184519) | Aqueous microbial communities from the Delaware River and Bay under freshwater to marine salinity gradient to study organic matter... | ecosystem: Environmental > Aquatic > Marine >...
TCTGCTTCTGCTTGATGATGATTACACACATTTGAGTTGAGTTTAGAAGGGGCGTGTCCTTGAAGACACACCCCCTGATTAGACATTGATTGGACAAATATAAGACAAAAGTTCTACCCTTCCAAATTTAATTCCATCTCTTTCCATTGGTCGAGACTGCGCCACCCTGTGCGGGAGAACAGGATGCATTCCAAGCTGTAGAGGTTTGTTCCGTTGATGCTACATACGAGAGAGATTTCCTCCTCGGTGCATACTCCATACTCGACCATCAGGTCGTAGAGTTCGATGTACTTCTTGTCGTCGCTCATGATTCGCCTTCTTTGATGTAGCCCAACAACAGGCCAAGTGAAACGATGGTGATACTTCCTCCCATCAGGGAGACGATGATGGCCGCGATGATGCTGTGACCTTGGTATGCATTGCAGTTGGCAATGACTGACCACACGAGCGCGATGCCCATGCAGAGGGTGCAACACGCCATGAACATGGACGTTGCGATGTACTTAAACTTCTTCATTTGAGTTGAGTTTGTGTGTCCTTGAGGACACGGGTTAATTACTTGAGCATTGCGATGACCTTGACCTCGACGCATTCAGACATGAGGCGAGTGAACTCGCACACGCAGATGTAGCGTTCGCTTGACGTGCATTCGTACTCGATGCTGACGAGGCGGTCTCCGTACTCCTCCTGTGCCGCGACGTAGTAGTCGTGGTGTTCCTGTTCAATGATGCTCTCCTCGGAGGCCGAGAGGTGAGACGTGTCCCCGTTGAAGAAGGTGGGGAGGAACTGCTGACCAATGGTCAGGTCTGAAAAATGCTGTGCTTTCATTGTGTTTGATTTAGACAAAGATACGACAAGAATTGTACACTTCCAAATTTATTTTGGGGTGATGAAAATTTCATCGAACGTCCAACCTTGGTTGCGCTTCATGAACGCAACGTAGTTGTCGATGTGGCTTGGGCCGTTCCACCACTTCGTGACGTGGCGCACATCCCCAAGCCCCGTTTGGAACTTGATGGTGGCGTGGATGCGTGACTGACTCATGACGTTTGGTTGAGGATGTTTTCGAGTTGGCATTCCTCCTGCTCAAGCAGACGAATCTCTGCGCGGATGTCAAGGATGCGTTGCTTCGTATCCTTCATCAGCTTGGCCTTCGTGGAGTGCATTTCTTCCCATGCAACCTGCAACGGGGACTTCAGCGTGTTTTGTGGATTTGACATGATGTTTTTGGCGGTAGGTGCGCCACCCATTTGTGTGAGTTTCCGTTTCGACCTTTTGGTCTCATCAGCATCGGTACACACCGATGGACGGAGGGAGCGTGTCCTTGAGGACACGACTCCCGTTCGCCTCACCACCCGTGGCAGGTCAGGTCTCTGTCCCACCTGTCGGTCATGCTACGGCTTGGGTCAATCCATGCGATGGTCTCGCGGTTGATTTGGCCTGTGCGGAGCATCTTGTCGAAGGCTACTGCGAGCGTCAGAATCTCGTCGGTCTTGGCCTCGTCGCGTCCGTACATTGACAGCACGATGGGACGCACAGCCTTGACGAAGGTCTTGAACGATGCGTTCGGGCGGTTGACAGCGAAATCGAGCATCATGTAGCACAACTCGTAGCGACGCATCATCTGCTTCACACCTGTGATGCGCGATGGCAAGCGGAACTCAACTCGGTCGCCCTTGCGAAGGCACACTTGGTAGCGCGTCGTAATCTCGTCGGTGGCCTCCATGAATGGGTTGCTTCGGCAGTAGCCATTGCCCAACCGACGACGGAACAGAGCATACATGACCCCGCTGAACTTGCGCAAGCGGTTCAGCAGTTCCTCACCATTCATGCCGTCCACAGCCAAGGTGATGTGACCACCACATCGGTGGTCGCTTGGGCTGTAGCTGTCCTCGATGATGCGCTTGGCTTCGTACATCATGTTGAAGACCTTGTTGCGCCATTCGCCCTTGGGGAGCAAGGGGAGGATGTGAGTGATGGCTTCGTAGCCACATGAGCTGTCGCGCTCGAACCCTGCGAACAGAGCATACTCGGTCACTGCGCCACGGCTGAAGCGAGCCTTCTCAACCTCGAACCCGATGGTGAACTTGCTGTTCACGTCTCCGTTGTCGAGTTCGATGACGTTGCGCTTCTGCGCAGACTTCAGGGTTGCGATGTCTCCCTTCTTGGCTCCCAAGCCAAGGTGCTTGGGAGATGGAGAGCCGTGGTAGCGGACAACGCGGTTGCGGTTGTATTCGCCTGTGGGGATGTATTGGATAGAGTCCATTGTGTTGAGTTTTTGGTGTGTCCTTGAGGACACAGGGTTAGAGTTAGTCGTTCAGGAAGTTCTGCATGGTTTGGATGGCCGCGAGAATCTCCTCACGGCTGTTGGTGGTGTGCTGTCCGCCATTGGCATCGAGCCTCCATGAGACGTTGGATGCGCCCGAGATGTTCTTCATGGTGAACGTCATCAGCGTTTCAACGCGCTCCTCACGGGTCTCCACATCGGTCTCCTCGACAGCCTGCTCGATGGCTTCGGTCACCTGCTCCTCGGTGGCGTCTTCGGGCAACTCGGACAGGTCAATGTCACGACCGAACTTGTCGAGGTTGGCGATTGTCCGCATGGCTTGGTCTCCTGCTTCGTCGCACTTGCGGTTGAACGCGGCAATGACTCGTGGGTCAAGCGAGCCACAGCGACGCACCTTGTGGAAGTAAGACTTGCCCCAACCGAACACCTTCTTGGACAGGTCTTCGATTGTCCATGACAGCCCCTGCTCATCGAAAGCGAGTTTGCCTTCGTCGCTGTTGAACCATTCGTATGCGTTCACAACGTGAACCGACAGAGCCATGCTGTGCTCGAACTTGCGCTTCTGCGCGTTGTCAACGTTGCGCTGTCCGCGACGGATGTCGGTGAGGTTCAACGCTGTCTTCACTTGTGGGATGTTCAGGAAATCCCGTTCCATTTGATTGAGATTGCTCATTTTTACTGAGTTTTAGAGGTTAAATGATTGATTTTCAGTGTTTTAGGTCGGCTTCCGTGGCTCGTTAGCTACCGCCGATGGTGCAATATACGTCGAACTTTCGTTCAATCTGCAACGCGGAGCAACTTTTTTTGCTTTCCCTGTCTTTCGTTTGGGGTTCGGGAGGACGGGACAGGGGCTGTGCCTTCCCTCTCTGCATCTGATTGGGGGAAGGTCTGATTGGGGGAAGGTTGTCGTGTCTTCAAGGACACAGGCACGAGTTCGGTTTGGTCACGGGAGCGGAGCGGAGCGGGAGGACGGCCACGGACGGACGGCAGACCGACAGCGCACGACAGCGGGACGGGAGCGGGAGCAGGGACGGCAGACCCACCACAGCAGGACGGCCACAGCAAAACGGCAAAAAATCAGCACCCCACCGAGCAGGTCACACCCCCCCATCGAATCGCAAGTCGGTTTCGGATGGCGGGCAGCGGCGCGTACGGCCTACATAACCCAAACACTGAAAACATCTAACATGAAAAACTGTACCTTTACGGCATGAGCATCATCATAGAGAACAGGCTTACGGTTGGGTTCGCTCTTGGGTTCGCATACTATGGCCCTGACGAGGAGCACGACTACTCAGAGCTGACACTCTTCCTTGGTCTCATCAGTGTAATTTTCAAAACCTAACACATGGATAAGTTCGGATGGCAGAAACCGGAGATTCAACCCGGCATGACAGGTCTTCAACAAGCTGCAAGTGCTCGTGCGATGCGCAGGCGTGCAGAGAAGGTGGACATGATTGCTGCAGGGAATGTACTTGCGGAAGCAAGAGAAGAAATGATGAAGAGCATTCGCATTAAGTGATTCATCAGGTTAAGCAGAAGGGGGACTCGCGTCCCCCTTTTTTTTGTACTCCCTATAGGATTCGAACCTATGACCCACAGCTTAGAAGGCTGTTGCTCTATCCAACTGAGCTAAGGGAGCATGTCGCTCTATGTCGTTTCTCTGTCGTTCTCTGTCGATATTCTTCTTCTAACTTCTTGATTCTTAAGGGGATGTCGATAATGTCGAAAAATGCAGCGAAATTTCTTAGAGAGAAATAATAGATACTACTACTACTACTACTACTAATAGGGGAACTAATTTTCGGCAGACCGTTTCTTGGAACAAGAATACAGTTCTTTGTATCTTTGAGCAACAAAAATCCACTCTTAAATGCAAAACTCAGGATTCACTCCCAAAAAGTTGGAGTTTAATGACGAAGCGCGAGAAAAGCTCGTCAACGGCATCAATGAAATTGCCAACGCTGTAAGCAGCACCCTCGGCCCTGCGGGTCAAACTGTCATCATCGAATCGCCTGAACACACTCACGGCATCACCGTGACGAAGGATGGTGTGACTGTGGCTAAGGCCATTGACCTTCTCGACCCTACGGAGAACTTGGCGGTGCGTATTATGAAGGAGGCGGCTGACCGTACTGCTACGTCAGCGGGTGACGGCACGACCACGTCTATTGTATTGGCGCGTGCTCTTGTTGAGGCGGGGTACAAGCACATCCCTGACGGTGAGCGCACTGAAGTTCTCCGCGACCTGCGTGTGGAGACCGACAAGGTTATTGCTTCTTTGAAGAAGCAGGCCCGTGCCGTGACGAAGGGCAGGCTGAAGGACGTAGCTACCATCTCGTCGAACAACGACACGAAGATTGGCGACATCATCGCCAAGGTGTACAAGGAGGTAGGAAAGAACGGCATCGTCACTGTTGACCGCTCGATGACGAGCGACACGTACTACGAGACGACGAACGGCATCAAGGTTGACCGTGGGTTCAGCTCACCGCTATTCATCAACGACCACAAGAAAGATGAGTGTGTCCTTGAGGACACACACATCCTTGTGTCCGACGCTGAGATAAGCAACGTGCTGCAGATTGAGAACGTGCTCAAGCCCATCATCGCTGAGAACAAGAAGCTGCTCATCATCGCTCCGTGCTCTGTGAATGTGGTGAACACCATCGCGGCCAACGTGATGAAGCGCGACATGAAGATTTGCATCATCCAACCACCGAGCTTTGGATACAAGCAGCATGAGCTGATGCAAGACATCGCGTTGAGTGTGGGTGCTACATACTTCTCTGAGAAAACGGGTGACGACCTTAGCCTGATGACGTACAACGACCTCGGCCATGCCGAGCGTGTCATCGTGAGCCGCGACTCATCTATCATCCTCAAGGACGAGGAGGCGAGCAACGAGGAGGCCATCAATGAGCGCGTGACGCAGCTCAACGCTTCGCTTGCCATCACGCAGAAAAAGGCTGACAAAGACTTCATCCTTGAGCGCATCGCCTCCTTGACAGGCGGCATCGGTGTCATCTACGCAGGCGGCAATACTGACCTTGAGCAGAAGGAGCTGTACGACCGTATCGACGATGCGGTGTGTGCGGTACGGTCTGCCCTTGAGGAGGGTATCCTTCCCGGCGGTGGCGTAGCCCTGTACAATGAGGTGATGAAGCGATACCACAACCCGACGACTGTGGCTGAACAAATTTTCGCGGACGCACTTCGTGCGCCATTTGAGCAGATTGTCTCCAATGCGGGGTTCGGCAACGTTGACATTTGGGCAGGCAACGAAAACGAGTCACAGAGCTACGGATACAATGTCAAGACCGAGGAGTACGGTGACATGTATGAGATGGGCGTGATTGACCCGCTGAAGGTTACGCGGTCGGCCCTTGAGAACGCAGTGAGTGTCGCGACGACCATCCTGTCTACCAACGCCATCATCACTATGGCACGTACCTACGAGCAGAAGGCGTGATGGCATATTGGACGACAAGCACAACGCAGGGCAACATTCAAATCCAATACACTATAGTATGAAGCCAATCGGAAAGTACATCCTCATCGAACCAACGATGGAGGAGATGGAGACAGAGTCAGGGTTGCTCCTCACGTCGGAGGACAACAATGAGTTTCGGTATCGAAAGGCGCAGGTCTCTGCCGTCGGTACTGACGTGACTACGATGAAGGATGGTGACACCATCTACTACGACAACCGCTCAGGGTATAAGGTGATGCTTCACAACAAGCAGTACAGCGTCATTCGCGAGAGCGATGTCGTTGTTGTCGAATGAACTTGTTCATCTCGATGATGTAGTTGCGATAGACCTTGTCCATGTAGGACGCGCTGTTCTTAAACAACGGATTGACGGAGGGGTGCTCAGGGAGTTCCTCTCCGTTTAATTTTTTATAGACGAGACCTATTACGCGACGGGCCTTGTACGATAGCTCGTATACGGTGCGTCTGTTGCCCTCCTTCTTGCGAAAGACGTTGAGCCACCCGTCGCGCAGGAGCTTGTCAAACCTGTCCTCGTCCCATGAGATGAGTTCGTCGAACTCATCGAACTTGTCCTTAGAGAAGTATTTCTCTGAGTACAAGAACAGCAGGATATCGAGGTCGGCTTGTGTCAGGCCATACTTAGCCTTGATGAAGTATCGCACCACCCTCCAATACTTGAGGTAATCTTGGGGTGGCGACTTGCGCCAATTCAGCATAAATTTTTATTGAGTAAATTTGTACTCAAGGTACGAACTTATGGCTGACGATAAAGACCAACGTGTTGTAGACCTGAACGATATGAACTTTCGTAACAAGGATGTTATGAAGTGGGCAGACCGTCCGGGCGGTGAAACCATCAACTACGGAAAGTCGAACTTCGGCCTCAGAACGACAGCCAACAGCATTGCTGTTCCAAGAATCAAGAGAAGGTAATGAGCAAGCTCAAAAACGGAAAACGAAGAAAGGGTAAGGACTCTACTCCACCTAACTTCAATCAGCCTGCATTCGAGGCGAAGTCTTCTGACAGGGAAACTGCTAAGAAGAAAGTCATGAATCAACTTGAGCGTCAAGGTATCAAAGGAGCCGACAAGCTCAACGCCATGAACAGAGGGAAGCTCACAATGGACGCTTCAGGAAACTACATCTTCCGTACTGACGCATATTCATCAGCAAGCTAATGGCAAAGCAGAAGACAGGTAGAAAGAAGGGCAACAAGATTTGTCCGGCAGGCATCGCTTGGGCGAAGCGCACCTTCGACCGCTACCCCTCGGCTTACGCTAACATGGCCGCAAGCAAGTATTGTAAAGACCCTAACTACGCAAAGGGTTCTAAAAAATAAACAGGCAAAACAAAATCATTATGCCACAGAAAGAAAGACGCACGCAGTACAAGACTGTTGGAAAGAGAGGTAAGAGAACTATCGAAAAAACTAGAGGGGCGGGAGGTAGTCGAGTTAACCTTGGTGAATCAACTACCACCAAGACCAAGACCAACAAAAGAGGGGTGACTCGTACCAAAACCGTTCACACCGGGGTAAGGTTCGCTCCACCCGAACCAAAAAAACACCTAAAGGGTACTAAAGACCAAGGTGATAGCTACGTGACTAAGACAAAGACCAAAAACGGAAAGTTGGTAAAGTCTAAAACGAAAGCTAAAAGTAGAGAGACTGCGTCATATAAGGAGCAACAGTTGGAGAATAGGGCAAGAAAGGATGCGAGAAAGGGGCTTAAGCAACAGGCTCGCAAAGCAAAAAGGGCAGCAGTGAAGAAAGTAAATAAGGATGTTCCGAGAAACACTCTCAGCATGCGTCCTCCCGCTCTTGTAGGAACTTACAACCCCGCAAAGGGCCGCGACATCCCACTGCCTAAGAGTAAGTAATTGGCTCGTATCTCCACATACCCGACTGATACTGTCATCTCGTCAAACGACAAGGTGATAGGAACGGACGCGGACAGTAATAACGAGACGAAGAACTTCTTGATGTCTGATATTAGCGCGTATGTCGCTAGTAACATCGCCGCGTCACTGTCTGTGACTACCGTGCTCTCTGCGTCTGACACAACAGACCAAGAGCCATCAGGGTTAGATACAGCACTTCAGGTTACGTTCGGCCCTGCTCAGGGTACGGGCACAGACCCCGTCATGGTTGATGCGTTGGGAAACATCACATTCAACGAGGGCGGGCTATACCTGTTTAATGGGTTCGCCAACTTCGAGCGTCAGGGTTCATCAGGCGGTGTGACAGTTACTGCCTTCAGGCCGTTGGTTAACGGTGTTCAGTTAGGAGCCACCAAAGCCGTAGACCTCGCTAGCGTTGGGATTATGATTCCATACGAGCTTACCATCCCCTTTAATGCAACGGCAGGGGATGTGCTAACTTGGGAGATTATGAGGGACAGCTCAGGAGTAGACGCGGGAGGGCTGTACACTCACACGCTGACGGGTGGTTGGAGCAATGTTCCGTCTGCATCTGTTCGCATCTTTAAGGTAGGAGCGTAAGGTCATGGGTGAGCTAAAGAAATGGCGAGATGAGAAGTGGGTGCGCATTGGCACTGACGGCTCCATCAAGGGTGCTTGCGGGACAAGTAAAAATAAAAAAAATCCCGACAGGTGCTTGCCATTGGCTAAGGCTCAGAGCATGACGAAAGCTGAACGTGCCGCCACAGCTAAGAAGAAAAAAAAGTACGGCAGAAAAAAACAGTTCGTATCTAACACACCCGCAGGTCGGGTAACATCCAAATAATCATGAAGCAAGGTTACAATGCAAGACTCGACGAGTCTATCGGTGGAAGGCACAAGGGTGCTCACAGTCAATCAATGAAAGACCGTCGTGACGAGTCTAAGGCTATGTCCAAGAAGGACTACGGTCACGCCTACGGTGCTGACAAGGGCATGTCTTACCGCCACTCTCACCCTGAGTGCGTTCACTACGTAAAGAAGCACTTGTCGGGCTTGATTAAAAAGTAATGGCTGACAAGAGCAAGATGAAATGCAACCGTGTCGTTCCTTCGGACAGACCCGGTAAAAAGAAAATGGTCAAAGCCTGTAGTGGTGGGAGAGAAAAGCTCTTGCACTTCGGGGCTAAGGGCTACGGCCATAACTATTCATCTGCTGCACGCAAGTCTTTTCGCGCACGCCACAAGTGTGGGCAGGCTAAAGACAAACTCACTCCCCGGTATTGGGCCTGCAAACACCTTTGGGCAGGCAAAGGAGGAAGCACTAAATCCTCCCCAAAATCACGCAGAGGTAAATACTAAATATCATGATTGATTTCATTATTTTGAATTGGGCTGAACTGCTCATCGCGGCTGCGGCCTTCGCTAAGGTTGTAGTGAATCTTACGCCTACCGAAAAAGACAATGTTGTCTTCGGTTGGGTCGATACCCTCATCAATTCCATCATCCCGGACAGAAAAAAATAATCCGTAACTTTGCTACATGGATAACAAGTCTAAAGGTCTTGGTGATTCAATCGAAAAGTTCACCAAGGCAACAGGCATTAAGAAGGCAGTCGATACAGTTGCGAAGGCGACTAATACCGACTGCGGATGTGGCAAACGAAGGGATACCCTGAACAGGATTTTCCCATACGATAGAGACTAACGATGGGATACCAAAAACTACAGGTTGGCCGGATAACGGCAATGGAAAGACTGCTGAACAATCAAGAAGACACAGTCAACCTTGATGACGAGTTGATTACATTCACCACCGCAGCGGGCAGCGGAACACCCGGCACTGTAATAATTGCACCGCCAAATACCTTTATTGATGCCAATGGTAACAACCTTATCAATGCAGGAGATTTGCTTGTTAATACTAGCTCACCCGTTGTTAAGAGCAGCTACATCGCTTCTGTTGATAGTGATACACAACTAACAATGGTAACGGGCATCACTATCGGTTCAGGAGCAACATGTAAAGTTCTTGCGGCCTCTCATGAGCCTGCAGTCCTGTACGTGGGCACGCACCCCGGTTCAGGGTCTATTACACTTAAGGTTAGGACAGAGGGTGGGGATGATATTACATTCCACAATCCACCTGAAGGCAGCTTTTTGCCTGTGCAAGTAAAGCGAGTTTACAACACAGGAACAACTGTAAGTGACATCCTCGCACTCTTCTAAAACAAAACCTAATGGCATATCAAAAACTACAGGTTGGAAGAGCAACCGACATGGACGACAAGCAGAGTGATGCTGAAGACACAGTAAACCTCAATAACGTAATCAACACTTACACTCGTAACGCTGCGGAGACAGGCCCGGTAGTTAACGACTCAGGTGCTACGTTTATTACTGACGGTGTTCAGCCCGGTGACTTGGCTTTTAAGCCGGGCACTACGTCTCTTGCCTCTAGAGTTCTTTCGGTAAATAGTGAGACGCAGATTACACTTACAACTTCAGTAATTTCTGCAGGCTCGGCCTTTACAATCCTATCGCAAAGCGAAGAACCTGCAGTCCTGTACGTTGGTACAGCGGCAGCGGGAGCAACACTGAAGGTTCGTAGCGCAGGTGGCGATGACGCTACCTTCGTCAACATTCAGCAGGGGTCATTCATCCCTGTGCAGGTCAAGAGAGTTTACGACACGGGTACAACCGCATCTAACATTGTAGCCCTGTTCTGATATGTACCAAAAGCTACAGACAGGGAGGGCCACTCCTATGGATACGCTGCTAAGTGATACGATTGACTCTGTCAACCTGTATGATTTTGCGCTTCCCAATAAGTTTGGGACAGCGGGCTTCGGTTCAGGAGGCACTCAATTGGTAGACGTAATTAGTGTTGCTCCCTTTAGTCATGTAGAAGTAGGAGACCTTGTTGTCAATGTTACCACTACTCCTAATGTTGCTACCATTACGAAAATAGTAAGTGCGAACCAAATAACATTGTCAAATGACATCTCTGCAACATCAGGTCAGACGTATGCTGTATACAGACGAAGCACCGGGCCTGCAACGCTATATGTCGGGACGGTAGGAGCAGGTGCGACGTTAAAGGTTAGAACAGCGGGTGGAGATGATATTGTCCTTGACAATCTTGTACAGGGAACTACTATTCCGCTTCAGGTTGTTAGGGTGTACAACACGGGCACAGCTAACGTGTCCAATATCGTAGCATTGTTCTGATATGGCAACGGCAATCAAAATAGCAAACGTTGTCACAGGAGGAGCGGGCAACTCTATCGGAGGGGCGCAGCGCGGTGGCGCACCGTCACCCCCACCTGCAGGATTTCGCTTTCGGGTAGACACAAGAAACTCAGGAGCCACTAGGAGCACTGACTACAAGCTACCTACTCGGTCTGAGGGTGTATACAATTTTACTGTTGATTGGGGTGATGGTAGCACTGATACTATCACATCATACAATCAGGCTGAGGTAACTCATTCGTACTCCACAGGAGGCATTTATACGATTGACATCACGGGCGACTTTACAGGCATTGACCTATTCGGTTCAGGAGACCCTCTGAAGATGCTTGAGATTTTGAATTGGGGAGGCACAAACCTTACCATCAATAATATATTTGCTCTAAGAGGGGCAACCAATATGACGTGTAGCGCAACAGATTCGCCTACACTGACGGGTGATATCTCAGGCTGCTTCTATCAGTCGAACGCCATCACAAGCGGACTTGCGAATTGGGACTTTTCTAACGTAACATCAGCGCAGTGGCTTCTGCTTACCGTGCCCAATTGGAACGAAGACATCAGCAGTTGGGATGTATCAAACTGCACCTCATTTAACTCTGCATTTACAGGAACGTCTATGAGTCAAGCCAACTACGATGCTCTTTTGATTGCATGGGCTGCTCAAAGCGTTCAGAGCAGTGTGACGTTTGCTACGTCAGCTCAATTCACAGCGGGTGGAGCGGCATCGTCTGCTCGCGCAACCTTGGTTAGAACATACAATTGGACAATTACTGATGGCGGGCCGAACTAGAGATATTGATGGGGAGTTCTGCTACCCTCAAGCAGACACTTGGGTTATTTGTTTTGCAAATGACGAAAAGCTGCAGCCTATGTCTTGGGTTGAAGTGTCTCAGACGCAATGCCTCGGCACGCCTTGGACAGTTATTGAATACTATACAAATCCGGAAGAGTGGGTAGACAGGCTTGCGGAGTTTGAGATTTACC
>Ga0208645_1003340_pt1 | contig 11906 bp, 14 predicted proteins | sample VirMetDEL_Sep_01_FD_184519 | JGI IMG/M metagenome (GOLD analysis project Ga0208645, IMG submission 184519) | Aqueous microbial communities from the Delaware River and Bay under freshwater to marine salinity gradient to study organic matter... | ecosystem: Environmental > Aquatic > Marine >...
TGACTGCAATTAACGCTGCTATAAGCGCAGCAAACGCATATACACCCTAGGGAGAACAACTAATGGCTTTAACACAAGTTCCAATAGAACTATCAAGTACTCCGGGGATTGTAGATAACTCCAATGCTACTGCTATTACTATTGATAGTAGTGAGAATGTGGGTATTGGTACTGGTTCGCCTAGTGAACCTTTAACAGTATTATCTGCACAAGACTATCAAATAACAGCAGCTTACAACGCAGCGAATAGCACATCTTATGGCTATTATGGTATTAAAAACAATAACACTGGTAACCCATTTTATTTCAATGTAGGTGGCGCAGAACGTATGCGCATCGATGCAAGCGGCAACTTGTTGGTTGGGAAAACGTCCTCATCGTTTAGCGTAGCAGGTATTGGGTTGATGGCAAATGACCAGATATTTGCTACAGCAACGTCTGATAATGCATTGGCTCTCAATCGTCTCAGCACTGACGGAGACATTTGTAAGTTTTATAAAGACAGCTCAACCGTAGGTAGTATTGGTAGCCGCTCTGGGACAGCGATATACATTGATAGCGCAGGAACAGGAACAGCCGGCCTAGATATTGATGGTGCAATTGCTCCACGAATTAATGGTTCTTTAGACTCTGGAGGGAACGTTGATTTAGGAGCAAGCGCATACAGATTTAGAGACCTCTACCTGTCAGGCGGTGTCTACCTAGGCGGCACAGGTTCAGCCAATCTGCTAGACGACTATGAAGAAGGGACGTGGACTCCTACATTAAATAGCGGATCTTTTAGCTCTGTTACTGCCACATATACAAAAGTAGGCAGCTTAGTTCAGCTAACCTTAGACGCGATAGTAGGCACAGGGGGAGGTTCAAATGTAGCTATTCCATTCACCTGTGCTAATACAACGGGAATGGCTGTTTATACTAGCAATCAAGATTTTGCAGCGGGAAGAACTCAGTTCAACGGTGTTATGGCCAGTAGCCTTCTGTTCTTCAGAGTGACAGGTGACAACATTGTTTATGCCGCTCAAACTTTAACAGCAGGAGCCACAATACACGCATCATTTACTTATAGAACAAGCGCATAAAACAATTAACCCTAGTGGATTCTAGGGTCGGACAGTCCATAAAAGGAGATAAACGATGGCACTTTCAGAAGCAACAGTAGAAGACAAGATTGAAGTAGTAGACTGCGGAGGCTGGAAAGCTATCCAAGTCCGTACAGCTACTATCATCAGCAGAGACGGTGAAGAGATCAGCCGGTCTTTTCATCGCCACACTGTATCACCCATAGACGATTGGACAGGTGAAAGCACAGAGGTTCAGGCCATGTGCAATACCTTTCATACAGCAGAAGCTATAGCAGCTTATAACTCAGCACAGTCGGAGACACCCTAATGGCTACTTTTAACTGGACGATCTCAACCACTGATTACGAACTGAGCGATGGCGGTGTTTTCACTGCTCATTGGCGCGTAAACGCAGAGCAAACGGAAGGTACGGGCGATGACGCTGTAACCTACACTGCAACAAGCTACGGCACTCAGGGGTTTACCTACGATGCGTCTAGCCCAGATTACACTCCCTATGCCGACTTAACCGAGGCACAAGTGTTAGGATGGTGCTGGGCCGATGGTGTTGACCAAGATGCAATTGAAGCGTCCCTACAAGCCAACATCGACGCGCAGATAACCCCAACAACAGGTGAAGGAGTGCCTTGGTAATGAGCGAACAGCAAACGATCACTATTGATAACGAAGAGCATAACGTGTCAGACCTAACCGTTGAGACTCAGATGCACGTTGCCCGTGTTGCCGAACTACGCCGTGAGATTTCGCAAATGCAAATGCAGATCCAAGAACGCGAAGTTCTGTTGAACGCATACAGCAACGCCATCGTCGAATCTGTTAAGGCAGTAGAAGACGAAGACCCAGAAGCAGAAGTAGCAGTTCAATGACACCGACTGAGAAGGCCATAGCCCAAATTGAAGCCCACGAGCGTGAATGCGCCATTCGGTACCAAGGCATTGAGCAGCGCCTTCAGGACGGCAGCAAGCGGTTTGACCGGCTTGAAATGATGATCTGGGGTGTCTATGTAACGGTGATTGTCGCGGTGGCTCTGCCACAGTTTATGGGCGGCTGAACGTGATTGGCGAGATCGCTGCGATTGTAGCTGGCGTAAATGCGGCTACCAGTGCGATCAAGCAGGTCGCTGAAACGACTAATGACATTCAGTCTATCTCTGGGTTTTTGTCTGCGTTAGGTGGTGCCGAGGTAGAGCTACAGCGTGCTCAAAACGAGGGCAAGCTGTCAGAGGCCGATGCTGTGAAAGCGGCGTTGGCAAAGAAGCAGATCCAAGAAACCATGCGTGAGATCAAGGATTTGTTTACCGTTAGTGGTAACGGACAGTTGTACCAAGAAGCTATGCAGGCGATGGCAGAGGCTCGCAAGCAGAAACAGCTTGAGTTGGCTAGGAAGGCGGCAGCTAAAAAGAAGTTTTGGAAAGAAGTTAAAGAATACGCCGCAATCGCTGGGGTGCTTCTGTTTCTTCTGCCCATGACGCTGGCGCTACTACTTGGTTGGTTGACACGATGATGGCCTTTTTGCTGGTTGTGGTGGTAAACGGGGAGCCTATAGAAGATCAGTTTTACTTCCGCGACATCACACGGTGTAACACGTTCGCGTACTACGTCAGCACAGGTAAAACCAAGATAAACAACCGCTACCAGATGCAGGAAAACATAACGGCTTACTGCATACCGAAACGGGTTGCGGCGAACACGAAAACTTGGGATTAAGATGGCAGCGAAGCGTTTACAAGAAGGCAGTGAATACGCCGAATACGATGCAGATGGGGATGGGGTTGTCACGGACGAAGAGTTAAACACCAGTAAAGAACTGCAAGAGCTACGACTACAGCATGAACGTGCTGATGCACAAAGGGCTATGTCATGGTTTGCCTTGTGGGGCATGTTGCTATACCCCAGCTTGGTTGTGGCATCGGAGCTTTTCGGGCTGGCGCAAGCAGCAACGATTCTAGGCGATATGGCTGCGGTCTACTTCGTGTCCGTTGCGGGTATACTGGCTGCGTTCTTTGGCGCTCAAGCATGGTCAAATAGGAAATAAGTATGAGTATTGTTGCATCGTTAGTAGGGCCGGTCACAGGACTGCTGGACAAGTTTATTGAGGACAAGGATCAGAAGAATGCCTTGGCTCACGAAATTGCCACAATGTCTGAGAAGCACTCGCATGAGGCTCTAAAAGGCCAGCTAGAAATCAACAAGATGGAAGCTGCACATAAGTCGTTATTTGTTGCCGGATGGAGACCTTGCATCGGCTGGATCTGCGCTCTGGGTCTGCTGTACAACACCATTATCGCCAACATTCTCGGGATTTGGGTAGATGTACCAGAGGTAGATACAACGCTTCTTGTGCCCGTTATGATGGGTATGCTTGGGCTAGGCGCTATGCGCTCCTACGAGAAGGTAAATCAGGTAGCTAGAGAGAAGTAATGGGCGATTTAGTTGAGATGGTAAAACGCCATGAGGGCGTCAAGTCTAAGGTGTATTTGTGTACTGCGGGTTTTGAGACTATAGGCGTAGGCCGAAACATCTCAGAGTCCGGCTTGGGCCTGTCTCCCGATGAGATTGACTATCTACTGAACAATGATCTAAAGCGTTGCCACGAAGAATTGCAAGATGCGTACTACTGGTATGGCGGACTAAACCAAGCTAGGCGTGACGCAATGGTCGATATGTGCTTCAATCTAGGCATCACGCGGCTGCGCGGATTTGTTAAAGCTCTGGAAGCTATGTCTCGGGAGCAGTTTGACATCGCCGCTGATGAGTTTATGGATAGCCGTTGGGCTAAACAAGTCGGCAACCGTGCTGTAGAGGTGACTGAAATGATTCGTACAGGCGAATATAGATAATGCCGCTGCGTAAACTGCTATTCCGCCCCGGAGTCAACCGCGAGACTACTCGTTATGCGGCTGAAGAGGGTTGGTTCGACTGCGATAAAATTAGGTTTCGCGGTGGGTTACCAGAAAAAATTGGTGGTTGGCAGATTATATCTCTCACTACGTACCTTGGTGTAGCACGTTCTTTGTTTGGGTGGGTGACGTTAGCAAACGAGAAGTTCTTAGGTGTAGGTACAAACCTAAAGTTCTACGTAGAGTTGGGTGGCGTATATTACGACGTAACTCCAGAGCGAACCCCAGCGGGAGTATCTCTCACCGACCCTTTCCAGACTGTAAATGGGTCTACCACTGTTACCGTTACAGATACTGCTGGCGGCTACATAAACGGAGACTTCGTAACTTTTAGCGGGGCATCTGCCGTTGGTGGACTTACGCTAAATGGAGAGTTTGAGTTAACGTATCTCACCGGAAGCACTTACACTATAGAAGCAGATGCGGCGGCTACATCAGATGCTACTGGTGGCGGTTCTGTAACGGCTAAGTACCAGATAAACGTAGGCCCAGAAATCGAAGTGCCCCTATCAGGCTGGGGTGCAGGTGCTTGGGGTCTAGGTACATGGAGCAACGGTGAGCCGCCTGACGATTCTTTGCGGGTATGGAGCCAATCTAACTTCGGTGAAGATTTAATCTTTGGCCCTCGCGGGGGTAGCCTTTATTACTGGGACGCATCCGACCCCAACGCACTAACTACACCTGCGGTAGAGCTTTCTACTAAAAGCGGTGCTTCTAACGTGCCTGTAATACAAAACTTTATACTTGTATCCGACATAAGCCGGTTTGTATTCTGCTTTGGCACTAACACGTTAGGCACGACTACCCTAGACCCCATGCTCATCCGATGGTCAGACCAAGAAAATGCGGTTGACTGGACACCTGCGGCAACTAATCAAGCAGGTGATATACGACTATCTAATGGCTCTAGGATCGTCACTGCAATCCAGTCGCGCCAAGAAATACTGGTTTGGACTGACTCTGCCCTGTACGCGATGCAGTACGTGGGGGGTACCATAGTTTGGGGTACGCAGTTACTTGGCTCTAACCTGTCAATAACATCCTCACGCGCTGTAGCATACTCCGATGGCGTTTCTTACTGGATGGGTAGGGATTCCTTTTACCGCTATGATGGTGGCGTCAGCACGTTGCGCTGCGACTTAAAACGACATGTTTTCAATGACTTCAACTTTGAACAAGCTCAACAGGCTTTTGCTGCAACAAACGAAGGTTTTGGTGAGATTTGGTGGTTCTATTGCTCCGCTAACTCTACGACTGTAGACAAGTATGTAGTTTACAACCACGAACAGGACATCTGGTATTTCGGCACTATGGCCCGCAGCGCATGGCTTGATTCGGGGTTACGTGAATACCCTATGGCCGCAACTTATACAAACAGGCTGGTCAATCACGAACAGGGTGTAGACAGTAATGAGGCCGGTGCTGACGAAGCTATAGATGCCTACATAACGTCCGCTCAGTTTGATATAGACGATGGCGACAGGTTTTCGTTCATACAAAGAGTGCTGCCTGATGTGACTTTTGATGGGTCTACTGCCGAAAGCCCTAATGTCACTATGGAGTTGTTACCCCTACAGTCGTCTGGTTCTGGGTACAACAGCCCGTTGTCAGAGGGAGGAACTAACAGTGCAGCAGTGACTCGTTCAGCTATCGTACCTATTGAGGCGTATACGTCACAGATTAACACCCGCGTACGTGGTAGGCAGTTATCCATAAAAGTACAGTCTGGTGATGTGGGCGTGACTTGGCAGTTAGGTACACCCCGTATAGATATACGTCCTGATGGTAGACGATAATGGCCGCCGACATAGATTTTGTAGCCCCCAGACTACCGACACCCCCGCAGGGGTATGACCAACAGGCGTTCGAGCAGTTTAACAACGTATTGCGTATATACTTTAACCAGTTAGACCAAGCACTGAGAAACGCTATGGCAGTCCAAGAACCGTATGAGTTACAAGTATCTAAAGGCCAAGTTGTGGGGGCTTCTTCTTTGTATAAGTTCGCCCGCAACCCAGACATAAATAGCACAGAAGAAACGATATGGGAGCACGGTGGCAATTACGTATTCCCTACGAGTGCTGCTGTGCGCTATGTAAGTTCTAGTGATGCAAACGATACAAATGGGGGTACGGGTGCAAACAAGGTAAGAGTTTTTGGTTTAGACGCTAACTACGCACTTATCGAAGAAGAGGTAGAGCTTGCTGGACAAACACAAGTAGCGACTTCTTTGTCATATTTGCGTATATACCGAGCCTATGTGACGTTAGCAGGTTCAGGTGGTACTGCGGCGGGCACTGTCTATGTCGCTGATAGTGGAGCGTCTGCGGGTGTGCCTACTGGGAATGTATACGCTAACCTCGGAACGTCAAACCAGACACTTTTGGGGGTATACACAGTACCTGCGGGTAAGACGTTGTATTTAGACGATGTTAACTTCACCGCAGCAATAAGCCAAGCGAATGCGAACGCAACAATAAAATTTAACACACGCGACTTTGGGTCTAACGTGTTTAGAACAATCGTGATAACCGAACTGCAAAGCGGTACATATATCGACAAGTTTGAGTACCCGCAACCTATCTACGAAAAGACCGATATAGAGGTACGTGCAGTAGCAACGAGCAGCAATAACCCGATAACTGTCTCTTGGCAGGGCGTGTTAATAGATAACTAGGTACAGTTATGATAGGTAGTTTTGGTGGTTTTGGTGGTATGGGGTTAGGGGCATTTAGCAACTTTAACCTACCTTCCCAAGAAGAAATACAAGCACGCATGGGAGCCTCTGGTATACAGGGTTATGGCCCTCCTAGACCCCCTGCGTTTACACCCCCTGCACCTGTCGTAGCACCTCCACCTGTCGTAGCACCTAGACCCGCACCTGTCGTAGCACCTACACCTGCACCAGTAATGCCCGTTGGAAGAGCTTATACCTCCATAGGCCCAAACCTTAGATCTGCGTATACACCTACTGCACCTATTGCACCTCCCCCTGTAGGCACCGCTGCAAAACGTGGTGATAAGCGTCCGCTGGGAACTAAGCGACCTGTTGCGACAACACCACCTCCTACACCTGTAGCACCTAAGCCCAAGCCAGTAATAGGTTCGACTGCACCACCTGCGTTAAAATCACGGGCACCTGCACCTGCCCCAGTAACACCACCAAACAGAGTAGGTCAGCCTGTAAGTGCTGGTGAGTTTATACCCGAACCAACACCTGTAACCCCAACACCTAAGCCGAAAGTAGATCCAGTAATAGCTGCCGATGCTCTAAAAAACTTGCGGGCCATGACTAAAAACATGACTCCAGAACAGCTACGTAACATATCAACATATGCACCTGAGTTTGCTAAAGAGCTAAGTGGGCCAACAACACCCAAGAGTGCTATTCAGTCGTACAAAGACACGCTACTAGGTGCCGCTGACAAGAATGTATACAACGTTATAGACGACGTAGATGAAGTGGATGATTTCTACGACATGGCGTTCAGGGGTAGCGTATTAGAACCGCTAGAAACAAGTAAGAAAGCGGTAACAGCTAGAGACACGACGGATGGCAAAGCCAGAGGAAGTCAGTATCTGTCGGGCAAGCGTGGTGATGTGTTCGCGTTTACTCCTGACGAATACATATCTGAGGTAGGTGCTCCCGAATACTTGAAAGGGTTGAAGAGTGGCGTTGGTACAGACAAGGACGTAATTCGATCTGCCTATAGCTCCATCGCAAATACTGGCGGTGCAGATACTGCGGCAGCATTAAGTAACTACTATGGGTTTGACGTTGTACCTAGCGGTGCTGCACCAGATATTAAGAACTTTGGTGGTAACTACGAAGAGCATACAAACGCTTCGCAAGAACAGATCTCCGAGTTTCAGTCACTTATCAAGCCGGTACTTGCCGAAACTATACCCTACCTACAAGCCACTGAAGGGTTAGGTTATCAAGACGCATTGCTAGAAGCGTACAAACGCGACCCCATGATCCAGTCTATGTACGCCAAGTACGGTGTGCAGCCAGTACGTCAGACAAAAGACGGATCTACTTACCTGTATGACCCTATGACTTTCGGTGAAATACGCACCAAAGAAGTCAAAGACAGCTCTGTTAAAGACGCGCTCAAAGTAGCTGCTATCGTGGGTTTATCTCTTGTTGGTGGTGGAGCACTGGCTGGTACGGCTGCATTTGGTGGTGGTACGTCTGCGGCTGGCTCTGCATTGGCTTACGGCACGACATCAGCCGGTATTACCGCAGCTACAGGTGGCGACACCAACGACATCTTAAAATCTTTTGCACTTGGCGGTGTAGGGGGATTCGCTAAAGGACTTAATGCAAATGCAGCGGGGCTGGCAGATAAAGCAAGGCAAGGCGCGTTTACTTTGGGTGCTGCGGCACCAGACCCTGCGCTAATAGAAGCCGCAAATGCTGCTGCAAAAACTGCCGATACGTTCGGCAAGGTAGTGCAAGGGGCTAAGTTCATAGACGCTGCGGTAGACGGAGATATAGCTGGCGCTGCGGTTGCTGCGTTCGGCCCTAAATTCACCAAAACAGCAATGGACAAAGTTGGTTTAGACGAGAAGTTTTTAGACGGGTACAACATAAACCAAGATGATGCTGTTGCAGGGCTTGTTAAAACTCAGATCGAGTTAACAAAAGGCACCGATTTTGGCGATGCTATAGCCAGAGGTTTTGGCGAGTACATCATGGAAGGTGGTGCACTAGCGCCCAGTAACGTGAAGACACCTAAGTTTATCAAAATGATAGGCGACGCAATAAAGGCAACTGGAAGTATGTTTGACGATGCGCTTTTACAACCTGTTAAGGGTTTTGTAGAAGGTACCGTTGAGGTACTAGGTGATGTGGCAGAGCCTGTGGTGGACGTAATCGAAGACGTAGCAGGCGCAGTAGTAGATAAAGCACCGCTTATAGAAGATGCAGCAAGGGCTACAGGTTCAGCAATAGAGGACGTTGTTAAGCCGATAATCGACCCTATAATTGACGCTGCCCCTATAGTAGAAGACGCAGTACGAGCAGTAGGTTCTACTGTAGATGACGTAATCATAGAACCAGTAAAAGAGTTAGTAGAGAACTTAGTGGAAGCTGCACCTGATGTAGACCTGCCAGATGTAAATTTACCTACGTCAACACAAACATCATCAACATCATCAACGCCATCAACAAGACGTTCAGCACCCCGTGTAATCCAAGAGCGTAGCGCAGATATATTTGATGCTGGTGAAGAAGAACAAAAGATCGACCCTGTAGCCGTGTACTTAGCTAGTTTAGCTGCTGGGGGCATGGCAAATGGTGGTGTAGTCAGAAGTTCTTATGGTAATCTTGACGAGCTACTACGTATAGTTGGAGGTAAGTGATGAGTTTTGATTTCGAGGATTTACTACGAACCTCTGGCCCTTCTACGTCTGGCCCAGCCGATGCTGATTTTGACTACAGCATTTTTGATAACTACGGCACAGACGATGACCCCCTGTATGGGTTTGACTTAGACGATTTATTAAGAACTTCTGGCCCTTCTAGTGGCCCAGCGAACACTGACTATCTGGACTTTTTCTTTGAGTCCGATGGGAAAACGGGCATAGATCCTGCTTATTTTACTGGATTTGTTGATGCCGAAGATAAACCTAGTGGTTTTAAGAAGTTAGTAAGTCAGTTCTTCCCAAAAAGCAAAGGATCTGGCGGTGCTGGCGGGTTGCTTGAGCTACTAGGCCCACTAGCTATATCTAGCTTTCTTAAAGATAGAGGTTATACGTCACCTAAAATACCTAGTAACGCTTACGAAGGTAGCATTCCTGAATACACAGCAGTACGAGAACAAGTTACAGGTAGAGACGATACAGACCGTCGTCCCGGCAGTGGTGGTAGACGCTATTTCTCTGACACCATGTATGCCAAGAAGCCTGAAGGCCAGCAGCCTATGTCTGTTGAAGAAGCTCGTGCTAAAGCTAAAGCACAAGCAAGTGGATTTGCTGTTGGTGGTCGCGTGCTAGAAGATGGCGGCTATCTACAAGGTGATTCAGACGGGCAAGCAGACCTAGTTCCCGGCGATATTGATGGCGTGCAAGAGGCGCGTTTGAGCCACGGTGAGTATGTGTTGCCTGCCGATTTAGTCGCTATACTAGGCAACGGTAATTCTGATGCAGGTGCCGCAGCACTGGACGATTTCATGTCCACCGTACGTAAGAAGGCCACAGGCACACCAAAACAACAGAAAAACATCGACGCAGATCAAGTGCTTGCGATGTTATCCAAGAGGATGTCATAAGCTATGGTTGACTATGTAGGACAAGAATCAGGTACATCAGAAGGACTAACTAAGTTTGCTGGCCCATATGTTGGTGAGATGCTTGGTAAAGCACGCGCACTTGCCGATAAGCCTTACGAAGCCTACGGTGGCCCACTTACTGCTGGCGCTAGCGGCCTACAAGATATGGCTTTTTCTGGCTACGCAGGGTTAGATCCCAACCAACAAACTGGCATAGGTTCTTTTGCTGGTGACATGACCGCTGGCGGTACGTTTGGTTTTGGTAGTGCCGCAGGACAAGGCTACGAAACAGGATATACACCCGGATCGTTTACGGGTGCTGCACCTATGATGGGTGATAGCTCTAGGCCTTTGTATACAAGTGATCCAGTAAGACTGGAAGCGAGAGAGATATCGGGCAAAAGGCCGGGCGGACAAGAAATGTTTGGGCAGGTTCAACCTCCGCAATCTCCGGTGGGGCAGTACATGAACCCCTACCTACAAGCTGCATTAGAACCACAGTTACGTGAAGCACGTCGCCAAGCGGATATTAGTCGTGTTGCTGATGCTGGTAGATTGACCCGTGCCGGTGCTTTTGGTGGTTCACGCCAAGCTATTATGGAAGCAGAGGGCGGACGTAATCTGGGAACGCAGCTAGCCGATATTACAGGCAGAGGGTACTCCGAAGCATTTACACAAGCGCGAGATCAGTTCAATAGAGAACAAGAAATGCAGCGGCTAGCAGAAGACGCACGCCGTGGACAGTTTAACGTAGAAGCTGGGCGGCTATCCGAGTTCGATGAACGCCGTAGACTACAGGCAAACGAAGAAGCTCGACGTGAAGTGCAACGCCAAGAACGAGAACGTGAGCAGTTTAACGAGCAGGAACGTCGCAGAATCGCAGCAGAAGAGGCTGACCGTCGATACGGTTTAAGCGCATTACGTGATATGCGTTCCGCTGGACAAGAAGAACGTGGTATTGAGCAAGAAGGCATTACAGCCGACTACTTACAGTATCAACAAGAACAACAGTATCCATACGAGCAACTAGACTTCATGCGACGAATGATAGATGGACTACCAATATCAACTTCATCTAGGTCATTTGTAGATCCATCTTCTTTGGATCAACTGACTTCTGGGACAGGCGATGTCTTAGCATACTTTGAAAAATTATTGAGGGGAGGTTAGAGCATGTTAGATAACCCACTCAGTCAGATCGAACGTACGAAAGACGCCTACGCAGGTAATATGCAGGGGCTAGAAAAGCGTGCCAACATGACCAAAGAACTGGTCGATTTACTTGCCATGCAGCAGCTCAAGAAAGATCTTGATGCAGTGAAGCGCAACCAAGCCATGCAAGCACAAGGCAACCCTGCGACGATCAAAGATCAAATGCAGCAGGGTCTTATGGGCGAGTACCGCCAACAAGCTGCCAAAGAAATGGGCGTAGGCCCAAGCGAAGCAGACACAGTAGCTCGTGCACGACAGGGTATGCCTCAAGGTGGCCCACGTATGTCACAAGGCGCTCCACAACAGATGCCACAGGCTGGCGCACAACAAATGGCCCAAGGCGTTATGAGCCAAGCACAGCCAGTCAAACTAGCTGGCGGCGGTATTGTTGCGTTTGCTAATGGGTCAGAAAATGAAGGGCCAGTAGAAGTCACA
>Ga0208645_1003341_pt1 | contig 11901 bp, 24 predicted proteins | sample VirMetDEL_Sep_01_FD_184519 | JGI IMG/M metagenome (GOLD analysis project Ga0208645, IMG submission 184519) | Aqueous microbial communities from the Delaware River and Bay under freshwater to marine salinity gradient to study organic matter... | ecosystem: Environmental > Aquatic > Marine >...
CCATAGGCATGACATACTCATGCTTAGTCTCCAGATGTTTCTTCATGAAGTCCATGTATCTATCTACTGTTTCATTCCAGTCTTCTCTACGTCCGTCTGCTTCTACAAATCTACAGTACCTAGACTTCGCTATATACTGCTGGTAAAAATCCATCATTCTATTTCCTTTATTAGTTTATCGTAGTTCTCTTCTACTACGTCTTCAAATCTATCTAGTATGTCAGACGAGGTGAGTTCTAATAACTCTACAATATCCACCTCATCTAACATATTAAGTTTCTCTATGAGTTCAGCAAGCGTCAGTGTGGTCACGTTCAGTCTCCAAGTCCTCGTTAGTCATAACAACTAACGCTGCATACCCACCTATGTCATGCCATGAATCATTAAGATAGTAGTTACCATTAAGTATCCTAGCCATCTTGTTAGCAATCATGTCAAGACTTTCACGAGCATAGTCAGGCATGATGTAGTAGTTAGGTGACTGTCGCATAACCTTCTTTATGTCCTGACTAATCTGACTAACATTTTTGTACTGTCCATACTGTCCTTCTCTTGTTGATAAGGTCTCATTGATTTCCATGCGTATCTCCTATTGCTTCTAAGGCATGCTTTAAATAAAACTCAGCAGTAGAATGTCCTTGAGCTACTGCTTTACGATACCACTTTAAAGACTCGTCAATGTCCTTTGCGACTTGTTTACCTGCGTAGTAAACCATCCCTAAGAAACATTGAGAATCAGCATCTCCTTGTTCCGCTAATTTTTTTGCTTCTTCAAAACTAATTTCTCTATCTGTTTGTTTCATATTGTTTCCTTAAATAGTTAATTGATACTGGCATCTCGTCAAAGCTACCATCGTTTACTTCGTTCAGCATCCAGATACCAGACCAGCTACCATTAGTCTGAGGAGTTAGATAGTCCTCGTCATGTTGATAGAAGATACCAGCAAAGATACCAGTGATACCTTTACCATCTGCCTTCTTGCTGAAGGAGATAGCTCGGTCTTGTACGTGACCCATTATACAACTCATGTGTTTCTTTTGCAAGAGTAAACCAGGATTACTAACTGGTCTACCCATCACACCAGATGTAAAGTAATGGCTGTATGCTATGCCATTAACAATAGGTACAGAAAGAAAGTCATGAACCTCCCAGTTATATTTCTTTAGATTGAAATCACTGTAACCAATCAACCCTTCTAGTTTTCTATCTGACTCGATAGCTCTTTCGATACGTTGCTCGTGATTACCAATAAGAAATATCTTCTTAGGTTTCCATACCTTCTTCTTATTGACACGCTGTCTCTTCTGCTCCTCGATGATAGGCTTCATGAATACATCCATAGCTTTGTTACCAGCTTCGATGTCATCATTGTATGTCCTGCCCTCGAATGCTTTCTTACCTACGTCATAGACACTAAGACTTGGCATGTCCCAGTGATCTCCTAGATGAACTATAACATCAGGCTTAGTCTTGACAGCGTACTTACCTGCCCATTCTAAATGCTCGAATGAGTTATTAGGTTTGCATTGTGTGTCAGGGATTACTAAGTGTCTCATTTAACTAGTCCTTTGTCATAAGCATCTTTAATTTCTAAAGAAATTTTCTCATACCAAGCTTCGTCTTTTTTAGTAACAGGAGTGGTATTAAATTCTTTAGTAACAATCTTACCGTTCTTAATATACCTTAGTCTATGTGTAGTCATGTTGACCTTTCTAACAACTGTAAATAATAGACCGCATCTATAACAACCAATGGGTCTGACTTGTTTTGTTTAACAACAACAACTGGTTCTCTACCTTCAGGGCAATTGTCTTTTGCTTGTGAATAGAAAGCATAGACAGCCATAGATTCTCTTGACTTACACTCAACAGATATCTTTAGCTTATCACCTGCCAACTGAGAGAACAGGATGTCCTCACCGCCAGCACCCATACTCGTAGACCTTACATCGTCTTGGGAAAAGGGAAAGAGTTCGAGGATCTGATCTCGGAACCATTGCTGTAGCTTTCTTCCTTTGGCTTTTGCACTTTGGGTTTTGATGGCTTTCTCCTTAAATCTAAAAACTTATCTAGTCTTACTTTCTTAATACTCTTAATCCACTGTTTCGGTATGTGTATCCTAGAGTTAGACTGATCGTGAGAGATTGCAGCAGCAAGACAGACAGCATCATCAGTCTCATCCACTAAGAAACCTATGCTTAGTACAGGATGTACGTCAGCTTTAGAGTTATCTTCCCATCCTGCATCAGCAACAGCATCAACCCATTGGACATAACCTATTGTGAATTGCTTGGCGGTTTCCACAACTGCTTCTCTTGTCTTCTTATCCATAGCAACCTCGCACGTTCAGTTAGTTTATCAATGTCATTGTCGTAAGCAGACAGTACCTCGTCAAATAATTGTTGCTCACCTTCACAGTCTTTAAGTATCTTCTCTGCTTTCTTTGGTCCAATACCTTTCAATCCTGGAATGTTATCAACACGATCACCAGTTAGTATCTGCATATAAAAGTTTCTTATGGCATCTTCTTCCTTTACATAATATAAATCTTGTTTAACAAAGTTGTAGTGCCAGCCACGTAACATGTCTAAGTCTTTATCAATAGACATGACACATGACTGGTCTTCGGGTAACTCGTAGACAGCAATGCCTATAGCATCGTCTGCCTCTTGACCTTGAATTAATTCAAAGCCCCACTTGCTAACCAAGTATTCTCTAAGGGTATCGTAGTGTACTGGTTTTCTATTGTTAACTCTATTACCCTTGTAGTCTTGCTCAGTAGCAATCTTATCTCGGTAGTTTCCTTTACCTGTGATGTAGCCAGAGTAGGACTCGACACCTTGAACACTTAATAAGTTATCAATGAAGTGTCCCATCCTAGAGATAGCATACTTCTCTTCCTCTGGATCATCAACAGAGAATCCCACACGATAGACGAGGATGTCCCCATCAATGAGGGCTTTGACATCCTGCATTGACGGGGTACTCATTACAGCGCTTCTTCTAAACTATCATCAAGAGCAGACTCGTCAGCCTCATACACAACCAAGTCAGTAATGACTAGCTTGTTGATACCTGCGGATACACCTGCCTTACCTTTGAACTGGTAAGCATAGGGCTTGATCCACGCTACTCCTTTTGATCCATTACCTACCTTTCCTGATACGCCTGAACCATCTGGCATCTCAGTCTTGATAGGAAACTTCTTAGATTTAGCTACAATATAGAAGCCTTTATCTTCCTTACGCTTCACCTCGATACCTTGATCCTCTAGTGCAGAGACTGCACCATCAGATAGGTTACACAAATCAACCTGATACTTCTCAGACATCTGGTTAGGTGTGTCAAGGAAAGCCCACATGATATCAGCTTTTACCTTTATTGCTTTTAAGTCTTGCATTTTACTTCTCCTTAGTGTGTTGTTGCCCAATTAGTACCTATCTTATACTCACCATCGAGTGGACAACGTAGCCCTAGTGTGAGTCCTGCTTCCTGAATTGCCTGTACGCCAGCTTGACCTACAGATTCAGCAAGTTTTTCATTCGTTTCTATCTGCCATTCATCATGAACATTAGCTACAAACGAAGCATCCATTATAACACGATTTAGTTTAGAATGCAACAATACTAATGCTTGTTTCATTACTACTGCACCTGCTCCTTGTAGTAATACATTCAAGGCAGCGTGTGCTGATCGAACCATAAGCCTACGACCATCAAGACTAGGTAGCCAACCACGTTTAGCTAGTCTATCTACCTTCTGTCTCAGTGTCTTGAGTGCTGGTGTGTTGGCAAGGAAGCTATCGATTAACTTCTTACCTTCACGTTCACCACCACCTACGATAGCACCTATCTTAGCTGGACCTGCACCATAAAGAAAAGCATAGATAAAAGTCTTGGCTTGATCCCTGTTAGTAAGACCTGCTGCTTTCATGTTCTTAGTATGAATGTCACCACTCAGTATCTCGTTGGTGTACTCCTCGTCACGCATGTAGTGTGCAAGCATACGTAACTCAAGACCACTAGCATCTATACCTACCAGTACATTACCATCCTCTACTGTCCAACACTCACGACACTCCTTACCAAACGGATTACCAACACGAGGAACCTGTGCAAGGTTAGGTTTAGAATGAGTCATCCTACCTGTCACTGCTCCGTTGGTGATGACCTTACAGTGAACCCTGTCGGAGTTATCAGCATGGTCAATCCATGATTCAACTTGAGCCACCCGTTTCTGAACGAGTAAGTATTCTGCAATGAGTTTAGCTTCAGGTAAGTCAATAGTTTGTAATACTTTCTCATCAACGATCACCGATCCTTTCTCTGTGTGCTTAGTTGGTTGCCAACCCAGAGTCATCAAGCGTTCTGCTATCTGCTTACGTGATCCAGGATTGAACACTTCTACTTTGTCCTTGAGTCTGTTGCCTGTCTTCTCGCTATACCTACGTGTTACAATAGGTCTGAAAACTTCTTGTAGTTCTTCCTCAATTTCGTGTAGTCTTTTCCTCCAACCTGCCAAAAGGAATAACGCTTTCTTAACATCGAGCTTGAATCCTTTCTCTTCCTGTTGCTTAACAATAAGAGCGACTTGATGTTCGAGATCCAATGAGTTACCCCATACCAATAGATCATTGCTAAGACGCTTATGTAGTGTCTCGGTAACGGAAACATCTTGTTTACAATAGCTGACCATCTCTTCTGTAAGCCCACCATCAAAGTCTTTGAAGTCATCCTTGTAGTTTCCTAGTCTGTGTCCCCAAGCTCTGAGTGAATGTCCTCCCTCGATGATTGGGTTCAGTAGTCTTGACATGACTAGCGTGTCTGATATTTTGTGATGAGTTGTATCGATACCCCATACCTTTTGTAGCACAGGCTGATCGAACCCTATGATATTGTGTCCTATCAATGTGCTTCTTTCTGTTAGGTATTCTGCTAATTGATCTTTCTCTTCCCATACTCTTACCTCCTTAGTTGATAAGTCTTTAGTAACAGCACACCAGATATGAGTGGCTGTGCTGTTAGTCTCAATGTCTATGATGATTGACCTCATAGTACGTCTTCCTCTTCGTCTTTACGTTCAATCATTCTACCAGAATCCAAGTCATAAAGCAAGCGACACGCTGGTCCAGTGAGTCCAGAGAATCTGTTCTTGAGTACACGTACATGAGTGGTGTGTCTCTCAAGTGGATCATCATCCTGACCATTACGTTCCAGTCCAATCACTAGGTCTGATAGCTGTGCAATAGAACCAGAGCCACGTAATTGTGACAAAGATGTGGCAGCGCCTTCCTCATGTCCCTTACCATCAGGTCTTTTGAGATGTGACACAACGAACAACGAGATACCACACTCAGCCACAAGCATACGTAGCTTAGTCATGATCTCATCGATAGACTTACGCTCATCACCTGACCCCTGTGCTGACACGACTATGGACACGTGATCCAAGAACACGAAACGACAACCTAATCCTTTAGCCAAGTAACGAACTCGACTCAGTATGTTATCGATACTTGTTGATCCGAAGTGATCGAACAAGAACATACGACCTGTGCCTAGCGTAGCATCAAACGACTGACGCAACTCATCAGTGGTGTACTCTACATCAGGTAGGTGCAATGGCTTGTTAGCATGGAGTGACATGATAGAACGTGCTGTCTTGTTGGTTGATTCCTCTAAGAACATCAGCCCTATGTTATCGTCTGTGTTCTTCAGCACATGCCACACTAACTCACGTACGAACTGTGACTTACCTAGCCCTGACCCTGCTGTGATAGTGACAAGCTCCTCACGTATACCATACGACAGCTTGTTGAGTCCTCTGAATGGGTAGTCAACAATGCTCTTCTCGACAGGCTTAGACACCTCATCCCACAAGGTAGAGCCATCGATGATACCATCCGGTACATAGCGTTCGGACTGCCACCACTTCTCAAAGAATAACTTCTCATCTCCTCGGCTCAAGTAATCGCAACCATCCTTGAACTCAGACGTAGACTTGAACACCTTGATCTTAGAACCAAAGACTTCAGCTATCTGCTTAGACGCTTCGTGTCCTTGATCGTCGTTGTCCATGAACACAACGATGGAATCAAAACTATCAAGCCACTCATAGTTCTTACGGATGTCAGCACCTGCTGATCCTGCTCCGTTCCTGATTGATACAACAGGGTACTTACTGCCTAGCATTTGGTAACAGGCGAGGGCATCCATCTCACCTTCTACTATGGTTACATACTTACCGCCCTTGTTAAACAAATGCTGACCAAACAAGCCACCCTCCCTCCAATCACCTACGGTAGAGAACTTCTTGTCTACAATGCCACGCTTCTTGTACGCTACTACATCGTTGCCGTTGTGATATGGAAACCAGTAGCTGTTACTGTCTTGCACAACGCCATACTTCTCGCACGTTGCTTTGGTTATGCCTCGATCAACGATAGTCTTAGAGACTGCATCGTCATCTGGTTCTGCCATCTTAGTAGAATGGAGTGTCATCTTGTTCCTTTGTGTTTGATTATTGTTGCCTGTCCAGTGCCTAGTCTTACACGAGAAGCAATAGGTAGAGTTCTCGTAGTATGTCAAAGCATCTGAAGAGCCACAGTCATTACATGGTTGATGTGTTTTTATTTTATTCATAATAAATAATAATAAGTAATAATTAATTGATAACTAAGTTAAATATTTTAGCATGGATTTACTGATCCGGTACAATTTTATATCCACGCATGTTGAATGCACGTTGTAGCACCTCGATCTGTCTATCGATAGGGTAGTCGTTACCGTTGATTGAGTTGTACAAGTCAGACAGCAACCCCTCCTGATAAGACTCCTCTTGCCACGCCTCCTCTTGTGCTACTGTCATCTCGTACTCGTGTCCATCTTGATCGTAGTATTCGTCATCCATTTGTTTCTCCTTTAGTTAGTGATCGTCTACGCTGATACCACCGTAGAGTACTCCGCTTATATTGTCAAGGTCTAAGTCGTCTGGGTAGTCCTCGTACTCGTGCATCAATGAGGTGTTACCGTAGCTGTGTACGCCTGTGTCCTTAGCACAACTGACGCACATGTCTAGGAACTCCTTAGTTTCTGCTGACTTCATGCTTGCCTCATACTCAGACAGTACCTCATTACAAGATTTACATCGCATAAAACTCCTCCGTATCTATGTAACCCTTAATATACTGCTTGATTAACTCAACCTCAGATAGAGTATGGATCACCCCGTCCTCTATCATGCGTGGGTTAAGCTCACGGTTAAAGAATGAATCCTCTTGTCCACATTGGAACGGTGTCATGTCTTTCATGTTAACTCCTCTAAAAATGAATTATATTTTTTCCTATTCTCAATAGGGTCTAACAGTTGTAGATTAGATAAAGTATGTAGACCACATACTACTTTAGAATTCAATGGAATAACATGGTCAACCACTAACCCCAACTCTTTAGCCTTTCGATACAGCTTTTTAATTTCGTCCTTCTCTGACTCATACCAAGACGGTCTAGCTCGTATCTTAATCAGCCTTCGTCTCTCACGACGCACCCTAGACTTGTCCTTGTTATTATAATAGTACTCCCGACTGTAAGCTCTAGCCTTTTCCTTGTTAGCTTCGTGCCATAGTCGATGAGCTTCTTTCTTTCGTGCCTTGTTCTTTTCATACCACAGCTTGTCCCTTAAACGCTTGCGTTCTTTCTTCTCCTCCTCTGTAAGTTTTTCACCCATTACACTACCCCTCTAGGTGGTGCGTCCTTCTCGTCTGGTCTGCCTTGTAACTCTTCAGCGTGCTCCTGAACTACAACGCATTCCCACTCGAAGAAATCATCAAGAGATCCATCCTCTGCAAGTGCGATTGCATCCTCATAACTCTCAGCTTGCACCTCTTTGGTGTACAACAGTTCAACATATAACTTATAACTCTTCATGCTTCACCTCCTTGTTAGGTCTGAATAAATAAATCTCCAACGCACGATCAACACGATACGTATTGTACATAGTACAGAGTTGGCTCTCAGTTGTAAAGTAAAAACCTCCTCTCTTTTTCTTGTGCTTGTCCATCAATTTCCTTCTTCGATTCTGCCTCTGTCTTTCAGATAACATAATACACACCCCATATCATCCATAATAATACACCCACATGAATACCCGCGAGCACCAAGAGAAATAATAACATTAACAAATCATCCTTCATAGTCTACCCCTATATCTCATACACTTATTGTTGGACACTTACTGCCTTGTTCCACAGGATGGAAGCAAGCTCCGACACAGGTATAACCTCCATACCTATCTCATTACGTAGCACCTCTTCCTCTGTCATGCCCTCTGTAAGGTCATCATAAGCCTCACACGCCCTTACTTCCTCCTCGTAGAGCGTACCCCTATGCCCTACCCATACAACGTAGCCACCAGCCTCCTCGGTAGCCTCATTAAAGATTGCATCTCCGTAATCATAAGTCATAATAATGTAACTCCCTTAACAAAGTAATGAACAACAACTACCACGCATACGGCACGTGGTAGCATCCATATAAAATCTTTAATCATAACTCTATCTCCTTTGATACAATGGTTGTCTCATCTACACACATGATGTGTCCATGCTCCATCACTAGCTCTTCGATGTCTTGCCAGTACCTCATCGCCTCATGCTCATCTTGGAACGTAATGATAGGCTCTCCGCTTTTGGTTCTAATGCTGTAAGATTTCCTGCTCTCTGTGTATGTCATCGTATTACCTCCATGTTGGTTGTTGAATGTTGATAGTATAGCCCAGTTGCTCGGCTATTGCCAGCGTCTCAGGCGTGAGCGTTGTCTTGTTGGTGAGTTGGGCGAACAACTCCGCCCTCTCGCATGCAGGATAGTACAGCGTACGCCCGTATACATCCTTAGATTTTATTTTTAATTCCATTTTATTTCTCTCCTAAAATTATATTTGCCATGAACTCGAAATAATTTTCTTGTATTTTATCTTTCAGTTTCTCGCTTGGATTCTCGTCAATGCTCCCCATGTCTACAGCAAGTTGCGCTATGTCATCATAGTAGCAAGGCATGACCAGTGCTAGACCTTGCAACCATTCAATCATTGCGAGCCGTTCGCCCTTGCGTTCTATACACCAGCCGTACTCATCGTTAAACCTCGTCATAATATCGTCGAGGGTGCATTCGTTCTCTGTTAATAGGTAGTTAATGTAGTTCTTTTTGTACTCTGTGTGATGTAATTTCATTTTTTATTTCTCCTTTTTGTTTATTTTTAAGACCTGTAAAACTCGTGCTTTTGAATATTGTTTTCTTTTATCGTTCCTGTTTGGGTTCGTGTGATCGTTTAAATCACTATCAACCATAGCAGAAACATGCTCATGCTGAAACAATAAAAACGTACCTTTTGAACCTTGTCTTACTAATTCGCCAACTGTTGGGCGGTTGTTAAAATGTAGCCATTGATAATCTACATCATAACATTTTAAAAACCTAAGCATCGTACTAGTCATCGTACCCTGTCGATGTACTCTGCCGAATTTTTCTAGTTTTCTTTTTACTCTTTTAAAAGATAAGCCTGTTACTACTGATAGAGCAATAACAGCGCAGAAATTATCATCGTTATATTTCTTCGTTCCTATCTTTTCTAAGTCTTCGTACTGTTGCATCGTAAAGCCTCCCTGTTGTTAATGCGTTCAACGCTCTATCTCTAAAACGCTGAAGGCATTAGCCTCACACTCTAACGAATTGCTAAGGGCTTTCAGTCTCTTAAGTGTTCGCGCCCTTTGTTATCGTGTAAGGCTGGTATGCCTTACTTAATCGGGACTGATCATCATTAACGATTACATTGGCTCAATTAATGAACTCTGATTCTGCCCGTCCCGAATGATTTTAATTTGGACTAGTTAGAAAACTTACGTAGGCTTTTCGGCTCCGGCTCCACCGCCAATGCGGTTTCTGCTCTACGTCTAACTAGTGATCAAGGTTATTGCTCACTCGGTATGACCAACACATTAAAGAAACTTTCGCGACGTGTCAACAATTATTTTAATTATTTTTAAAATAAATTTTTTATCGCTTATTCCCAAAGATGAAACACGCGCGCGCACGCGTTATATATACCGATGAAATGATATGTTATAACATAACCTACCCTACCTCTCGGTTGCGGTAAATATGCACCCTACGACATATATTCATTTACCAATGTGATGTTGTAACATAACGCTGTCGAGATCAAATAAGGAACGCGTGAGCCTTATTACGCGCATGTTCCTTATAACGCGCGCAGGTACCTGTTTATACACGCCTGCACAGATGGGGGGAGGGGTCAACGCAGCCTTGTCAATTATATATATACCCTAACAGACACAAAAAAAAGTGAATTAAACATGCACAATACTGCATATATTAATAAAAAATAGTAAGAAGAATGTACATTTAGAATCAATAAGTTAGTATATGGTCTGGATAATGCTCATTTAGAACTAAATAGTAGGTGTCCCCTACAAAAAAAGTCTCCGGGTAGTACTAACCTATGCAAATAATGCTTGACAAATACCTCAAAGTATGATATAATACTGCTCTACTATGTAGACTAAGAGCAAACTATAATTATTATTACTATTATCCCTCGTCTTTAACTACATAGTATTAATTAATAACATAAAGGATAATCATTTGACCCTTGAAGATAAACCTGTAAAAAGAAAAAGAGGAAGACCACGTAAAACAGAGGTTGAAGCTAAGAAGAAACGTGGTGTTGTTGGTAGACCTCCAGGTGAAGCTGCAAGAATCAAAGAGTTTCATGCACGATTGTTAGCAACTAGTGGTGAAACAGTAATAAATACTATCATCAAGAAGGCATTAGATGATGAAGACAAAGATCAGGTAGCATGTTTAAAGATGTGTATTGATCGTGTGCTACCAATGTCCTACTTTGAGAAAGGTAAGGACGCAGGAAGAGGTAATGTTAACATACAAATATCAATGGTAGGTGATAAGAAGGCTGAAGTAGTAGAAGAAGTCACTGATGTGGAGTTTGAGACCGTAGATGTCAGACCTGAAGATTAGTTTACTACCCTGGCAACAGGAGGTCTGGACAGATGACTCTAGATTTAAAGTCATAGCTGCTGGTCGTAGGACAGGTAAGAGTATGTTAGCAGCATGGAGACTGATTGTTTCTGCGTTAGAAGCAAAGAAGGGTCATGTGTGGTATATAGCCCCTACGCAGCAACAGGCTAGGGACATTATGTGGCAACAGCTACTGGAGTTAGGTCATCCAGTTATAGCCAGTAGCCACATAAACAATATGCAGATCACATTGATTAATGGTTCTGTTGTATCTTTAAAAGGAGCAGACAGACCAGAGACAATGCGAGGTGTAGCTTTAAAGTTTGTTGTACTCGATGAGTATGCAGATATTAAACCTACAGTGTTCGAGCAGATTCTTAGACCAGCGTTAGCTGACTTGAAGGGTCACTGTATATTTATAGGTACACCGAAGGGACGTAACCACTTCTACGACATCTACAAGATGGGACAGAGTGGTAAGCCAGAGACTAAAGACTGGAAGTCTTGGCACTTTACTAGCTTTGATAACCCATTGCTAGATAAAGACGAGATTGAAGTAGCAAAGAACACCATGTCTACGTTTGCATACAGACAGGAGTTCATGGCTAGTTTTGAAGCACCACAGTCGGAGATATTTAAAGAAGACTGGGTGGTAGTAAAGGATAAAGACGATGAGCCAGAGTATGGTACTTACTACATGGCTGTTGACTTGGCAGGTTTTGAGAACGTATCGAAGCAAGCCAGTAACAAGAAGAAGTACCTAGACCAAACGTCTATAGCTATTGTCAAGGTAGGTGATGACAATAAATGGTGGGTAGATAAGGTTGATGCAGGAAGGTGGGATATTAAA
>Ga0208645_1003346_pt1 | contig 11898 bp, 8 predicted proteins | sample VirMetDEL_Sep_01_FD_184519 | JGI IMG/M metagenome (GOLD analysis project Ga0208645, IMG submission 184519) | Aqueous microbial communities from the Delaware River and Bay under freshwater to marine salinity gradient to study organic matter... | ecosystem: Environmental > Aquatic > Marine >...
GCCTAAATATGTGCCGGAACACTTCTATAAGCAAAAAATAAAAGTAGGAAATGACACTATTAGTTTATCTGAGTGGCAAAAAAGACTGAATGACGCTGCAAAAAATGGGGAGCACGTCCCGGCAGATCTTTTTTACTCTCTAATTAAGGAATTCAACGCCGACCCAGAAAAGGGAAGTACTAAAGAACCGTTCTTTTTCTATCACCTCAAGCCTATTCCGCAAGCAGCATTGGCCAAACAGGAGTTAATATCGCCAATATTCATAGCTAAAGACCTAATGAAGAGAACGTACCAACGCCATGAAGACCATAAAGATGGAATGATTCATTTGTTTGTAGATGAAGACAGAGGCTTGGTCATTGATGCCTCTTTGAGCCACAACGACATGCCTTATTTGCGCTCAGCTCTTTTGTTTGAAAACCAAAAAGATCACGGCAATCCAGTTCTAAAAATGATATACTCGGCAGACATTACCTTGATTGGCAATAATATCTTTGAAGACTCTGGGATATTTGTCTTGCCAGAACGACAATTTAAAGTTGCCGCCGAACGAGATGAACTTGGTGTCATTGGATATTACCAAATTAATAAAATGGTTGACGAGATAGAGTCTGGTAAATACATCACGAAAGTCACTGGCATGAATGTCGCCCCTTATACTTTCGCAAAAGACACCATCAATGGATCTAAGAAAACTGCCTCAAGCGTATCTTGTAAAGTTATTAAGGAAGAATTGGACAGCTCTGTACAGTCCAAAAATGAAAAAAATAGTTCAATTTCCAAAAAAGGAATCACTATATCATTTGCGGACTATGTTGCTGACGTTTTAGCGATGAAAGATATATCTAAAACTTATGGAGTGACAGCAAAAGACTCTGTAGCAGACAAAACCGAGAAGGCCAAAGAATAATGGAAGACTTTGCCGAAAAAAATATTGAAGCTGCTAAGCGATTTTTCTTTAAGATTGAGACGAAAGACAATCGTGAACCACATGTAAAACTGGAAGAAGAGTACAAAGAAGAGTTCGAAGAGGTATCTAATGCCTCAAACGACTCATCGGCAAGAGATATCTATGAGCAACGACTCAGGTACAAAAATCTTGTAAATGACCTAAACTATTCAAGAGGCTTGAAAGAAGAGGCTTTTGATAATCGATTAGATACATGGTACAAAGATGAATCTTTTTTTACCAAAACAACCAAACATGGTCGCTACCTATTACCTGTCTTCTCTAAGCTGAAAAACATCAACAGTCCTGAATTTAGCCCTGTTCCGCTGCCAGAACTTCCCGAAATATGGGTTTTAGACTTTGTCGCAGCAGCCTTCAACAACTTCATGAAAGACTTCTTCCCCTATACAGATAGTCAGGCGGGGAAGATTAGAAATTCTAGAGCTAAAAACTCCAAAGGACGCTCGATATCTAGCTTAGGCAACTACGGGAAATATTTAAAGGCCCCCCACCCTAGGAGGGGGGTACCTAGCAAATATCAGCCTTTTATTAGCTATTTTAAGTATTTAGAGGATTTCTATAATGGCTTTGTGTCTTATTACAAGATAAGGTACCCAGCATCATCTTACGGAGGACTATTCAGAAACAATAAAGTCGCTTACGCCGATTACAAAAGGTTTGAGGTGGAATTGTTAAACTATGTAAATGAAATAAGCGAGCCAATAACATTTGATGGATTTCTAAAGCATAAGTCATCTACAACATACAGATCCTACTTGTCTTTTGACGTATACGAACCAGAAGACCCATCCTCGGATAAAGAAAAGCTTGACTTCCTTAGAGACCCTAAGTATCCTATGTATGCTTATGCTGCGAAAAAGAACGGATTTAAAATAGATCCAAATAATCCTTGGAGGTTGTACGCTGATATAAGAACTGCGCCAATGCAACTATTGGCGTTCTCTTCAAGTCTTACTGATTTAAAGTTATCAGCTATTCAAGAAGAATTTTATCAAGTAAAGTCTAATTCCAATATGATTCTTTTACCATCGGAAATGTATCCAACTTACAGCAGCTTTGCTAAAGAAGTGTTTTTCAATGGCCTAGGTGATATATCTACAAGCAGCGATATATTCAGCAGGTTTTATGACATTTACTTAACTGCAAATCCTAGCCCATATAGCATTGTTCTTGGGATGTTCTACTATTATGCAAAGTCTGAGCTAGGCAAAGACATCAGCCGCTTAGAGTTGGCTTTATATAATAAAGATTCGACCTCCCTGTACAGAGATCTTAAGCTATCCGAGCGAGGATTGGCAAACAATGCCAAGATCCGAGAAAGACTGGATAAATTTTTAAAATTACAAAGCGTAGCAAGTAAAGAGTTGGAAGCATTAGTGCAAACCTCTGAAATCGACAACATTAAAAGACACATGGTCGAAATATTATCAGAGGATACCTCTGGCTTGACGGGCAACTTAGACCCTGCTATAGTGGTCTCACTGAAGTACGGCGTGCAGAACCCGCCGGAAGGTGTTTTAAATGACCTCTACGAGTCAAAACAGCCGCCCGTCAGCGATAGACTACTATAGTTTATGTCGTTCTTATTCGTGTTCAGATCTGCCAGAGCTTCTAAAACAAGCAAGCATTCTTGGCAAATCAGATGATTTCCAAAAAATCTGCCCACCACACCTCGAAGACAGATACTTTAAGGGGCACAAAAGGCTATCAGCGCATTTTAATAGTCTAAAGAACGCTGGAATAAGCGTATCTCGTGAAGAAGAAATTAGCATGATTCCAGCCGCAGTAGTTAACGAGTACTGCGATGTTATTAAAAGCATAGCAGAATATACAATAAAAAGCGTAGAGCCTCCTAAGAATTACAATGAAATGTCGGCAATATATGACTTAGTGCAGGAGGTTGGGCGTAACAAATTGAAGGTTGAATGGCAAAACGTCAATGCCTTCCACCGCCGATATGATAAATTTACAAAGCTTCGAGCGCAGCCGAGATTTATTCTTTACGATATGTGGAGGTCTGTAACGGGAAGGCTCACAACTAAACAGTCTAGTTTCCCAATTTTAAGCCTTGACAAGGTATACAGGCCTTCTATAGTCCCCGAGAATGATTTTTTAATCGAGCTAGACTATAACGCAGCCGAGATTCGCACCCTTCTGTTTTTAATGGGTATAGACCAGCCAGAGAAAGACATTCATGAGTTTTTGATGGAGAATGTGTTTCCGACCGGTACCACAAGGGACGAAGCTAAGCGCCGTGTTTTTTCATGGCTCTATGACGGTAACAAATCGGACCCGGAGCTAGAAAAAATCTTTAATCGGGACGATATTCTAAAAGAGTATTTTGATGGAAAATCGCTCCATACGCCCACTAACAGGCACATTTATTGCGATAAATATCATGCACTAAACTATTTACTACAAGGGACAACGTCAGACATGTTGTTGCTTAGAGCCTCTGAAATCAGTAAGATATTAAGAGGCCATAAATCTAAAATTTATTTTACAATGCACGATTCTTTAGTGCTTGATTTTTCAAATCAAGACGCCCACCTTATATCAAAAATATACAAAGAGTTCAGGAGAACTCCTTTTGGGAATTATAAAGTCAATGCTAGTATCGGCAAGAACTATGGAGCACTAAAAAAGCTATGATATGTTTTATTGGTATTGGTAAAGCCGGCACTCAATTAGCAAACTTGGCTCACGAAGATAATCCAAATTCTGAACTTGTTACGTTTGACGAGAAAGAGGCTAGCTACATTATCCCAAGGTTCAGCACGCCAGAAGAGTATGAATCTAAGGTAAAATTACCTAGAACTTTGACAAAAGCCAAGGAGGTAGTAGTCTTTTTATCGGGCTCTGGAGATACAACGTTTATTACTTTGAGGGTTTTGCAGAAGGTATCTAAAAAGAAAATTTCTGTGATATACGTTCGCCCTTTCTTAAAAAACCTATCAGAAACAGCTAAAAAGAAAGAAAAGGTTATTTTTGGAGTTTTGACTCATTTTGCTTTAAGCGCTAAGTTTAAACTTTACCTATATGATAGCCAAAAAATAACAGACCATGTTGGCTCTGCGCCAGTTTTAGCTCTGTATAGTAAAGTAAACAAGTATATTGTTTGGTCCTATACAGCATACCGAGCGCTTCTTTCATCTGAAAAAATCATATCTTACTACGAAGACCCTCCAGAATATGCATGGATTCTTAGTATTGATTTAAAGCGCCCAGAGTCATCAGAACCTGTCGAATCATTTGACTTTAAAAACCCAAGAGGGTGTAATCTACTGTGTGTGGTCCCAGAGAAGACTTTACAGGAAGATGAAACCCTGTTACCATCTATCGAGACGGAGAAGCATAGCTATGAAACAGACATAACAAGAAGCACATATTCAATCATAAAAACAGAAAATCAAGAAATGTACACGATAATTGAAAAGTTCACAAATTATCCACAATATACCAACACTTAGGAGAAAGAAATGGGAATTAATTTAGACTTAATGAAAAAGAAAATGGCCGCCGTAAACAACGGTGGCGGAAGTAGCAATTTTTGGAAGATTCCAAAGGGTGATTCAACGGTGCGTATTGTGCCAGACCCGGACGGTGATCCTCTGCGAGAGTTCTGGTTCCATTACGGAGTAGGTAACCAGAGTTTCCTTTGCCCTAAAAAGACAGAGGGAGCACATTGTCCTGTGTGCGATTTCGTTTCTAAGCTGTACGACAGCGGTTCAGAGGAAGATCGTAAGTTGGCCAATACTATTCGTGCCAAGCAGCGTTTCTATTCGCCAGTTGTAGTTAGAGGCGAGGAAGATCAGGGAGTGAGGCTGTGGTCGTACAGCAAGACCGTGTATACACGCCTGCTTAGCCTCATTTTGGACAAGGAGTATGGGGACATCACCGATCCTAAGACCGGTACCGACCTCAACCTTAACTATGGCAAAAAGCAGGGCAAGCTCTACCCCGAGGTAGATGTTAACCCACAGCGGTCAGTTTCTCTTCTCATGGAAGATGCGGATAAGGCTGCGGAGTTTATGGAGCAGGAGTTTGATTACGATAATCTCTTCAGCGTTAAAACTTCTGAGCAGGTCCAACAGGCACTAGATAGTTACCTGAATGGTACTTCGGATGAGGAAAAGGAGCAGACAACTGCTTACGCTGCAACCAATAACATGGATGCAGTTGAAAGCAAGTTTAAAGAGTTGCTAGCTCAATAAAGCGCTAAAACAAAGCAAAGGAAGGGGGCTGTCCCCCCTTCCTTTGCTTATTTCAAAGGAGGAATAATGGCTAAGCGAGCCAAAAAAGATAAATCACCCGGCAGATTAAGCATAGGGGACATGAAAGCTCTTATTAATAAGAGTGCAGGCACAAATGTGGCTTTTAGCCTAAAGGATGAAAACCCAACAGAAGTAAAGGAGTTTATCCCTACTGGATCAAAATGGCTTGATGGCATTATCAAGCGTGGAGATTGGGGTGGAATTCCTGTAGGAAAGATTAGCGAATTGGCAGGGCTAGAGTCAACTGGCAAGTCATATATGGCTAGCCAAGTAGCGGCCAGCGCACAAAAACTAGGCATTGATGTTATTTATTTCGACTCAGAGTCCGCTATTGACCCACAATTTCTAGAAAGTGCCGGCTGCGATCTGGACAACCTCTTGTATATTCAAGCCAGTTCTGTTGAATTTGTCTTAGAGACGATAGAGAACCTTTTGGCAAACAATGAAAGCAGGATGCTTTTCATTTGGGACAGTTTGGCTTTTACGCCATCAGTTTCCGATATTGAGTCTGACTTTAACCCATTGTCAACAATGGCAGTAAAGCCTCGCATCTTATCGAAAGGAATGTCTAAACTGATTCAGCCATTGGCAAATACTCAATCAACCTTGCTGATTTTAAATCAATTAAAGACTAATATTACAAGAAGTCCGTCAGAGACCCTAACTACACCCTACTTTACTCCGGGTGGGAAGGCTTTATCGTATTCATACTCTTTAAGAGTGTGGCTGACCGCAAGAAAGGGAAAGTCTTCTTTTATCTACGACGACAAAGGATTTAGGATTGGAACCGAGGTCAAGGCCAAGATTGAAAAGTCAAGATTCGGTACACAGGGGAGATATTGTAATTTTAAGATTAAGTGGGCAGGCGACGAAGTAAAAATTCTCGATAAAGAGTCTTGGTTTGAAGCAGTAAAAAATTCAAACAGTCTAAAATCTTCCGGTGCTTGGTTTACGCTAGTCCATAAGGATGGCACCGAAAAGAAGTTCCAGAGCAAGCAGTGGCTAGAACTCTTAGAAGAGGATGAAGAATTCCGAGAAAGGGTATTGGAATTACTAGAAGAAGAGGTAGTTGTTAAGTTTGACAAGAGGGATGGAACCCCAGAAGAATTTTACAGTGAAGATGAGGTAGAAGAAGATGGCTAAAGTAGGATTAGGAAAATCAACTAGGAAAACTACAAAGAAGAAGACCCGTCAGGGCAATGGCACATTCACGAAATGGTGTGCGAATAAAAGAAGTAAATTGTACCGCAAAAAGTATCGTGGTCAGCGCCGTTAAGACAACTTGACTAACAAGGAGGCTCCCAGTACAATATTGTACTGGGAGTTTTTTATAGAATGAAAAGAGTATTACTAGTAGACATGTTAAATATGTACTTTCGTGCATATATTGTTGATCCATCACTATCCACTAACGGAGATCCAATTGGGGGGTTAAAAGGGACATTAAAGATATTGCAGAAGATGTGCAGAGAAATGAATCCAGACGAAGTTTTTCTCTGCTGGGACGGCAGAAGCGGGTCTGCACGCCGCCGCACCGTCAATGAAGATTATAAAAAAGGTCGTAAGCCCCTAAAGGTCAACAGAGTTGTTGATAACCTAACAGATGGCGAGCAGCTTGAGAACAGAATTTGGCAACAAACAAGGCTTATTGAGTACTTTAACGAAATGCCTTTTTGTCAAATCATGCTTGAGCACACCGAAGCCGACGATGTTATTGCTTTTTTAGCTAGAACTGTCGATGCTGAGCAGAAAATCATTGTCTCCAACGATAAAGATTTCTACCAGTTGTTAGATAACGAGACTTTGCTTTGGCGACCAACCCAAAAAGAGCTTTTATCAGCGAAAGATGTACTGGAAAAGACTGGTATTCACCCTAGGAACTTTACAATAGCAAGGGCTATCGATGGAGATAAATCAGATAACCTCCCCGGCATCAAAGGTGCGGGACTAAAAACTTTAGCAAAGAGGTTCCCAATTCTGAAAGAGGACAGAGATGTCACCTTTCAAGACCTTTATGGCCTGTGCGAGTCAGTAGACAAGAAATTAAAAATCCATAGTACGATCCTTGAGAACAAAAAGCTAATTGAGGAGAATTATGGGATCATGCAACTCTATAATTCACATATTAGTCCGCAAAACACTAACAAGATAAGAGAAGCGGTAGGGGGGTATTCTCGAAGCTTCAATAAAACTAAAATACTTGGTATGATGATAGACGATGGTTTCGCTGAAATGAATTGGAGCGACCTGTTTACACGATGCCGAATAATTGCTAGGGGGGAAAATTGAGACAAGAAGAAAAAGTTAGTTTTTCCAACTTTGGTCCATCCTTTCAGGAGAATTTAGCAAAATTAATTCTTGCTGATAGACAATTTGCAGATCAAATTAAAGAAGTACTTGACATTTCATTCTTTGAAATCAAGTACTTGCAAGCTTTTACTAAGCTTCTTTATGCTTATAAAGATGAGTATGAATTGCACCCTACTCTCAACACAATGGCGAGCTTTATTTTAACAAATGAGGGCGCAAACGATGAAGTTATCAACAAGCAAATGAAGGACTTTCTAGTCCGAGCGCACACAAACCATGACGTTGAAGGGTCAGAATTTATTAAGAATACCGCCCTCGATTTCTGTAAAAAGCAAATGCTTAAGAAAGCCATCGTGCGGTCTGTTGAACTATTAAAAACATCGTCATTTGATGAAATTTCTGATGTTATTTCTTCTGCTTTAAAGCTTGGGCAAGACAACAACGTCGGTTACGAGTACATTAGAGACTTTGAAGAGAGATTTTTGGTAACTGCTAGGAATCCTATTTCTACTGGCTGGCTTGAAATGGACAGGCTAACTCAGGGCGGCCTCGGTACCGGAGAAATGGGGGTTGCTATTGCTGCCACGGGCGCAGGAAAGAGCCACCTTTTAGTCCATTTAGGCGCTGAAGCCTTGAAAAATGGGTTAAATGTAGTTCACTATACTTTAGAGTTAGCTGATACTATCATTGCAAGGAGGTATGACAGTTGTCTTACCAAAGTCCCGTTATCTTCGCTAAATCAAAGAAAGGATGAGGTGCTAGAAGGCATTAAAGATGTAGAAGGGTCTCTGATTATTAAAGAGTACCCTACAAAGAGCGCTTCCACTGCCACAATCAAAAATCATTTAGAGAAGTTAAAGGCTAGGGACTTTAAGCCAGACATTATTTTGCTCGATTATGCAGATTTGTTAAAATCTAAAAAATCTTATAGCGAAAAGCGGCACGAGCTTGAGTCTGTTTATGAAGAATTAAGAGGGATTGCAAAAATCTTTGAGTGCCCTCTGTGGACGTGTAGCCAAACAAATAGAACAGGATACAACGCAGAGTTGGTTTCCCCGGATGCAATTTCAGAGGCGTTCAACAAATGTTTTGTTGCTGACTTGATATTTACTTTATCCCGAACTGCGGACGACAAGGTTGAAAATACGGGCAGATTCTTTATAGCAAAAAATAGATTTGGGCCCGATGGTATGGTTTACCAAATTGACATGGACACTAGCTTTGTTCATATTAAAATGCATGGTAAATCGGGTACTGCCAATACGAATAAGCCGATTACCGATCAGCGCACCCTGCTTCGGGAGAAATATGATAAGTATAAAGAAGAACTAGCAGCAAAAAACAAAGGAGAAGAAAAGAATGATGACCCCGAATGAGATTTTATCTGATATTACAGTGCATATGAAGTATGCAAAGTATTTGCCAGACTTAGCGAGAAGAGAAACGTGGGAAGAATTGTGCATTAGAAACATGAACATGCACATAAAGAGATACCCAGAATTAAAAGACGAGATCGAGAGGGTGTACGCAGAGTATGTTGTACCCAAAAAGGTGCTTCCATCGATGAGGTCGATGCAGTTTGGTGGAAAGCCAATCGAAGTGAACCCATCTAGAATTTTTAATTGCAGCTATCTTGCAATTGACCACCCCGCCGCCTTTAATGAGACAATGTTTTTGTTGCTCGGCGGCGTAGGTGTTGGGTTTTCGGTTCAAAGGCACCATGTTGACAAACTTCCCCCAATCCGTAAGCCAAATCCAAAAAGAAATCGACGATACTTAATTGGCGACAGCATTGAAGGCTGGGCAGACGCAGTTAAGATGCTGATGAATTCATATTTCAAAGGAACGTCAAAAATTAGGTTCGATTTTAGCGATATCCGTCCCAAGGGTGCTAGATTGGTGACTTCTGGTGGAAAAGCCCCCGGACCACAGCCACTTAGGGAGTGCCTAGTAAAGATTGAAGGTGTTTTGAGGGAAAAAGAGGACGGCGCTCAGCTTAAGCCCATTGAGGTCCATGATATTGTTTGTCATATTGCCGATGCTGTTCTTGCAGGCGGAATACGCCGTGCAGCCCTGATTTCATTGTTTTCTGTAGACGATTATGAAATGGCATCAGCTAAAACTGGCTCATGGTGGGAATTAAACCCACAACGTGGTCGGGCCAATAACTCAGCGGTGCTTCTAAGGCACAGAATCAACAAAGAAGTGTTCATGGATCTTTGGGAGAAAATTAAAAATAGTGGGTCCGGCGAACCCGGCGTCTATTTAAGCAACAATGCAGAGATCGGGGCAAATCCATGTTGCGAAATCGCCCTCAAGAGTCAGCAATTTTGTAACCTAACCGAGGTTAATGTTTCAGATGTCGAAGACCAAGAAGACCTTAACGGACGGGTGAGGGCAGCTTCGTTTATTGGAACATTACAGGCAAGCTACACTGATTTCCATTATTTGCGTGATGCTTGGCGTCGTAACTGCGAGAAAGAAGCTCTTATTGGAGTTTCTATGACAGGAATCGCCTCGGGCGCAGTATTGGACAAGAACCTAGAAGAGGCCGCAAGCATTGTTAAAGAAGAGAATGAAAGAGTCGCAGCTATTATTGGAATAAATAAAGCAGCTAGAACAACCTGTGTTAAGCCCGCCGGCACGACAAGCCTAGTCCTTGGAACATCATCGGGAATTCATGGGTGGCACGATGACTACTATATTCGTCGCATTAGGGTTGGTAAAAACGAAGCCATTTACTCATACTTGCTAAAGAACCATCCAGAACTCCTAGAAGACGAATATTTCAGACCTCATGATACGGCAGTGATCTCTATTCCGCAAAAAGCGCCAAGCTCAGCAATATACAGAACAGAGCCAGCACTTGACCTCCTTGAGAGAGTTAAGAAAGTGTCAACTGAATGGGTAAAGGTTGGACACAGGAAAGGAGATAATACTCACAATGTTTCAGCTACAATCTCAGTAAAAGAAGGTGAATGGCAGGAAGTAGGCGACTGGATGTGGGCTAATAGAGAGTCTTACAATGGTTTAAGCGTATTGCCCTATGATGGTGGTACCTACAAACAAGCCCCTTTTGAGTCTTGTTCTAAAGATGTCTATGAACGCCTTGCAGCTTGTTTAAGTGACATAGATCTGACCAAGGTAATAGAGCTTGAAGATAACACGGATTTATCAGGCGAAATAGCCTGTGGTCCTCAAGGCTGTGATTTAATTTAATCGCCTTACAACATCTAAGTAGATGGAAAGGCATGGGGTTTTTATCCTGTGCCTTTCTATTTATTTTATAGCTACAGATAAAATAAATGGCAACATCAGGATTTTCTTATAAACCACTAAAAAACATAACTATTGGTGAACCCGGTTCAGCACAACAAACTTCTTTTGGTGCGATTCAGGTTGAATCTCTAACTCCATCTGCTCAAGGCGATTTTGTTTACACAATCAATGAAAAGGTTTTCACAAAAATTAACTATGCTGGAGGCGGTGTTTATCAAGAAGATGGTTATGCCGTTGCTACAAGTTCAGTAAGTCCAAGTGGTTCAGGTGGTGTTCAACTCCGCAGAGGTCTAAAATACTCAGCAGGTCAAGGTTCATTGTTTAGGGCAACTGCTCTTTTTGACACACCAGTAGACGGCAACATTCAACTTGTTGGTCTTGGCAATGGTGAGTGCGGTTACTTTTTTGGTTATCTCAATGAAAACTTTGCCATTTTACACCAAGACACCTCCAAGAGAGAGATTAGAAAATTAACTGTTTCAACAGGGGCAGCTTCAGAAAATGTTACTGTAACTCTTGATGGTGACTCTATTGTTGTTCCTGTAGTTGGTGGAAGCGACACAACTCAAACTGCTTACCAACTTTCCCTTGCCGACTACACAAGTGTAGGCGACGGATGGCAAGTCGATGTTATTGGTTCAGAAGTGTTTTTCCTTTCTGCTCGTGCTGGTCCTTACAGCGGCTCTTATTCTGCTGTTGGTGCCGGTGTTGGTTCTTTGGGAACATTTTCACAGGTTTCCGAAGGTGTTGCTCCTTCGTCAGATGTTTATCTACAATCTGCTTGGAATTACGATAAGATGGACGGCACAGGTCCAAGCGGTATGACCCTCAACCCACAAAGAGGTAATGTCTTCCAGATTGGTTTTCAATACTTGGGTCAAGGTGCGGCATTCTTTTCTATTGAGGACGATAAAACAGGTGCTATTGTTCCAGTTCACACAATTAGAAATGCAAACAATAGAACCTCACCAGTTCTAAGAAACCCAAATGTAAGTGGATTAGTTGCTTCAACAAATACAACTGCTACAACAAGTGTCGAAGTTCGTTGTGCTTCTATGGCAACTT
>Ga0208645_1003356_pt1 | contig 11877 bp, 14 predicted proteins | sample VirMetDEL_Sep_01_FD_184519 | JGI IMG/M metagenome (GOLD analysis project Ga0208645, IMG submission 184519) | Aqueous microbial communities from the Delaware River and Bay under freshwater to marine salinity gradient to study organic matter... | ecosystem: Environmental > Aquatic > Marine >...
CAGACTTCCAAAATACTGCGGCAATCTTGCCTGAGTATTCTGGCAGCAACAACGTCTGGTTCATGCACAAGCAAGTGTACTGGGAAGCAGTCGTGCGAACTCAGTTGGCACAGGGCGGTTCTTCGGGTGCTGAAGCATCCAACGGCCTTGGTCAACCGATGCTGTTCGGTTATCCCGTCGTGTTCACGCAAGTGATGACCAATAGCCCAAGCACTAGCACCATCTGTGCATACTTTGGCGACCTGTCGCTTGCCGCAACTGTCGGAACTCGCCGTGCGGTTCGCACTCAGGTATCGGTTGATCGTTACTTTGAGAACGACATGATTGGTATCAAATGTACCGAGCGTGTTGCAATCAACGTGCATGAGCGTGGCGACACGATCCGCACTCGCCCAATCGTTGCCCTGAAGACTGCCGCTAGCTAGTCAACAGCCAATCAAGAGCCCGCACCTTCGGGTGCGGGTTGTTTCCACAAACTCCTCCCTTTGGGATTCATAACATGAACGATTTGCAAGTTGCAAAATACGTCCAGGTGATTGCTCCGGTTGCCATTGTTGACAACGCTTCGTGGACCACGAACGAAATCGACACGCTCGACTGGGACTACCTCACCGTGGTCTTTAACCTGGGTGCGACCGACATTGCGATGGCAGCACTCAAGATGCAGTCCTCCGATACCACTGGATCGGGTTTTGCCGATGTCGCTGGATTGGATGCAGACGGCGATACTGACATCGATGGCACTGCCGCAGCGCTTCCAAGTGCTACGGACGATAACAACTTGGTTATCTTCCAGGTCGATCTGCGTGGTCAGAAGCGGTTCTTTGATCTCGTTGCTACCGCCGGGGACGGAGCCGCAGGCTCTTTTGCTTCGGCTATTGCGATCCTGAGCAAAGGTGCAGTTGCCGCAGTTACGTCATCCGCCATGGGTGGCGAAACCGTCCTGCGTGTTTAATCATGCTGGTAAAAATGATTCGGACATGGTCACGCATCAAAGCTGGCCATGTCCTATGCGTGTCGGACGAAGAAGGGCGCAAGCTCGTCGAGGATCTAGGAGTCGCAGAATATGGCGAGAAGAGATTACCTGTTCGCTCCGAAGGTAAACAGAGTAAGCGGTCCAGCAAGCGAACCGGTGACGGTGACGCAAGCGAAAGACCACTGCGAACTTCTGGCAAGCGACACAACTCACGACGCAAAGCTAACAAGGTACATCGCAGCGGCGAGGCAGAGGATTGAAAACGAAACCTCGTATGTTCTGATGACGCAGACGTACACGCTTTCGTTTGATGCATTCCCAGATTTCGACAAGATTAAGATCCCCAAGCGACCTGTGTCGAGCGTATCGAGCATCAGTTATTACGATGCAGATAACTCGCAGCAAACGCTTGGGACGGATGTCTATGGTGTTGATACGAGCCGCATGCCGTTTGTTTACCTCAAGTACAACCAGTCTTGGCCGACGATCACAGAGCAGCACGGTGGATGCACAATCCAGTTCAATGCTGGTTTTGGAACTGCGGATCAGGTTCCTTCGATTTTGAAGCATCTGATACTGGTTCAGGTTGGATCGTGGTTCTACGACCGAGGCGACGTTCCAGATCGGGACTGGAGCATGGCATACGACAGATTGTGGCGAACCGTACAGGACTCTGCGTACCCATGAGAACTCGATATCGTGGTGCAATTGGTCGTCGTCGCCATCGTGCAACTTTTTCACAGCATGATGGGACGCAAGACGATCACGGCAATCCGACCTACACCACACCTAGTGACTGGGATAACGTGATTACCTCTTGGCCTTGCGAGTTGCTGACGACTACTGGTGGGGAGGTGCTGCGTGGCAAGCAGGTTTCTGCACAGACGACGCACGTTCTGTTTGGTGAGTACCAGGGCTCGTCAGGCATCACGACCGACATGAAGGTGACGATTAACAACGTCGAATATGGGATTGTCGCAGTATACGACATGGACGGCGATAGCAAGGAAACGCGAGTCGAATGCAGGAGAGAGGTTTGATGGCAAGCAAAACCGTCAAATTTACGTTTTCCGATAATTTAATTAAGGATATTGAGAAAACTTTAGAGGCTGCACCACCATTGCTGCGAGAGAAAATTACAAAAAAAGCTTTGAACGAAGCAGCAGAGGTTTTCACTTACAAAGCAAAAAACAACATTAAGCGTTTGAAAGCAGAAGGTCGTGATCGCTGGGGTAAAAAAACCGACATTGACTTGGAAGACGCGATCAGAACTAAGGCAGCAAGAAACACAAAGTACACGTTCGGCAAAGTTGTTGACATTCATGCAGACGGTAAAAAGTTTGCGTTAGTGCGCCAATACGCTGTGTCGGTTGAATACGGTCACAAAATGGTTATCTATGGAACTCCTATAGAAGGCCAAAAAGTGCCAGAGCATCCATTTTGGAGGCCAGCAAAAACATCAGCTTCTCGACCAATAAACAATTTAATGAAGCGTGCAGTGAAGCGTGCGATGAAAGAAGTGATGTTTGGGAAACGTTAAATGCCAGACATTAGCAAAACAATACGATCCATTACTTTAGCCGATGCAACTGTGTCAGGCTTAGTAGGAACGCGCATGTATAGCGATGCTTTGCCACAGCAGGCAACGCTGCCAGCGATACGGTATTTAATCATAGACACATTGCCAACTGAGTGTTTGGTGCATATCGCTGCAATTGCTAGAGCAAGAATGCAAGTAGATTGTTACGCAAACACAAGAGCCGCATCTGTAGAATTAGCTGATGCCGTTAGGTTGGCGTTAGAAAAAAAACACGAGGGCGACAACTCTGGACAGTTTATCCATGAGATTTCGCTGCAAGATGGAGAGCGGCATGCTGTAGATCGACCGCTCTCAGGAACCGATCAACGATGGTATATCACCATTCTTGAGTTTTACGTTTTTTACACGACGACCACTTCATAAGGAGTTGAGTCATGGCTGGAACTGGAAATGGTGCTACCGTTGCATTGTCTGTCTCGACAGTTAGCACATGCATTACGTCGGTAGAGCTACCAAACTTTGCTGTGGAAGATTTAGAAACTTCTTGTTTAGATACCACTAATTTCAAGACGTTTCAGGCAAGCGACCTAACAGACGCTGGCGAAATCACTGTCAATTTTTTGTTTAATCAGGACAGCGACACGTTGCTTGCGCGCGGTGTGCCAGAGGTCATTACAATTACTTGGCCGATTCATACAAGCGGTAACACAACGAATGCAACTTTCGTTGCCGATGGGTATATTCGCGAAGTGCAATTGCCCACGTTGCAGAACGGTGAGTTGCAGGAGGCATCTTTTGTCTTTAAGCTTAACGGCGAAGATACTGAGCCAGCTTTCACAGCAGAAGCAGCATAATGAAAGTTGACATTGAAGAATTTATCGCAACCTCTGCAGCAGATTCGCGCCGTGAAGTGCGGCCAAGCCTGTGGAGGGTGCGCGTGGATGGTGTGCATGCAGGGTTCATTCCCAGGCATGGCGACAGTGTCCCAAAAAATTGTAAACTGCTTCTTCATCTACGGTTTACAGATGAACAAAGAGCAGAAATCGAAACGCACGTTTCTTGGCACTTTGGGGAAGCATTGGGTTCAGTGCAACCAGCTGAATTGCAAGACACAGAAAACGAAGAACCTGATTTATTGGAGGATTTTGAGTAAACATGACAACTACACTCACTCGTGAGCAACTGCTCAATAAAGCGAAGGCGAGATACGAGGAAGTTGATGTGCCAGGGTTGGGAACCGTTGGCATTAGAAGTCTAGACCGTGCGAAAATTGATTTACGATCAAGCACATGGTTTGACGACAACGGCAACTTGGTCGAGGAAAAGTTTGCATTGCGAAATGTATACATGATCATCGACCAAGTAATGATTGATGAAAGCACGCCAATGTTTTCGGCAGAGGACGTTAGCGTTGTAAGTGCGTTGGATGGTGCAATGCTAAATCCACTGATTTCAGCAGTCCAAGCATTTAACAACGATGGTGATTCTGTCAAAAAAAAGGGCGAATAGGCAGGTTTAAGAAAGTCCTTAAACGCAGTAGTCGATTAAGGTTCATTTTTATGCTTTGCAAAGACCTGGGGATCGACGATCCGATTGCGTGGTACAACTCAGCACCATCTGTGGTCGTCGATCAATGGTTTGCCTACTATTCACTTGAAAGCGATGAAATGAGCAGCACCCGCAAGGGCGTTTCTCCAAATCAAGCATTAAACCAACTCATGTCGGGTCAAAGGTAAAAGTCATGGCACAGCAAGGCGACATGTGGTTTCGTATCATGTTCGACCACAGGCAAGCTGTGGCAGGCATGAAGTTGACCAGTCGTGAGTTGCAGGAACTGCGGATTTTGTCTGCAGATCTAGCAGGCAAAGGACTTAGCAAACTTGTCCCGCAGTTTGACAAGCTAACTAGGTTAGCGCGTGCAGACGGCGACCAAATGAAAGTCGTTGCTGCGTCATACGGTCAGCTGGCTTTACAGTCGCGAGAAGCATTGGTCGCTTCTAGGCGTTTCGCACAGCAGTTAGATTTTGAGGCAGATGTTCTTCGCGAAAGAGCAGCAGCAGGCGAGAAACTTTCTGTTGCGGAGCAACAGAGACTAACGCAAAACGAAAGGATCTCGCTGGCATTTCAAGAGGGGATAGACAGTGCAAGAAGTGCTAGAGCAGAAGAACTGCTAAACATTAGGAAAGTAAGAAATGCAGAGCGTGATGCAAGACAACAGAAGGAAGCATCTGACAGAGCAGAACAGCAAGCACTGAAAGACAAAGCGGCTGCGGATAAGAAGTACCTAGCTGATGTCAAGTACAACAGCCAGGTCATGGAGGATCAAAGGAAGAGGCAACTGCAAAAGGGGCAGGCGTTTTTTGATAAAGTTCAGAAGCATCGTGCCCATGCAATAAGGCAGGAAACTCAAGCGGAGCAAGAAAACTTTAGGGCAAGGCAAGCAGGGCAGGCTTTGTTGCAACGTGGTATGAGTGCGCAGCGGAGAAATGTTCAGCAGCAAAGAGATTTGCGAGATGCACTTAGAGCCGGATCTATCAGTGCGAGAGAATACGCACAGGCAATTAGAAGGTTGCGACGAGAATTGACTTCGATTCGGGCGAATAGAGGCGTTGCGAATGGAGGTGGAGGCATTGCTGCGATGCTAGGTGGAGGTCTTGGTCCGGTATTGAAAAACATGGGCCTAATGACGGTTGGGTTTAGGGCTCTGCAAGCTGTTACTGAGTCATGGAAGATGGCAATGGACATTGAAAAAGCACAACTGCAATTTCGTATATTTACAGGTTCTCTCGGCACGGCACAGAATTTAATGAGAGACTTGCGGGAGATTGCCGCAGAAACCTCTCTTTCGCTGGAGGTATCACTTCAATCGACGAGGACATTGCTTCAGTACGGAGTCGCTGCACATGAAGTGACGATGCGATTAAAGCAACTTGGGGACATTGCTGGAGGTGATACTGAACGAATGCAGCGTCTGTCTCTTGCGTTTGGGCAAGTGTCTGCTGCGGGAAGATTGCAAGGGCAAGAGTTGCGGCAATTGATAGAGTCGGGATTTAACCCGCTAGCAGAAATTTCTCGGACTACCGGGAGAAGCATGCTGGAATTGCGAGTTGCAATGGCAGAAGGCAAGATTTCGATTGAGGATGTCCAAAATGCCATGGATAGTGCAACTAGCAAAGGAGGAAGGTTTTACAAGCAGTTAGAAAATGTCGCAGAACTGACTGCGTCAGGAAAATGGCAAGTTGCAATGGGTCAACTAAAGGAACTTGGTGCGACTATACTGCAAGGTGCTGCGGAGGCATCAGGGGATCTTGCCAATCAAATTTCACAGGCCGCAAATAACACTAAAACGCTTTTGGACATCTGGAGGGAGTTCAAGCAAGTCTACGATTCCATACCAAAATGGAGTGTTATGGTTTTTGTGCGTGGCGAAGAGCCGGAAGCGAAATTGAAATCGACCGGTTCGCAAACTGAATGGTATGGAATGATTCCAATCACAAGAGGTGAACGCCAAGAACAGCCAATGAACGAAGATCGATGGAGACGTGACGAGGCAGCTGAAAGAGAAAGAAGGGAAGACGCAGCACATGAAGCCCAAACTCGAAGATCAGAAGCAATTCAACAATCGATTGCTGACAGGATTGCTGCTCTTAAAAAGGAAAACGAAGAACTGCGAGACGGTGCAGACGCAGTCGAGTTAAGGAGAATGCGAGAAGAAGAGCTTGCCGCAACTGGTGAAACGACGCATTCAGATGAGTTAGAAAAACTCCAACAAGAAAACGCCCGCCTGAAGCAGGAAATGAAAGATGCAGAAAGGCGTCAGCGAGAAGATGAGTCAGCACTCAGAGCTGATCAACGTACTGCGGACAGACTTATGAGGCAATACGAAGACCCGCTAACTAGAGCAGGAAGAGAACAGGCGGAAATTGCACGGTTAGAACGACAAGGCATGATTACGCCCGAAGTTGCTGCCCAAGAGCGAGAAAGAATTACGAAAGAGTATTTAGCTAGCCAAGTAGATGAAATCGTTGAGGCAGAAAAAGAAAGTGCAGCGGTCGCAGGTAAAAACAGCAAAGAAGAGTTTGAAATGCTTAGACGCATCTCCACAAAAAATGCTTCATCAGCAGAAAAACTGGAGGAAAGACGACACGCTGAACAGCAAGCGGAACTTAATATGATAAATACTGGCATTTCGCTTTTGCCAGAAGCAATCTCGTCATTTATCCCTCAAGCATTGTAAGTTCGCACAAATGCCATTTGTAGTATCACAAGGTCGCAGTCAAAGAATGACGTTTTCGTCTAGTGGCGATAACAATGTTGGTGTAAATGCGCAGTGGCATCAGGATTATTGCGTGGATGTCACTGGAGCAGATATCGCTACGCATTCTGCCTACGATGTTCTTAACGCAACTGGAATTCCAATTGTCGGCAAGACCACCTATTCGACAGGAACCAAGATACTGCCTTACGTTGTTTGCAGGGATAAGACTGCACAGCAGAATCCTAAGAAACTAAGTCGCTGGACGGTCAAAGCAAAGTTCTCGACTCCTCCAGCAAGAGGTGGTGGTTCCGGTGCTGGTGGCAGCACAGAAGCAGAAAACGCACCGATTGCTATACCGGAAACCATTGAAGAGATCGATCCAGTTCAATCCGTTTCGTTAGGGGAAACGGAGGAGGTTCTGTATTATGAAAAGTTTACAAGACCTCCGTTGTTGCTTAAGGACACAACACGAACTCCAACTGGTAACTGGTGGACAACGCCAGTCTTGGAAAGAATTCCAACCTTTCGGCTTAAATACACTCAGTACGAAGACAACATCACATACGAAGAAATGATAGAGCGAAAGTTTCGTGTTAACAGCGTGCCATGGAACAGCCAAGATACTGGGATGTGGTTGATTCAGGATGTGGAGGCATCAGATGTTAGCGTTGAATTGCTTGCAGGCAATACAGATGCAGCAATGGTGACCTACACGATTGATTTGCATCCAGACTCACGACTTCCAGCGGGGCAGGAAAGGTTCGGATGGATGGAAGTTCGTGGTTTATTTGACACTCAATATTGGTCGGGACCACCAAATGATCCTGACAGAAAGCTAAAAGCGTTTCAGTCAGAAATAGCTGGTAAGGCAAATTCTGGGTATATTACGAGCACGGGTGAGAAGCGAGCGGAGCAAGAAGGTCCACCCGATTACATTGCGTATCATATCTATCAGGATGTTGATTTCAATGATTTTTTAAGGCTTGTCTAGTGGCTGGATATTCATTTGCAAAAAGATCGCATATCGAGCATCTGATAAGGTGGATTGAAAGCACAGGTGTAACACATGCAGATCGTGGTCGTGGACCGACTGGTGATTCATATAATGTGCGACCGTATGAGTTGGAGACGCAAGGCTTTATCTACAAAACTCCAGCGGAGGGTATTCCAGGGCGAGTGCAAGACGATCCAGGTAAAGCCGATTGCGTTCCCCATTTCATTAATCCTGTGTCGGGCAAGCTTGAGGAAATTAGGAGAGATGACGGAACGGAGTTAACGCACGAAGTCTTTAACATTTTTGCAGGTGACATCGGTGGCGACCGATACATCTTTGTCGATTCACATTACACGGTACTCGTAGCTACCGCTGAAGATTGTTCTTGATCATAGCGATCACTATAAGGAGTAAGGAAAATGCCGTATTACACAACTGGTCGTCAGACCGCTTCCGCTGGCACTGAAATCACAACGATTGCTCCTGCTGTTGCAGGGCATATTCCGGTGCTGCGTGGCTTGAGCTACACCGCTGGTGCGACCGAGCATAATGCGTATGTCATGTCCTGCCGTGGAGTGACGACCGTAGCTGAGTTTGCTGCTGCGGGCGATACAACGATTGAGCTTGCGAAAGCCGATCCTGGCACAACCACCGCTGGCGAGTTTGAAACGCTTGCCGCAAGCGATTGGATCGCTTACGAAACACGCTACGGTGACATTGAAATCCGAGAAGTCAGTTCCATCAGTGGTTCGGTCGTCACAGTCGCAGCAACAACCAGAATGGTTGACATTGGTGCGAGGGTTTGGGCGTTCTACGAGCTTGGCGGCTTGAACTCAGTTCAGATTCCGCTCAAAGCGAGTACCCAAGTTGACTTCGACAACCTGATGATTCAGGGAGGCGTTCATCGTCAACAGGGCAAGGAGCATTCCAAGACCGGAGTCAACATGCCTTTGCTTGTTGCTGTAGACAATGCAACGAACGCTGGCGTATTGAACTACGCATCATTTGAATGGATCGACCAAAGCAACGAGTACTACAGTTGATTCGTGTTCTACACAACTGGCAGGCATACCGAAACGGTCGGCACTAACATTGTCGAGGTTTGTCCGGCACAGGGAATCTTGGTTCCTGTGCTGCGGTCGTTTAGTGCCACCGCTGGTGCGACTGCGCAATCGTTGTATGCAATGACTCCAGTTGGGATATTTGAAACCGACGAGTTCACGGCAGCTGGTGATACGACGACCAGGGTAACGTCAACCGCTCCTGGCCGAAACGATGCGGGTGCGTTAATCGAGCTTGAGCAAGGCGATTTGGTGGTCGCTATCAATCGAGATGAGCAATACGAATTGCTCGAGGTTTCTTCTGTATCTGGCGATACAGTGACGTGGGCAACGGGACCGACATCGGGATTGCTTCATCGCTGTTTGCTTTACGCTTTCTACACTCCGTTTCCAGACGTTCCTCCGAAGTTTCCAGAACAAGATCCAGTCAGCCAACCGTACACCGACATTGCGGCAAACACGACGGTGACGCAAAAGAATGCTTGGTTTGTTTCCGCTCGCACGAAGCAGGAAGCTGGGGCTCCGTTCACCGCTGCGGGATGCCCGATGCTTGTCATGCTGACCAACGACACAAGCCAAGCCGTGCTGAATTGGTGTACGTTCGGGTGGATCGACTCGACAGATACACTAGTGCCTGACACGCAGGAAACCTTTGATGAGCAAGTCGCTCCGATTGTCATTCCCAAGGAGATTCCCAAGTAATGGCAATCAAATGGAGTCCAGGATGCGGTTGCTGCCGCAGCGGTTGCGAAACGATTAGCCTGAAGTGGATACCATCAAGCCCATACGACCGTGGCGAGTACACTGACGATGATCGATGGCGACCATACACAGAGTATCTGCAAGGCGACCAGTTCTGGGAGCTTTCCGAGGATCGTAACGGCGACCTTCAAAAGTTTCTGTTCACTGCACCGGCGACCATGTTTAGCGGTGGTGGTTGGACGCTCTCGGAAGAGGCACGTTACAGTCGTGGCAGAGGAATTAGCTATGCGGATGGTCTGGAAGACTTTGAGTTGCTGACCAACGCTGTTGATGAGGCATACGGTTGGCCCACTGATCAGATTGACCTGCACAACGCATTGCAGGAAAGGAAGCTCAGGGAAGGACAAGGACTCATTAGCCGCAAAGACATTGCCAAGGAAGAGTGGATTGCACGCTGGAGCGTGGACGTAAAAAATACTGTTGAATATAACGACATGGAAATGGAGTCGCTCAGTGTTCGGGTTAAGTTCATGGGAAGTGCCGAATATGATCCTGACGTTGACGATGAGCCAACATCGGGCATCGTCACTGTCGTTAGCAAAGCAGCACCCGATGAACGTATTTTAGGACCATACCCAGAAGAGTGCATTCCGATTTGTGAAACGGAGACTGGTCAGGTATATGATCCAGACAATCCGCAGTGCTTGTCTCCTCCGCCATACCGACCCGAATGGAAAATTGAGCACGGCACTTTCAACGGAGCAAGTGAGGATCTCGATGATACATGGGCGAAGAGGGACGACCTTCTAGCGGTGACTAATTGCCGAAGCGTTCAGCCTGAAAGTGCTGCGGTCATGGGCTCTATCGACGTTCCAAATCAGTCGATGTTTGCTGGCAGAGAGGAGGGAGAGCCACTGGACTTGCACGACTACCGTGTATTAAACGAATGCTTTGGTGGACGCTACACAGGAGGAAATGCGGGGGCGGGATTCTCGGATGGATTTGAAGATCACCGCTTGCAAAATGCAGTTGCGGTAATCACCGAAGGGGGAATGGTCACGCAAGGTGGAGAGCCATTTATGGTCGAAGCGGGCGACATCATTCAAATCACTGACTTTATCAAACTCGATTGCGACCCATTTGCAGACCAGCACGCCAGAGGCACGGCAGACTTCCCAGAGGACGGAGCCTTTACCCACATCCCTGCCGCAGAAATCGTTGAGCATGATCGAACTTGCTACCTTGATTTCAGGACAGGAACGGGGATGGGGAACATCGCCGTATTGGATAATGATATTGATGTGGCAAAAAGTCTTGACGCTTTTACTGGCGGGAGGCTTGCCGTTTACGTCGAGAAGTTCAGCGACACTGACATAGACCGAACGAGGACGGAGGAGTATTACTGCGAGTTTGGACCGACAATTTGCAAGATAGAAACGCCTGCCTCAATCACTAATCCAGAATGCGAACCAATCCCTGCGTATGAGTGTGAATGCAGACCATTAGGGTTGACCTTGCAGGGTGCTGACCTGACGAACCCTGCGTCTTACGATTACTGCCACTTAGAGCAGATTAACGCTGGCATCGTGCCTGCTTCCACTGATACCGATGTCCTATCGGGAGTGACCTACACGATAACGCCAATTGAAGGATCGAACGGCATTTCTTGGTTTGGTCCAGGCGTTGTTCCAGGCGGACTACCAAACGTAGCACTACGCTATAACGACTGCGACCGCAGGGCAGCAAACTTCGTCGTTGCCCAAACTTGGACGCTTTATGAGCTTGCCATATCTGGAGGGAGGCCGACCGCACCAACCTATCAATGGCGAGTGCAGACAACAGGAATTGTCGAAACCTCTAGGCTTCATGTCCTCGATTGCATAGGACAGCGAGACAAAGCTATTCTTGCTCGCAGTGCGGTGTTCCTGTTTAGTGCTGCAAGTGCATCAGCAGACCAGACAAGTTCCACGTTTGGGTCTGCCGATATCATTACGGATGTCGATGGCGATGGAAATGTTGACGATTGGGGCGACCTTATTTACTTCAGCGAGGATCTTGCCAGGGACGCAATGAACAAGGCAAAGTCGGACGACCTGAACGCAGCGTTAGAGGTCGCAAGGATGCAACTCTGCAATTCGCAGGGATTAGGATTCGACATGAAGTTTGGAGGCTTTACCATTCCAGGGTTTGGGCTTGACCTTGGAAACCTAGAGGACATTGACAACGATGGCGACATTGACACGGTTGGCTCTGGGGTTGATACAGCTTGGATAGCTGCATCGCTGCATGAATGGAGCCTACAAAAAGAGGCTGGTGCTGGTTGTGGGTACGCTGTGTCGGTCAAGT
>Ga0208645_1003358_pt1 | contig 11875 bp, 15 predicted proteins | sample VirMetDEL_Sep_01_FD_184519 | JGI IMG/M metagenome (GOLD analysis project Ga0208645, IMG submission 184519) | Aqueous microbial communities from the Delaware River and Bay under freshwater to marine salinity gradient to study organic matter... | ecosystem: Environmental > Aquatic > Marine >...
TAGATCTAAAATTGTATAATCTGCGTCACAATCCTTATTATAGTGATTTATAACTTTAATCGATACTTTTTCTTTTGGTTTTGTCTCTAATGTTGTGGGATTTGCGGTAATAAGTATATCTACATGTTCCCATTTTTTATCATAATCTCTAACAAAAACAATATTATTTACCTTTGCGGAAAGTTTAGATAAAAAGAATAATGTCGCGGGTTTACTATTGTTTAGTTCTTTACTGATCACAATAGGTGTATGTCCCATATCTTCTATTAGATTATGTAGTTGATTTAGGTGTTCTACTGAATTAAGTTTTGTTTCACCTGCGTGCCCAAATATCTCTAATGATGAATCAATATAAAGAAATTTATTAAGTTCTTCAGTACCACCACTAAACTCAAAATGTTCTAAAAGATTTAAAGTATTAATATCTCTCTTAGGTAATTCTTCACCCTCTTCTAATTCTACAGGATAATATTTATCATATACTGATTCGAACTTAGTGATAAAGTCTCTAACTACACCGTCAATCGTTATTCCTATCTTCATCTTTTTCTATTTTATAAATTTATAATAATTCTTTTTTAGGTATTTGTTTTATAGTCGAAAAATATTTTATGGAGTATTCTTTAGATAATTGTAGTGTGAAGTTTACCACTTCACCTTCTTTAGTTTTTAACAAATATTTATTCATTAGATTCATCTATTTCATCAAAAACTTGTTCTACTGTATTAATTATCGGATTTCTGACTACATCTTCAGGATCCCTCAACTCAACACACCCAAATCCTTCTTTATCTATAAATTTTTCTAAAATTATTTCTAAAGATGAATCTTTTTTATTACGAATATCTTTTTGTTTAATATCCCCCAATATTATCATCTTTGAGTTATAACCTATTCTTGTCATTAATGTCCTAATATTATCCCTACTAATGTTTTGTGCCTCATCAATAATAATAACTGAATTATCCATCGTTCTACCTCTAGCGAATGCTATAGGTACAATTTCAATTAATCCAAGTTCTACCATTTTTTCCATTCTGGACCTACCAATAAGTTTTCTAATATTATCCATATAAGATTCCATTATTGGTGCCATTTTTTCTTTTAAATCTCCAGGTAAATGACCTACTTCTTCATTTTTCAGGGGTGTAATAGATTTAATCAACACTATTCTTTTATATTTTTGCGTGTTTTTCAATAGTTTTAAAGCCTCCGCACATGAAAGGAATGTTTTACCACTTCCAGCTAAACCAGAAACGATTGTAAAAGTGTTTGTCTTTATTGATCTAACTAATTTTTTTTGATTTTCTGTCTTACATTTTACATTTATCTTGATGAGGTCGAATAAAGTTGCCTCTTCTTGATTTCTAGAATTAAGATATGATTCCATTTCCACAATATCTTCTCTAGGTATTTGTTTGTTTTTTCTTCTACTCATATAATAAATTTATTATATAATTATAAAAATTAAACTTTATTTCCTTATATTTTCATAATTTGACTCAAACCATTCAATAGTTTCTTTTAAACCATCGTATAAAGGGGTAAATTTAAAATCAGGTAAATAATTTTTAATTTTAGAATTGTCTGATGGTTTTCTAAATTGACCATCAGGTTTATCAGTATCCCATTTTACTTCACCTTTGAAGTTCATTAATTCTACAATCATTCCCACAACATCTTTAATAGATATTTCTTCAGATGTCGATAGGATTATAGGTTCGTCTTCATTGTAGTTTTCCAATACCCACTCAGTTAATTTTGCAACGTCTTTATTGTAAATAAACTCTCTAAGTGGTTTACCACTACCCCATATAGTTAGTGGTGTTTTAGTTTCTCTTGCGATAAAACATTTATGTATTAATGAAGGTATAACATGACCATTTTCAATGTCAAAATTGTCATTAATCCCATATATATTTGTTGGGATGACGGATTTATAGTTTAAACCATATTGTTCTCTGTATGATCTGATCTGAATATCTGCCATACGTTTTGCATATGCGTAAGCGTCATTACTGAAATGTGGTGGACCTAAGTGTATCTTTTTTTCTGTTAATGGGTATTCTACATCATTTGGGAACACACATGTTGATAGGAAGACTACTAAATTTTTAACATCTGCCTGCCTACACGATTCTATCACATTTGTGTTCATCATGATATTTTGATAAAAGAATTCTCCCTTATGATTCATATTACCACCAACACCACCAACCTTAGCCGCGGTATGGATAACACCATCCCATTCTCTTTTTATTATACTGTAACTTGCGATAGGGTTTATTAAATCATATTTTTTAGAACCTATTTTATGGTATTTTTCACCTATGAACTGAGAACCAACTAAACCATTACCACCAGTAACTAACACTCTATCCATTATATGTCTAAATTTTCTAATTTCATATCATTATTACTCTCCCAACCAGACTTTAAATAAGGGTATTTTTCATAGTAGTGATCCAACCAATGTTTTACCATTTCATCTAACATTGTTTCAAAAGTATATTTTGGTTCCCATTTTAAATCGTCTCTTAACTTAGATGCGTCACCTTTTAAATCATGTAGTTCTTCAGGTCTCATATGTTTTTCATCTATTATAACATAATCTCTAAAATCTAAATTTAATTTATTAAAAGTATATTCACATAAATCTTTAACTGAATGTGATATACCAGTTGCACAAACATAATCATCAGGTTCATCAGTTTGTAACATTAACCACATCGCCTCAACATAATCTTTTGCATGTCCCCAGTCTCTAGTTGCATCTAAATTACCTAAATGTAATTTTTCTTGTAGACCTAATTTAATTCTAACCGCGCCTTTTACAACCTTATTAGTAACAAAATTAGTCCCCCTTCTAGGTGATTCATGATTAAAAAGAATACCATTCCATATTTTCATCCCATATGAATTTCTATAATTCCTACAAATATTATACGAAAATACTTTAGCACAACCATATGGAGATACAGGGTTCATAGGTGTAGTTTCTCTTTGGTATCCATCTTCGTCAATATTATTACCAAACATCTCTGATGAAGATGCTTGATATATTTTAGAACTGGGTGAAACCATTCTAACCGCTTCTAATAGGTTAAGTGTACCCAATCCTGTTGCATTTGCAGTATATAAAGGTTGATCAAAACTAACTCTCACATGTGATTGTGCGGCTAAATTATATATTTCATCAGGTTGTATTTTTTGAAAAACTCTAACTAATGATGCCATATCAGTTAAGTCTGCATACTCTAAGTTTATTTTATCTGAAGAGCGTAAATGCTCAATTCTAGATGATTGTGTTTCAGATACAGAATTTCTTTTCACTGTACCCCATACTTCATAACCTTTTTCTAATAAAAATTCCGCAAGGTATGATCCGTCTTGTCCATTAATTCCTGTTATTAAAACTTTTTTCATATTTTTTTATTGTATTACATATATATTTTATTTCTTCTTTGGTTAGGTCAGGGTAACTAGGTAATATTAAAATTTGTTCATATAAAATTTTGGCGTTTTTTATGTTATCACATATACCCTTATAATGTGAATGATGTGTGATCGGTGGGAACATAGGTCTTGTTTCTATGTCATTTTTATATAGGTGTAGTTGTAAATTTTTTAATTCGTCATAAGAATATTTAGTAAATCTTAAACCAAAAACCCACTCAGAATGTGTAGTATTAGTTTCTATTTTTTGAGTAACTAAACCTTCGACAACACCTAAATTTTTCTTATACTCATCAAAGACAAAAGACTTTTTCTCTTTTATAATATCTATGGATTCTATTTGCCCTAGTAGTATCGCTGCCTGTACATTAGACATACGATAATTATAACCTAATTTATTGAATACAAATTTATTTTCTGTCATACCATGTGATTTAACTGAATTTAAATGATGGTATAAGTCCTCATCATTAGTAAATATCGCACCGCCTTCACCTGAAGTCAATGTTTTATTTCCAAAAAATGAAACAGATGACATTAAACTTTCACTACCACTTGGCTTTTCACCATATTTCCCAAGAAAACCTTCACAATTATCCTCCAAAAAAATATAATTTTCGTATTTATTTTTTAATTTTGGCACATCAACGATATTACCAATGTTGTGTACAATTAAAAAGGCGGTGTCATTTGAATTATATTTTGCAATTTTATCTAAATGTGAAATATAATCTTTTTTATTTGTTCTTTCATCACACTCTAAATATTGCCATATGTTATCATAATTTGTATTCCAAGTATCTAAATCACAATCTAAAGGTATTAGATTATAAACAGGGTTCATTTTAAATGAATTCCATGCTGCAATATAAACATTATTAGGTACTAATATATTTTTTATTGTGGGATTTTTATATTTTAAACCAATAGACATTAAATGAGTCGCGCTTGTCCCATTATTGGTTAAAATGACATAATTACTGTTATTTAACTCTTTTAATTTATCACTAACAATATTTAAATACTTACCACTACTTGATATCCATGTCGATTCTAAAGCTTCGTGAGCGTAAGAAAGTATTTTTTTATTTAAAAAAGGTTTGTAAACAGGAATCATATTAATTAATACGTTTTATAACTTCTTTGTAAAAACTTACCATTGTCTAAATCTTCACCTTTTATTTTCGCATCAACTATTTCAATTATTTTACTGTCTACTTCATCTATTAATTGATTTCTTTGTACATTTAAATCACAAGCTTTTTTTAATATTTCCCATAATTTTTTTGCGCCTTCAACATCATCAAAGTATTTATTTTTATATTCATCAAAAGACATTTTTCTTATTTCGTATAATATTTCTTGATTATTCCACATCTTTAAATCAACAGTTGTTAATTTATCTACTAAAGTCCCTAAAGTATCTGACATATTTATTTTTTTAATTTCATTATTATTATATTATTGTTTTCTTCTATTTTAATAAAATTTTTACTTTTGTAAAGATTAATGGCTGAAATGTTTTTTTTATCTACCGAAAGAGTTATTTCACCATTATAATTGTTTAATAAGTCAGTCATTATTTTTTTACCAATACCTAGCCCCCTATATTTATCAGAAACCATAATACCTAACCAAACTGTATTATTATCCTTATCTAAATGTCCATAACCTAAAATATTATCATTATTAAAATATAATGCAGTGTATATGTGATTATTAATTACATCGTATTCTCTTTTATTAAAATATCTAAATGTTTTGGTAGCACTTTTGTTCTCAGATAAAAACTTATTTAAATTTTTTTTATCCTCTTCTATATTTTTTAATAACTTAATTTTTGTGATTTTCATATTATTACATTTAAACCTGTTTTTTTTATATGATTTGCTAGCTCAATCCTATCTACATACATATGTACATAAATGTTAGGGTTAAATTTTTTACAAGTCATTAATGAAACAAAAGAACTAGATACTAAATGACACTCTTTTGCATTTTCAATTACCTTCATAAGATCAAAAAAATCGTAATTAGGGTCAGCATAAACTATGGGTAAATTAGGTATTTTATTTCTATTAATAATTATATTTTCTTTTTGTTTTTCATGTAAAAAAATGTATTCTTTAATCCCTTTTTCTGTCACAATTTGATTAAATACTTCGTTTTCTTTTTTTTCGTCTCTTTGTAAAAAGAAATAATCCTTTTTTATTTTAGGTGACATTCCTATTTGTAAATAAAAGGCATCATCAAAATATTCCCCATAACTATATTTAGAACCATATAATAAACAAGAAGATATAACTTGTTTATAATTTCTTTTATTGACAATATTTTCCATAGATACATGGCTATCAAACCCCTCAACAATTATATTTTTGTTATCTAAAAACATTCTAGCAACATTTTTAACATTATGGTGGTGAGTCGGTACAATTATTTCACAATTAGGGTTTTCTTCAGATATTTTTCTAACCATACCGTTATGGACAATATTATCACCAAGTCCCATATGTTGTTTAACAAATATTTTTTCCATATTAATTATTTATATTAATTATTTTTTTATTATAATCATTCATCATAGACAAAGCTAAAAAACTAACATTAGAAAAACAATATAGTAAATAATCACATTTTGATAGGATGTATACATCACTCATTACCTCAAAATTAACTCTTTTTCTATCATTTTTTTTATGTATTGGTTTATTATCATAACTAATTAAATTATTTTGATTAAAAATGATAACATCATTACCATATTTTTTTAATAACATTTCTCTATAATAAATGTCATCAGTAGATAAAAACACTTTTTTTATTTCATCATCAAATAGTAAACTTTTATCAATATGTCTATAAACATTTTCTATTTCAATTCTAGGTATTTCAGTACTTTTATCGGTACCTCTTATTTGTAACCCAACATATTTATCTTCTCCGATAATTGTTTTTTTGGTGGTTTCTAACAGTTTATTTATGGTAGGTTTTAATTTTAAAATATTAGAAACTTTTTTAGTTTTTATATCTTCAATATTAACTAATGTATGTGCGTTATACAAATTATTAAATTTACCTCTATCAAAATCTCTAAAAAATATATCCGACACATCGTAAAATATGTCGGTTTTTTCGGGAATATAAATATTTTCAAATAATTCTAATACCTGTGTATCCTCTACAATAACTTTATAATTACCCCATTTACTATAATGTATCTTAGATAGTCCAATTATTTCATTAACTATAGAAGTAAAACCTTTATTATGATATTTATACCTTGAGTTATTTAATGTTATTTTACCTACCATATATATTTATTGTATTTGGTAAAATTTTATTTTTATATGAAGAAATGTTTTTTTCGTATATTTTTTTATCGTTTATATTATTTTCTGCATTTTTATCGGTTATCAGCGAACACACTTTTATATCATATAATGTTTTGTGTTTATAGCCAAATAAATGTGATCTCATAGACATATCCCCATCCGCATAGTAATATATATATTCATTATTATAAGTACCTATTTCTTTAAATATTTTTTTATTATATAACCCATAATTCATTACAATTTCACCACCATATTCTGTCAAATCTACCACACACCAACCACCATTACTGTGTTTAGTGTCTTTTCCATTCAACCAATCGTCTCTTTGGATGTCATCATAATTACCGTATTTCCAATTAAATAAGTAAAAATCAAAATTATTGTCAATTTTTTCTATTATTTCTGACCATTTATTAACCAAAATAACATCATCGTTCCATTGACATATCCATTCATAAGAAGAGTTTTCGATACCTAAATTCATAAAATGTGGATAACTACTTCTTTTACCTACTTCAACTAACTTTATTCTAGGGTGATTAATTTTTTTAATATAATCTATTGTACCATCAGTGCTACCACCATCTACTAAAACTAATTCAAGCCTTTCATCGGACCCAACAGTATTTTTAATTAAATTAGGTAAAAATTTTAACCTATTTAATGTTCCCGTTACAATACTAATCATATTATCTTCTGTATCTATTTTTTATTGGTGATCTTTGATCACCTCTAGGTATATCATTTTCATCTATTGATTCTCCTATAAATGCAAAGTCATCTATCAACCTATCCCTTTTAATATTAGTACCAATCCTTTCATAATTAAAGTACTCATCATGTAAAAATAAATCTTTAGATATTATAGGATGTACAACGTCTCTTAAAAAACACTGATCAATTGACTTATCATTAGTTCTGTTATGTGTGATTAAATAATCATTCATTACATTTTCAAAATTATCTATAGTGTTAGATTTACCTCCCCACATACCAGCATTAACAACCCATCCATGACCGATTGGGTGGTCTCGTATTATATGATATTTTTTACCCGATTTTAACCATTCTTCTACTGCGATTTCATCTCTTTTACTAATTCTAGAGTCACAATCTCTAGAAATAAAATAGTTTACAGATTCGTCAAAAATTGGTCGGAATCTCCATAAAGACCCAAAAAAACCTTTATCCTCCTCAATCTTTTTTAGTACAACACCCAAAGATGATAATTCTTCTAAAATATTTTTAGGTACAGTATCATTATAATATACCCACATTTCCCATCCATCAAATAAATCCTTTTTTAATTTAGCATTTTTTACACAACCTATTGTATATATTGGGTTGTCACCATAAAGTGAAAAACTTATTACTTTCATAATTTTCTATTTAATATATTTTTTATAAATCCAATCATCTAAAACATCAAATTCTTTTACTTTATTATAATTTTCATTGACATATTCGATCCTTTTATTATACTCTACATCATCAATTTTAGTAATATCCCAATTAATGTCGTCTAAAAATATAATTCCTTCTTCGTTGAAGAATTTTGTAATATTTCTACTACCTTTATAAATTGGTATTGTTTTAGTTGCAAAACAATCTAGTATTTTTTCAGTAAAATATGTGTCATAAGTACCATTTTCTATCGCTATCGAAAACATATAATCGTCTAAACCTTCATTTTTTTCTTTTATAGGATTAAACCCATTACCATATATATCTATTTTATCTTTATATTGGTTAATAAAATTTACTCTTTCTTTTTGTTGTTCTGTTATAGTTTTATTAGATGAAATGACTGACATTAGTTTAGTCTTTTTTTTACCACCATATTTTTCTACCGAAACACCATAAGCTGGTGACCACAAAAATTTTTTATCTATTTCTAATAAATCTTTATCACATGTAAATATACCTTCTAAACCATTTAAATATCGATAGGGATCACTTTTAATTTTATTATTTATAACTGGAGAAATATACTTAGATTCTAATAACCAACCGTATTTAATTTTACCATCATTTTTATCATTTATAGATAATTCTATAGAATTATCAACATACACTGTTACATCATTATTTTTAGTACCATAATCCCAACTTAATAACTTAGGTTTTTTCCACCAAGTAGAACTATAAGCATGTGTAAAAGTTGATCCTATTAAATTAATTCTTCTCATCTTTGATATAAAAAGCATCTCCCCAAGTTCCACCATCCCAAGTAGTCTCTACCCTTTGAAACCCGTAATTATTTAAAAATTCGTCTATCTCATTTATCATAGGACAATTTTTATAAACTTCTGCTCTATTTACTTCAGTCATTATATAATCAATATTATTTAAATAATCTTTACCACCTTTAAATACTTCTAATTCATATCCTTGTACATCTATATTAATAAAGTTATATTTTTCCTTATCTCCAATAAAAGTGTCTAATTTAGTAACTTTAACTTTAACTTTATCATTAAAAATTATATGTGGATATTGTTTAGTATGTATTGATGGTTCTAGAATAGAACTAGATTGACTTTGGTTGTTGTATTCAACAAACATGTCTGACTCCCCAATAAAATTACCTAATGCGGTATTAACTAATATAGATTTTTTACCAACATTATTTTTTAACTTTTCAAATGTGTGTGGCAATGGTTCAAAAAACATAATATTTTCAATATTAAGTTTTTCATAAGTTTCGTACTCTTGACCAAAATGGGCACCTATATGTAGTACACCCTTTATATTTAATTTATATTTTTCTTTAAGATTGACTAAATCTAATAACATTTTTTTAATTTATATTCTATTTCTTTATGTGGACCATTAATATCAGAAAAATCTAAACCTTCTAAATTAATGGTTTCACCATTATTATATTTAATATTAAGATCTTTTTCAGAAAAGTAAAATTTTAAACCTCTCCTATTTTTATGTGTGTTATTAACAATATTATTAGGGATACCAACTAAAACTGATTCTTTTAAAAAACACATATTTTTATCAATTCTATTTAATAAATATTGTAATTTACTCTCTAGTGTGTTTGGGTTGGAGAATAATCCTATACTACTTAGACAACTTTTTATGAAATCAGTTTTAAATATGTGACCATCGACAGATAAAGGATAGGCAAAGTCTACTTTTTGTTCGTTTATATTAATCTTAATAAAATCATCTACAGTTTCATAATTACCTATAGTATATGATAAATTTGCTGGGTGAGAATAATTACAATTTAACCCTAACCTTAATGAAAAACAAGAAATAGGTTTATTTTGATCATTAAAAAGATTAAATATTTTTTCTCTATTTATTGGTAATTCCTTATAAAAAACATTGTCGTCTACCATAAAAGTAGTGTATTCAAAAGAATTGTTACTAACTAATTTCATACTATCCTTAAAAAAATCATTTTCAATAACAAAAGATACTTTAGGGAACTTTTCTATTATTTTATTATAACCATCTAAATAATCTTTTTCTGTGTAAGTATATATAACAAATATTGTATCAAATAAATCTTTAGAATTTTTTTCTAAACTTTCTAATAAAAGATGTAACTGCGAAGCTCTATTTTTTGAAAAAATAATTAACTGACTTTTCATTTTAAAACAACCATTTATAATCCGTAACTTTATTTTGTATATCACTATAACTTACCCTCTGTAACGCAATACTAGGATTAAAACCATAACAATTATAATTTTTTTGTATATCTGCGTAATAGACATCAATAGGCTTTTTTCTTTTATCTATCACATTTAAAATTAAATCGTAAATACTATTATTAATTGCCACACAATGTATTCCATATGTTTCTTCTAATTTTATAATCTTATCATTTAAGTAGTTTATTTTCTTACCCATATGTTTATTGTGGTTACCACCAAAATATATCATATCCCAATCATTAGGAACTATTACCATATACTGATCTAATAATTTTATTTTTTCAGTAAATTCAATATCATCTTCTAATATAAGAATATTTTTATACTTTTTTTCTTTAGATTCATTTATAATTTTTAGGTGTGTGTTTAATATACCAAGCTCACCATCCTTTATCTGTGTTTCATTTTTTAAAGAGTTACCATCAATACCTGAATACCTAACAACTTCATTTTCTAACCCCCATTTCTTTAGTTCCTTTTGCGTTTCATTCCATCTATCAGTCCTCCGATCTAAGTTAATACAATATATTTTATCAAAATATTTCTTTAAACTCATATTACAATTTTATTATCCTTTACCTCAAAATTTTTATTTATAATCCTACTATACAATTCTTGATGTTTCTTATTCGCTTCAGTAGAAACAGTACCATCTTTTTCGTGATGAAAATAAACAAACAATGGTTTAGGTATTCTTTTACCAATATACCCCTCCTTCATCATTCTTAACCACATATCATAGTCTTCCCAACCTTTTAATGTTTCATCGTACCCACCTACTTTATCAAATGAGTCTCTATGAAACATAGAACAGTTAACAATGAATGGACCTTGAACTAATCTTTCTTTACTCCACTCAGGTCTTTTTTCTATACCTTGTATTTGTCCAACGTGATGTGTATCACAATATACTGGACTTATTTTTTTATCTCTACTGAGTATTGATACGCAAGTTTTAATATAACCATCTAATATCATATCATCAGAATCTAACGGTAATATAAAATCCCCTTTTGAGTGTTTAAACGCTTCATTTCTCGCAGAAGAAGGTCCACCATTCTCTTTATAAACAACTTTAATCCTTTCAACAGACTCTAATTGTTTTAATTTTAACTTTACAAATTCGTCAGTTGATCCGTCATCGACTAATATAATTTCGTAATTAGTATAATCTTGTTTAAAAACAGAATTTAATGTCTGATTAATTCTATTACCATAATTATATATCGGCATTAATATAGACACTAAAGGTTCTTTATCCTTAATTTTTTTAAACTCATAATTGTATGGTATAATCTGAGGTAACTTATCTTCGTATTTTTTTATAAATTGTTTTTTATTGTTTTCCCATTGTTCATTTGTCGCACCAATAGATAAATGTGTTATAGATATATCTGATA
>Ga0208645_1003361_pt1 | contig 11872 bp, 15 predicted proteins | sample VirMetDEL_Sep_01_FD_184519 | JGI IMG/M metagenome (GOLD analysis project Ga0208645, IMG submission 184519) | Aqueous microbial communities from the Delaware River and Bay under freshwater to marine salinity gradient to study organic matter... | ecosystem: Environmental > Aquatic > Marine >...
ATAGTGATAATTTTAATAATATTATTACACCTCTTTCTAGAAGAATAGGTTATGAATCCTTAAGAAGATGTATTATAAATTTAATAACCAGAAGCGATGTTCCTAGACGATCTATTTTTCATAGAGATTTTGATGATGATAGATTAACCACGGGTATACTTTATATAAACAATAATAATGGTTATACTGAATTTGAGACAGGTGAAAAAATAAAATGTATCTCAAATATGTATGTTGAATTCCCATGTAAGCTTAAACATAGATCAATTTCTCAAACAGATGTGGATGCTAGGTGTGTTATTAACTTAAATTATTACAAATGAGTTTTAAAAAAAATAAATATCATGTAATAAAATCCGCTATCTCAAAAGACTTAGCGAAAATCTCTTACAATTATTTATTAATAAAAAGAAATGCAATTGCTCATATGCGGGAAAATAATTATTTAGCTCCTTTTGATAATAATTTTGGAACCTGGAATGATGATCAAGTTCCAAATACTTTTTCTATTTATGGTGATTCTTTAATGGAAACATTGTTATTATACGTAAAACCTAAAATGATTAAAGGAACAAAATTAAAATTATATGAGACATATTCATATGCAAGAACTTATAAACCAGGTGATATTTTAAAAAAACATAAAGACAGACCTAGTTGTGAAATATCGACCACTTTATTTTTAGGTGGAAATAAATGGCCTATATATTTAAATGATGGAAAAAAGGATATTAAGATAAATTTAAACGAAGGGGACATGTTAATTTATAAAGGTTGTGATTTAGAACATTGGAGAAAACCTTTTAATGGAGAGGTTTGTGTGCAGGTATTTTTACATTATTCAACTAATAAAAAATTATTAAATGATACAAGACCAATGTTAGGATTAAATAGTGATTTTTCCAGTAATATGCCTAGATAATTTTTTCTCTGATCCAAAAGAAATTGTAGAATTATCTAAAACATATTCATATAAATCTACAAAAAATTACCCTGGGTTAAGATCAAATGATTTATCTGAAAATAAATTTTTTGTTGAACGCCTTACAAACAAAATTTTAAGTGTTATTTACCCAAATGAGTTTAGTTTAATATCTTGGTATAATTATTGTTATTTTCAAAAAGTACCTCCAGGTATAGATGGAGATGGGTGGATTCATACAGATTGGCCAAATCAAAGTGAATTAACTGCAATAATTTATTTATCTGAAAACTGTAATGTTGGAACATCTATTTATAAGCTCAAGAATTATAATATACAAAAGCCTGAAAAAGGTGATTTAAAAAAAGATTATTTTCTTAATCATGAAAAATATAAAAAAGAAGATGTAAATAAACTAATAAAGCAAAGAGATTCTTACAATAATAATTTTGAAGAAACAATAAATATTAAAGGTATTTATAATAGATTAGTTATGTTTGATTCTTCCATGTGGCATGCAGCTCATATTAATAATACAGATGAAGAAAGATTAACTTTAATAAGTTTTATATCTAAAATAAATATAAATTATTCAGATAAACAATTAAATTATCCTATTCCTACAATGAACAGGCTATGAATATAAAAATATTTAGAAATGTTATTGATAAACAGAAGCAAGAAGAAATAAAAAATACACTTCTTGAAGGAAGAATATTTCCTTGGTATTTTATAAAAGATGTTAGTGCTAGTAAACAATCTCGTCCTGGGATGCAACATGAATTTTGTTCTATTCAAAAAGGAATAAATTCAAAATATTTTGATAATATATTACCTATAATTCACTTTATTAAAAAACCTGAATTAAATATATTAAGAATAAATTCTTTTCTACAATTTCCAAATCCTGATTTTAAAACTTATGATACGCCACATTATGACTTACCCACAAGAAAAAATAAGTATACAGTGTTTTTATATTATGTTTTAGATTCTGACGGAGACACAGTTTTCTTTGATACAAATAAAAAAATCATTAAAAAAGTAACCCCTAAACAGGGGACTGCTGTAATGTTTGATGGAAAATATTTACACACAGCATATCAATCTAATAAACATATGAGATGTATTATTAATTTTAATATTGATGGCTCATATGAAGAAAATATAAAATATGCAAATTCATAAAATAAAAGTATCTACAACTATGAATATTCTTCAGGACAATTTAAAATATCTTGAAGACTTTAAAGATTTTAATAAACAATTAAAAAAAGATACTTTAAGCACTGGAGACATTCAAAATCACACGACTAATGTAAAAGCTTACATGACCCATTGGCAAATGGCTGATAAATTTGATTCTTATGCGAGATTATTAAAAATAATTTGTTTAGATAAATTACCAAAGTTTGATAACTTTAATCCTGTACAAGGAGGAGATAGTAATTTTTATTGTAATGATATGTGGGGACTTGTTTATAAGAAGGGGCAAGAAACTAAAAAGCATAGGCATTTAAATATGTTTTCCTTTACTTATTACGTAGAAGCACCTAAAGATTGTGCTCCTATTATTTTTTCTGATCCAGGTTATTTTGAAGTTAAACCAGAAACAGGAACTCTTTTAATTTGGAGAGGAGAATATGAACACTATGTTCCTAAACAAAACACAAATAAACTTAGAATTGCTATAGCTGGAAATATAGACTATCAAAATAAACCAGTAGCCAAAACAATTTAAGTAAATAGCCTAATCTTTATAGATATAGGGTATTAGTGTATAATACGGTCATGCCATTAACAAAAGTACAGTTTGCACCAGGATTTAATAAACAAGCATCAGACTCAGGGGCTGAGAACCAATGGGTTGATGGAGACTTTGTTAGATTTAGATACGGTATGCCTGAAAAAATAGGCGGGTGGCAAGAGATAATGGACAAAAAACTTGTTGGAGCTGTAAGAGATTCACACAGTTGGGCTGATTTGGATGGTAGAAGATACATAGCCTTTGGTACAAACAAAATTTTATATGTATACGATGGTGATGATTATTATGACATCACACCATTTAATACTTCACTAGCAAAGTCGGGTTGCGATATAACTACTACGAATGGTTCAAACACGGTTACAATTACATGTCCCACGGCTCACGACCTCGAACCAGGTGACATCTTAACTTTTGAAAACGCAGGATCGTTCACTGCAGGACAAACAGATTACACAGCAACAGACTTTGATGACGTATTATTTGAAGTGCAGTTAGCTCCTACCACAACTACCTTTACAATTACAATGCCTACGGCTGAAACAGGCACAGGAGCAACAAACGATGGAACTTTGGATACTAAACCTTATTACAAAGTAGGTCCTTTACTACAAGCATTTGGTTTTGGTTGGGGTACAGCACTATGGGGTGGATCAACTTGGGGAACACCAAGAGCAACTTCACAAGCAGTTTTAGATCCTGGATCATGGTCATTAGATAATTATGGTGAACTATTAATTGCAACTATTAAGAATGGTCAAACTTTTTCTTGGGATCCAAATAGTGGTGTAGCAACAAGAGCAACCTTAATATCAGGAGCTCCTACAAAATCAGTAATGAGTATGGTATCAGACAGAGACAGGCATTTAATTGTACTAGGAACTGAAACAACAATTGGATCACCAACTACACAAGATAAAATGTTTATAAGGTTCTCGGATCAAGAATCTTTAACGGATTACACAGCAACATCAACCAACACTGCAGGATCCTTTAGAATTGATAGTGGCACTAAAATTGTAGGTGCTGCAAAAGCAAAAGATTACATATTAATACTTACTGACACATCTGCTTATTTAATGCAGTTCGTAGGTCCACCATTTACATTTAGTATTAGACAAGTCGGATCTAATTGTGGATGCATTGGTCAACATTCAATTGTTTATGCAAACGGTGCTGTATTTTGGATGTCAGATTCAGGTGGATTTTTTGTATTCGATGGTACAGTTAAATCGCTAGGTTCACTTGTAGAAGACTTTGTATTTCAAACAAATGATGGTGCACCAGGTTTTAATTTTTCAAATGGATCTGAACTTACTTTTGGATCACATAATAGTTTATATTCAGAAATATATTGGTTTTATGCAACAGCAAACTCAAATTATGTAAATAGACTAGTTACTTATAATTATGCAGAACAAACTTGGACTACTGGCACATTAGCTAGAACTACTTACGAAGATGCTCATGTCTTTGGGGATCCGATCGCAACTGAGTTTTCTGCAAATCTTGCACCAACTACACCAACCATTCAAGGAGTGTCTAATGGAGCAGCAAGAGTATTTAACCATGAAATTGGCACTAATGAAGTATTAGCTGATGGTACAATCAATGCTATTCCTGCATATATTAAATCAGGAGACTTCGATTTAGACGCTCAAGGTGACGGAGAGTATTTTATTAAAGTAAGAAGATTTATACCTGATTTTAAATATCTAAACGGGAATGCAAAAGTAACGCTAGAGCTTAGGGATTATCCAGCAAATATTCAAGTAGGCTCACCACTTGGGCCATTTACAGTTACATCATCTACAGATAAAGTGGATACTAGAGCAAGAGCAAGACTTGCTGCAGTTAAAATTGAAAATGATGGAACAGATGAAAGTTGGAGATTTGGTCAGTTTAGATTTGACATACAACCAGATGGTAGAAGATAATGATAAAAAATTTTAAAGATATTGTAATTTTATTAATTACAACTGGTGTTCTAATTTTATTAGCTACCATTATTGTCGGAGATTACATTGTAGCCCTCGAAGAAAATAGACCAGTAGATGAGAGTGTAATTACACTAATGAAGATGTCCGTTACGGGTTTGATAGGCGTAATAGGCGGTTATATTGGAGGAAGTAGAAACTAATGGCTAAAGTACAAGTATTTTTACCTGAACCACCACGAGAGTTTAACCCTGAATCTTTTAGACAGATAAACTTAGCCTTAGAAAGTTTACAGAATCAATTAAACACTAATTACCAAAAAGAAGAGGACGAGAAAACTCAAAGGTTTACTTGGTTTATGCAAAGATGAGTTGTAATAATGTTAATCCAATAACAGGTGGAAGTACAGTTGATGACATTCCATTTTATTTAGCCGTACAGCAAGGTAAAGTTCCTGGTTACTCTATGGTTAATAAATTTGGATACAATTCTAGTATTGGTTCAGGTTCTTTTGAAACTATTTGGGAAACAGGAAATAACTATCCTTGGCAAACAGCTCAAGCTACTCTTGATGTAGTCAGTGATAATGCTAACGATGATGTAGTAGGAACAGCTGGAAGAACTTTAAGAATACAAGGACTTGATTCTTCTTATGCTTTTGTAGAAGAAACTGTTGATTTAGATGGTACAAACACAGTTACTACAACACAACAATTTTTACGAGTTTATAGAATGTCTATAGTAACAGCAGGGTCTTTTGGAAATAATGAAGGTACAATTACAGCTACTTATACAGGTGGCGTTGATGTTGCTGCAACTGTATCTCCAGGTAATGGTCAAACTTTAATGTGCTTATATACCATACCTGCAGGTTATACTGGTTATTTATTATCAATGAATATATCATCAGGTAAAGATCAAGAAATGGATTTTAAATTTATACAACGAGATAATAGTGTTGCTAATGCAGGGTTTCAAACAAAACAATTTTTAAATGTTAGAGGTGGACAGACAACTGTTATCTTTAATGCAATCAATGTAATACCTCATAAGTCAGATATTTATGTTTCTGGAAAGGCAAGTTCTACCTCTTCTTCTTCTGCTTCATTTGATTTATTATTAGTACAGGATGGATATTAATGGCTAACTTTTATAAAAACGCATTCTATGATCCAACAACTACTTCAGTAGTATCGGTATACTCATGTCCAGCTGATTCAAGAGCTATAATCCAAAACATTCAAGTTACAAATGAATCAGGGTCTAAAATACATAAAACAAGTGTGACTGATAACTCAGCATCATCAACTTACCAAATTGCATATGCTAGTATTACAGGACCAACAATATGTAATGTTGCCAAAGGACCTATTATATTAGAAGAAAGTGACATTCTTAAAATGGAATGTAATACTACAACAGGAGTATCTGCAGTAATTTCTATTTTAGAAATGAACAGATCAGAGGAAAATGGCTAAACAAAAATTCTTACATTTTGAACCTAGACCAAAACCTAGAAAACGTCCTAGACGTCACACCAAGAGTCTTAACAAACACAAAAAAAGATGTTATAAAAAGTATAACAGGCAAGGAAGATAATGACAGAAAAACCAAAAACAGTAATAATAAATGGTGAAGAAGTACCAGTTATTCCTGCGAAAGCAGTAGAAGAAGTAAAAAACAAAAGAACAGGTAAAACCTATGCTAGCAAAGCTGATTTTGATACTGATGTTGCTGATCCCAACACTGATACTAGCGTGGATGATTTACAAATTAATCAGAAAATAACAGTTGCATCTATGAGTATTTTTGGTAAAACCAAAAAGTAATGCAACCTGCAGGTGGTACAGAAATACAATTAGGATATTTAAAAAAATACGCAAATCAAGGCGTATTAGATTCAGTACAGATTACAACATCCATTCCTGAAAAGGAACCTTTAGATCCTGTAAAGTCAAATATACTTTGGTTAAAAAATTCTTATGACCAACCTAATTTAGCACCTTGGTTTCAAAATAAAGATAATCATTCTAAATATGATTGGTATGTATTTAACTCGCATTGGAGTTATGAGAAGTATAGATACTTTTTTAAAATACCTGAAGATAAATGCACAGTAATTAAAAATGCAATTGATTATGATGAATTACAATTAAAAACAGATTTTACACCAAAAAAGAAAATTAAAATGTGTTATATCTCAACGCCTTGGAGGGGATTAGAAATAGCTTTAGCTGCTATGGATGGTATTAAAGATCCAGATATAACTCTAGATGTTTATTCAAGTACAATTATATATGGTAAATCATTCCAACAACAAAACGATGATAAGTATAAACATTTATATGAAAAGGCTAAGAACATGCCTAATGTAAATTACATGGGGTATTGTGATCACAAAACATTAGTCAGTAAACTAAAAGATTATGATGTTAATTGTTTTCCTAGTATCTGGGAAGAAACATTTTGTATATCGGCTATGGAGTCATTAGCTGCGGGTCAGATTCTAATAACCACGGATCTCGGTGCCTTACCAGAAACTTGTTGTGAGTTTCCTATCTATATTCCTTATACACAGAATAAACCTAAACTAGCATTACAATTAGCTGAATGTATTTTACAAACTAAAAGAATGTTATCACAAGATCTAACTAACCCACTAAAATTTCAACAAGAATATTACAAGCGATTTTACGATTGGAAGTATATTGGAAATCATTGGAATAACTTTTTAAAAGGAGCCCTCAATGTCAAACGAAATAAATAAGAATCACTTAATGGTTTGTACTCCTGTGCATTCCGATGTATCAATACACTTTATGAAAGCCTGTTTAGATTTACAAAAAGAATGTATTTTAAATAAGACCAAGATCACTTTTCAATTGATGAAGTCATCATTAGTCACACAAGGTAGAAACCTGTGTACTTCTGCTTTCTTAAATTCAGATGCAGATCAAATGTTATTTATTGATTCAGATATAGAGTTTAGCACTAGATCTGTTTATAGGTTATTTAAGTCAAACCATGAGGTAAGTTTAATACCATATCCAATGAAACAAAAGACAGATAACAAAATCAGAAATGATCTACAAGCTAGACCTGATGATGATATTAATACTATGGGTCATATGTTTCCTATTGAATTACCAGACACAAAAAACATTAAACCTGTTGACGGATTTGTAGAAGTATTAAAAGGACCTACAGGTATGATGATGATTAAAAGATCTGCCTTTGAAAAACTTATTAAAAACTATGAGGAATTAGTTATAAAACAAAAGACTTTAATGAATGGTGAGATGGTTGATAGACCTAATTATTACAACTTTTTTGATACTTATTGGAGTCCTAAGAATAAAACATACATGGGTGAGGACTTTTATTTCTGTAAACTTTGGACATCTATAGGAGAGAAAATATATGCTCTCACAGACGAGGAAATAAGCCATATTGGAGAATATAAGTATACCGGCAAAGTCAAGGACGAATTCTATAAAATTGACTGATATTGAAGAATAGCGCTATATAAGTTAAAATACCATAATAACTAGTTAAAATATTATGGATCCATTTACTATAGCATTAGCAACCTTTGGGATACAAAAGCTTAGAGGTAAATCAACAAATAGAGCATTAAGAGACGCTGCACTTGCAGGCGGAATAGGCCAAGTTGCAGGTATGGCAGGATTAGGCCAGGGAACAATGGGTAGATTTGCACCACAAGCTTTTGGTTCAATCGGTAACACAGTAGGAACAACAGGAATGACTGTTGGTCAACAAATGGCGGCTACACCTGTCGGTGGCGGTTTAGAAAAATTAATTGGTAAACCAGGAATGACAGCTGATCAAGTTAAGGCTGCAGGCTTAGAAGGTGAAGCTGCAAAGAAAGCTATGGAAGGTTATGGCTTTAGAAGCTTTAGTCCTGGAGCACAATTAGGTTTAGGTTTAGGAGCAACGACATTATTAGCTGGAGATGAAGAACCAACAGAAATGCCTGAAGGAACTAAACCTGAAGATTATGCTGCAGCTAAAGAAAAAGCAGATAAACAAATAGAAAATATTTTAAGTTCATATGATTATGAAGGCGAAGCAGCAGGTGTTTCACCTTATTCATATCAACAAGGCAATTCATTGTTTACTTTTAACAAAGGTGGGATTGCAGAAGTAAGAAAATTTAATTCAGGTGGTATAAATTATTTACCATCTAAAACAGATCATGATGAGAAAGATGTTAACAATTATGTAAGAGCTATGGGCTATGTAGAAGATGGTTCAGGTAATGGTGACAAAGATGAGGACACTATGTTAGCTCAGTTAGCAGATGGAGAATTCGTATCGAGAGCGGATGCAATTTTAGGAGCAGGTATTATGGAAGGTGCTGATCCTAAAAGTTTTAAGGACATGAGAAAAAAAGGAGCAGCATTCTTTTATGGCCAACAAGCTAAGTTCAAACGAATATTTGATTTATTAGATGAAGCCAGAAAAGAAGCAAATTAAAAAAGAAGTCGGTGTTTTACCCATCGACGGCAAAAAACTTAATGAGTATTGGTCACTTGTTGAGTTTATGTTGAGAGAAGGTCTGAAGTATGATGGTAACCCCATGAATATTGAAGACTTAAAAGAAGGAATTGAACAAGGAGCCTATCAGCTTTTTATGATGTTCGGCTCTGACGATGGTGAGAAGTACAAAGTGTTCGGTGTATTTGTCACTAGAATAATGATTTTACCGAACTACAAACAATGTGAAGTCATATTGTTAAAAGGAGAAAAAAGAGAACTATGGCAAGACGAGGCTGCAGACACGATAGAAGACTTTGCAAGATCGGAAGATTGCAAAATGATAGCAGTGCATGCAAGACCGGGTTGGAAAAAATTTTTAGGAACTAAAGAATGGCAAGTAAAAAGATATTTATACACAAAGGAGTTAACATAATATGAGTTTTATCTTCGGAGGCGGAGGTGGCGGCGGAGGCGGCTCCACTTCAGGAACACAAGTTTCAATTGCAAGAGAAGCACCAGAAGTAGAAAGCCGTAAGCTCGCCTTATATGATCAGGCAGCTAAACTAGCATCTTCTCCTGTGGGTATTCCTGCGTTTCAAGTTGCAGGACCTAGTGGCTTAGAACAAACAGGATTTACACAAGCAGGCCAAACAGGTGTTGGATCACAAGCAACTACTGCTGGAATAGGATCTGTACTTGGTGCACAACAAACTGCAGCAGGAGCTCCGAACATTGCGCAGTTCATGAATCCATATCAACAATATGTTACTGACGAAATTGCAAGACAAGGTCAGATGGCACAGAATCAATTATCAGCAAATGCGATTGGTGCAGGTGCATTTGGTGGTGCAAGAGAAGGTATACAAAGAGCAGAATTACAAAGAGCAACTCAAGCAAACATTGGACAGGCTTTACAATCAGGATTTGGTCAAGCTTTAGGTGCAGCTCAAGCTCAACAACAGTTTCAAACAGGTACACAAATGCAAGCAGGACAAATGCTTGGAGCTTTAGGTGGTCAACAGCAAGCAATGCAACAAGCTGACATTGCAAGTCTATTACAAGCCGGTGGAGTACAAAGACAACTTGGCCAACAAGCTTTAGATGCACAAAGACAAACAGAATTAGCTAGATCATACGAACCTTATCAAAGACTAGAGTTCTTAAAAGGTATCATGACTAACTTACCAACATCACAGTCTGCCGTAACAGCGACCACGGCACCAGGAACTAATCCGATAGCTCAGGCTGCTGGAACAGGTATCGGTGCGTATGCTGCTTACAATATGGCGAATAGGAGGTAACTAATGCCTTTACCATTTATACCAATAGGGATGGGTTTAATGAACCTTCTTAGAGTAGGTCGATTAGCTCAAGCAGGAGCTAGAGGTTATAGAACTTTTAAAAAAGCTAGACAGATTGGTGGGCTTGGTACATCGAAAGCAGCACAAGCTGGGACTGGTTCACCTATTGGTTATCAAGGGACATTAGCACAAAGAATTATTGGAAAAAGTGGTCCTGGTCTAGGTTCAGGTTCAGGTTTACAAGGTTTAATGGGAAGAGGAGCTAAAAGGTTTCCAGGTGCAACAGGAGCTACTGAAGCAGGTACAGGTATACTGTTAGGTGGCCAAGGTGTTGGAGATGTAGTTCAAGGAACAAGAGAAGGTGATTACGGACAAGCTTTAATGGGCTTAGGTAGTTTAGCATTAGGTGCTCCACTACTTGGAAGAGGAGCAAGACTAATGGGTTCTCAAAGAACGCTTGCAAAGAAAATGCCTGGGACAGCACAAGCTTTAAAAACAACAGGTAAAGAGTTTGTAGGAAGAATGCCTAAGTATACTACTCCAGTAGGTTTTGGTGCTTTTGGTGTTGGAGCATTAACTGCTCAGGACGCTGAAGCAGAACCACAAGTTTTATCTGACAATCCAGTTGATATTGTTGTTAAAAGTATTGAATATGCTAAGGAAAATCCTGAAGAATTTAAAAAAGAATTTGGATTTGATGTGAACAGTAATGAATTTAAAGATTTAGCAAAACAAAAATTGACAGAGGCTTATCAAATAGCTGATAAACAAAATATTGAACAACCAAAAACTTTAGACGATATAGTAAAACCTTATCTATACGATACAAAAGATACAGGTGGAGTTCCAATAGTTAATGAATCTTCTGTTCCTGATGACAAAGGAGATCTTTCTGGTACTGAACTAAGTGCAGGAGACGTGCAAGATATTGCTGAACACCAAAATCAACAAGTTGAAAAGGGTAAAAAAATTAAAGAAAAAATTGAAAAGAGTGGTGCAGCAAGTGAGTTTAATAAATTCTATAATGAGATAGCCAATTTAACAGGCGGTAACGATCAAACAAATAATCTATTGTTATTTAAATTTGCAACAGGTTTGATGAGTGGTAAGACAGGTCAGACAGGTGTAAGAGGATTTTTAGATGTTGTTGGACAATCAGGATCTGGAGTAGCTGATACTGCTATGGCGTTATTTACTAAAGAACAAGATAGAAGAAATGATTTAGCTGTTGCTTATTTAAAAGCAAAAGAAAAACAAGGTACAGGTTTAGGTGCAATTGAAAAAGATAGAAAAACAGTTGTAATAAGAGATCCAAATTTACCTTTCGGTGCAAGATCTGTTGAAGTTGCAACTGATAAAAAAACAGGTTTAGATATGATGATTGTTCCAAGAATAGAGAATGGTCAAAACGTTGGAACAATGGCTGTTCCTATGCAGTATACTG
>Ga0208645_1003362_pt1 | contig 11872 bp, 17 predicted proteins | sample VirMetDEL_Sep_01_FD_184519 | JGI IMG/M metagenome (GOLD analysis project Ga0208645, IMG submission 184519) | Aqueous microbial communities from the Delaware River and Bay under freshwater to marine salinity gradient to study organic matter... | ecosystem: Environmental > Aquatic > Marine >...
TGGTGATAGGGGAGCCGGTCAAAATACGGCGGTACTTGGCCCGCTTCTGCAACGCAATAATGTTCTTGGTCCGCGATGCCTTGCGGTTTTTGATCGTCGTCGATTCGTCAACGATGACCAGATTGTCCGGGTTCTGGTAGAGAAACGCCTCCGCAGCTTCCATGCCACGGGGCGTAGAGAAGGCTTCGACATTTACTACGAAGACTTTTAATTTGGGATCACGGTCTACGATGAAGTCCTTAAGCTCGTTCTCGAACTTCAATGTCTTAGCCGGTGTCCACCGTAGCACCTGACGCGGTATCCGCTTAGGTAAATGAATGGGAATTTCTCCCTTGACCCAGTTGTCATAAACACCTTTGGGTGCAATAACTAAAGCAGCTTTGACCTTGCCCGCTTCAAACAGAGCCCCCATCGTGTCGATGGCCACCTTGGTTTTTCCCGTGCCCATCTCCATGAGAAGTGCGTAAAACTCCGCGGCCCACGAGTCTTCAAACGCCTTGCGTTGATGATCGTATGGCTGGGTCTCGTATTCGTAGCCCGACATTTTTTTCCTCTTTTTCAAAAACCACTTGACAAGCTCATGGTATAAGATATTATCTGCATTTGTCAAGGCCCGAAAGGTGCCTTTAACCACGAAAGGAGATACACGATGAGTGATGACCTTACCAAGTTGATGGAGCAGGAGTTTGAAAAAACTGTTGCCTCATCGGTAGAAAAAATAGACCAGCAAGGCTTAACTTCGGTTGCTACGTTGGCCAGAACCATCCGCGATAAGGAAGCCCAGATCGACCATCTTGAGTCACAGCTCAAGGAGGAGAAGAAGGCGCTTCTGAAACTTACTGACGAGGACATGCCTGCAATGCTGGCGGAAATCGGACTCACTTCGTTTGTCTTGGACGACGGTTCCACCGTTGACATCAAGCAAACGTATGGAGCTTCGATCCTCGTTCAAAACCGTCCTCAAGCTTACGAGTGGCTACGCGATAACGGGTACGACGACATTATCAAGAATACTGTCGCCTGCCAGTTTGGCCGTGGAGAGGACGATCTTGCCAGTGCCTTTTCTGCGTTTGCGCAGCAGCAAGGGTATACCCCAGAGCAAAAGACAGAGGTTCATCCCCAGACCCTTCGTGCGTTCGTTAAAGAACGTGTGGAAGCTGGTGAAGAATTTCCAATGGAGCTTTTCGGGGCGTGGGTTGGTCAACGCGCAGTTATCAAGCGAGGAAAAAAATGAGTACGAAAGCAGTAGCCAAAGCTGGCAAAAATGAGGTGGCTGTATTTGATGCAGCTATGTTTGAGGCCGATGCAGGCCGTGGCATGGAGAACATGGGGCAAGAAGACTTAGCGCTTCCTTTCCTCAAGGTGCTATCCGGCAACGATCCTGTCCTCGACGAAAACGAAGAGGCTCGTAAGGGCGATATTTACAACACCGTTACTGGTGCGCTGTTCAAAGGTAAAGGCGGCATCCGAGTTGTGCCGTGCGCTTACCAGAGACGGTTTATCCAGTGGGCTCCGCGTGGCAGCGGAAGCGGTGCGCCCGTGGCAATTTACGAACCCTCTGACGAGCGTCCGAAGACAGAGCGGTCCTCCGACGACAACAAAGATTACGTTGTTGGCGGCGATGGGGACTACATCGAAGAGACGCATCAGCACTTCGTTGTTCTTATCAACGAGGACGGGTCATTGGAGACCGCGCTGATTGCAATGAAATCTACGCAGCTTAAAAAGTCGCGTAAGTGGAATAGCATGATGGCGTCTCGGTCAATGATGGGTGCGAATGGGCCGTTTACGCCCCCGCGCTTCTCCCACATCTACAACCTGAAAACGGTGTCTGAGGAAAACTCCAAAGGCTCGTGGCACGGTTGGGAAATGTCGGTAGAAGGGCCCATCGAAGACGCTGCCCTTTACACTCGGGCAAAGGGCTTTGCTGACAGCATCACCGCAGGTGACGTTGTTGTTAAGCATACGGACGATGAAGCGGGCGGTAGCGATACACCGTTCTAAGTAATCGTTGCGGTGGGGCTTCGGCCTCACCGCTTTTTCCGTATGGGGGCAACAATGTCAGTAGAAAAGTTTATGGCCATCTTTGATGGTCTGAAGGAAGCATATGGCTACTTCAAGATAGAAAATACCGGGGCCAATGGTAAGGCCAAGGGCAAAGCTGGCGTATTGCGTGAACCACGGACCAAGGCTCTGTGGGAAAACCATCTCTCCGGCAAAGGAAGTGGTCTGGGTATCATACCCATCAACGAAGACAACATGTGCAAGTGGGGCTGCATCGACATCGACCAGTACCCGCTGGATCACAAGTTGCTCATCGACAAAATCCGGAAGCTTAAACTTCCCCTCGTTATATGCCGGTCAAAGTCCGGTGGCGCACACCTATTCCTGTTTTCTGCCAATTGGGTAGAAGCAAAAGACATGCAGAAAGCTCTGCAAAATATGTCCGCGGCCCTCGGCTACGGCGACAGTGAGATATTCCCAAAGCAAATTAAACTGCACCTCGACCGTGGTGACGTAGGTAACTTTCTAAACCTGCCTTACTACGATCACGAGGGCGGCTTGCGCTATGCCTTTTTAGACGATGGGACATCCGCGACACTCGAAGAATTTTACGGCCTTTACGATAATTTTGTTCAAACCCCGGAAGAGATAGTTAAGCTACAGATAGTAGGCAGCGGCGAGACCGACCTACTGAAGGACGGTCCACCCTGTTTGCAGATACTGTGTAAGTCTGGCATCAGCGAAGGGGGAAGAAACAATGGTCTATTCAACATCGGGGTGTATCTACGCAAGGCATATCCGGACAGTTGGGAATCCGAAATCCTCAAGTACAACATGGAGCATCTTGCTCCGCCGTTACCACTGCCGGAGGTCAACATAGTTGCCAAGCAACTAGACCGCAAAGATTACGCTTACAAATGCAGCGATGCTCCGATCAATTCACATTGCAACAAAGAGCTTTGTCGTACCCGCAAGTTTGGTGTTGGCGCTGCGGTAGCTGGCGCAACCATCGCAAACCTCCGTAAATACAACTCCACCCCGCCCGTCTGGTTCATGGACGTGAATGGCGAACCGCTGGAGCTAGATACCGACGCGCTGATGAATCAAGCCATGTTCCAAAAGGCTTGCATGGAGCAGCTTAACTTCATGCCGCAGTCAGTGCAGAAAACAATGTGGGAAAGCAGGATCAGCACCTTGCTCTCTGAGATGCGCGACAACGAAAGCGCCATCATTGAAGTGGCACAAGACGCCAGCATAGGCGGTCAGTTCTATGATTACCTTGAAGAGTTCTGCCGTCACCTACAGCAGGCGCAGGACAAAGAAGAAATCCTGCTACGCCGCCCATGGACCGATGAAGAGCAGGGCATTACCTTCTTCCGGCTCAAAGACTTTGAAGCCTTTCTGCGCAAGAATAAGTTCTTTGAGTACAAGTCGCACAAGATCGCCCAGCGTCTACGCGACATCAACGGTGAAAGCATAGTGTTGAAGATTAAAGGCCGAGCAGTACGTGTCTGGCAAATCCCTGCGTTCGATAGCGTGGAGATTGACCTTGATCCGCCGCAGTTTGGTAATCAAGGGGAGGCACCGTTTTGACCAAGCCTGAGTTTGCAGACCGCAATAAACAAATTCTAAAAATGTACCAGCGCGGTATGACGTTCGCCGCCATAGGCAGACGAATGAACCTGTCCCGGGAGCGCATACGCCAGATCGTCAGAAAGTTAGAGGCGCAATAATGTTTAGAATATTCGGCCCGCCGGGCACGGGTAAAACTACGACCCTGCTCAACATGGTAGATGACGCACTCGAAAAGGGCACGGCACCAGAACGGATCGCCTTCCTAGCCTTTACACGTAAGGCGGCCAATGAGGCCAAGGAACGCGCCGCAGAGCGCTTTAATCTCGACCCTAAGAAAGACCTTATCTTCTTCCGAACGCTGCACAGTCTGGCTCTCACGATGACTGACATACGTCCAGAGCAGGTAATGCAGGATGAACACTACCGGGAGCTAAGTAAAAGCATTGGCGTGTCACTAGGCAGCGCTAAGAACACCAATTTCGATGAAGATATTCCCACCCTTGTCACCAGCAGCGACCCGATACTTGGCCTGATTAACTTAGCCCGGCTGCGCAAAGCACCCCTGCGCGAGCAGTACAACTTTAGCAACATCGAACCGGACTGGAACACGGTCAACTACGTGGACAAAAGCCTACGCGAATACAAGGACGCGATGGGCCTGTATGACTTCACGGACATGCTCGAACACTTTGCTAAAGGTGCCGACAAGTTCTGCCCTACGTTCGACCTGTGCTTCCTAGACGAGGCACAAGACCTTAGTCCCCTACAGTGGGACATCGCCCACATTCTGGATAAACAGTCCAAGCGCATGTACTGCGCTGGCGATGATGACCAAGCGATATACCGCTGGGCTGGCGCTGACGTGGATCATTTCATCAATCTACCGGGCGGTAGCGAAACACTGTCGCAGTCGTACCGCATTCCGTCATCAGTCCATAACATTGCGGAGGGTGTCGTGCGCCGCATTTCCCGACGATTCCCGAAGGTGTACAAGCCCCGCGAAGAGCCCGGAAAAGTGGCGCGGATCAACACTATTAACTCCCTCGACATGACGCAAGGGTCTTGGTTGATTTTGTCGCAGGCAGCCTACCAACTTCAGCCCGTGTACAACGACCTCAAGTCCGGTGGCTACCTCTTCACGTACCGCGGCAAACGGTCCATTGCTGAAAAGGTAAGCGAAGCCATCAACGGCTGGGAGCAACTGCGAAAAGGCAAAGAAGTGTCGGGCAAAGTGGCCCGCATGATCTACAGTTATATGTCTACCGGGCAACGTGTTACCAGAGGGTACAAAAAGCTGCCCGGCATCGACGATACCGACCTCGTGAAAATGGGAGACTTGGTTACCGACCACGGGTTGTTGGCCACCACCGACATGATTTGGTCCGCGGCCATGGACAAACTGCCCGAGACAGACCGGGCCTACATCACTGCACTGCTGCGCAGGGGCGAGAAATTCAACGGCATCCCCCGCATAACAGCATCCACGATCCACGGCTCAAAGGGCGGTGAGGCGGATAACGTCGTGTTATTCACGGACCTCAGCCCAGCAGCCGATGATGAAATGCGCATCAATCCTGATGACATGCACCGCGTGTTCTATGTTGGCGTCACAAGAACACGGCGTAATCTGTACATCGTAGACGCCGAAGATGTAACAAGGAGTTATGACCTATGAAGATGTCGTGGACCGAGTGGAAAGAATACGAGGAAAAGCGTCGCAAGCTGTTTGAAGAGAACGGCGTGGCCGATCTTGCTCACTACCGAGCCAAAGCGCGGTGGACCGACCCCAGCATTCCGGACGAAGAGATTGAGGGCGTTCGGTTTGAGTGGGATAAAAAGCGCAAAGAATTTGTGAAGGCGGACTGATGAAGCGAAGAGAAATTTTACAAGAAGCAGAGCGCATAATTAATGGTAAGCGGGCCGCGGACTACGGCGATGCTTACGAAAACCACGAACGTATCGCTAACTTATGGTCAGTCATTCTTGAGGCTGACGTTACCCCAGAGCAGGTCTATCAGTGCATGATCGCTGTTAAGCTCGCACGATTAATAGTAACACCAGCACACGAAGACTCATGGTTAGACATATGCGGCTACGCTGCGCTGGGTGGAGAAGGTAATGGCAGGATTACAAATGACGATGTTCGCACCAAAAAGTGAGTGGGTTCCCCCGCTGGAACTTCCGGACATCACGTCGGCAACTAAGATTGCCATCGACGTCGAGACAAGAGACCCGAACCTAAAAACAAATGGTCCGGGTTGGCCAACCGGGGACGGGGAAGTGGTGGGCTATGCCGTCGCAGTAGACGGTTGGTCCGGCTACCTTCCCGTGCGTCACATGGGCGGCGGGAACTTAGATGAAAAGATTGTTAACCGGTGGCTCAAGAAAGTATTCGAGTGCCCGGCAGACAAGATTATGCACAACGCCCAGTACGACCTTGGGTGGATTAAGCGCATGGGCTTTGACGTGAAAGGCCGCGTCATCGACACCATGCTTGTCGCATCGCTGCTCGACGAGAACAGATTCAGCTACAGCCTAAACGCCCTAGCTTACGACCACCTCAACAAGGTGAAGTCAGAGAAGGCGCTCGTCGAAGCTGCCCGGGAGTTCGGTATCGACCCGAAAGCTGAAATGTGGAAGATGCCAGCCATGTATGTTGGACCTTACGCTGAAGGCGACGCTGAACTGACCCTCGAACTCTGGAACTTCTTCTCCGCACAACTTAGCAAAGAAGACCTTTGGCCTATCGCAAATCTCGAACTTGATCTCCTCCCATGTCTCGTTGACATGACCATGCGAGGCGTCCGCGTCGATACTGACCGGGTAGAGCGAACGAGGGATAGTCTGCTCAAACGAGAGCGGGAAGTCCTCAAGCAAATTAAGAATATCGTTGGCGGAGACGTGGAAATCTGGGCTGCGCAGTCGCTCGCTAAAGCGTTCGATAAAGTCGGCATCCATTATCCACAAACCGAAAAAGGCGCACCGAGCTTCACTAAGCTCTTCCTCCAAGAAAACAATCATCCCCTCGCGCAGCTCATCGTCCAAGCGCGGAATCTGAACAAAACATCCGGCACCTTCATCAACACCATCATGAAGCACTGCCACGCTGACGGCAGAATACACAGTCATATCAATCAAATTCGCTCCGACGATGGCGGCACAGTCTCTGGCCGCATCTCAATGTCCAACCCCAACCTTCAACAAATCCCGGCCCGCGACCCAGAACTTGGTCCAATGATCCGTAGCCTGTTCCTCCCAGAAGAAGGGGAGCAGTGGGCTGCCATTGACTTCTCGCAGCAGGAACCACGCATCTTGACCCATTATGCGCATGTATACGGGAAAATGCGAGGTATCGAACTGGACGGCGCGGCAGACTTTGTGGACGCGTACACCAACGATCCGGAGACAGACTTCCACACCATGGTGGCTGAGATGGCCAGCATTCCGCGTAAGCAGGCCAAAACGATCAACCTTGGGATGATGTACGGCATGGGGGTAAACAAGCTCTCAGAGCAGCTAGACATCCCTGTGGAGGAAGCCAAGGGACTGGTGAAGCAATACCATGACCGGGTGCCGTTCGTTAAAGGACTGATGACCGGCGTCATGAACCGGCTCAACGAGAAATCGTCTGGCGGTTCGCTGCGCTCCATCCTTGGACGCAAGTGCCGCTTCGATCTATGGGAGCCCGATACGTTCGCCATGAACAAGGCGTTGCCATACAAAGAGGCTATTGACACCTACGGCGCGACAACCCGGCTGAAGCGAGCGTACACGTACAAAGCGCTTAACCGCCTGATCCAAGCATCGGCTGCCGACATGACCAAGAAAGCGATGGTGGACCTGTACAAGATGGGTAAGCTGCCCATGATCCAAATCCACGACGAGATAGCCATGTCAGTGAAAAGTGTTGACGAGGCCCACGAGATCGCTAAGGTGATGGAGAATGCTGTTCCGCTTGAAGTACCCAGCAAGTGCGATGTCGAGATCGGACCCTCATGGGGTGAAGCAAAATAACAACTCCATACTGCTCGACTAACCCCGCTTCGGCGGGGTTTTTCTTGCCTTCTTGCATAATCTCCTATATTATCGTAGATAATCCGGTACTCTGGAGTAGGAATTAATGGATACAACACGCTGGAAAAGCATCCTCGTACCACGAGAGGTGTATGAAGAGATAAAAGAAATGTCAAAAGCCGAGGGCCGGACCATCGGTGGGCAGTTGCGCCTTGTTTTCGAGTGGTACAAAGAGCAGGCAGAGAAGAATGACTCGGATAGAGTTGCAGAGCAACGGTGATATTCACCGCCGATTGATGCAAAACCAGTGCCCGAAGTGCGAAGGGCCGCTTAAAGTTGTGAAAAAAACAAAAGATCGCCTAGAAAGAAAGTGTGATCGCTGCGTATTAACCATCTTAGATAGTTTTCCCGGGGCAGAATACCCAATCAACAGCTAATGTATGCGATTAACTATTGCTTATCCCATACAGATGTGTCTATAATGACCTCGAACATGAAGCCCATGTTCTCCGTAGTTGACTCTGCCCCTAGTATGGTTGCCCCCATCTAGGGGCTTTTAATTTGAGGAGTCGTTATGGAAGCCGATAAGCGCGTAAGCGAGATAGATTGGAGCTGGGCCGTATCACAAATTAACAAGGTTGTAAACGAAACCCTGTTAAAAATTGAGCAAGATGATACGATAAACCCAGATGACAAGAAGAAAAGGCTTAACGAAATTGAAAAAGCATGGCAGCGAATACTCGGTGGCTGAAGAAATGGCGAAAGACCACTTCTTTGAAGCTGCTGAACAAACCGCTGATCTTCTTGCTGAGTTCGATCAACGCGGCCTTGAAAAAGGCCCCGCTCTCGGGGGAGCCCTTACTCAAATCATCACTCACCTAATCGCTGTGTCGCCCGACACGCCCTCCGCGATGGGGCTCCTCTCCTCTTGTATTGCCAACGCTGCACAACACGCCGAAGGCTTCATCGAAATCACCCACGAAGCCCCTGATAATATTCACTGATTGACATTATCTAATAAAGTCGCATACAATACCCGTGAAGTCAAAACACGGAGATTGCTATGAAAGACTTACTTACCCTCGACGAAGTGGCCAAGATCGCAAATGTGTCAAAACCGACAATCTATCGGCGCGTAAAGCACAACGGCTTCCCCAAACCGATCAAAGTCCCACGCACCGGGGACCGCGGACCAAAGACCATTAACCGCTGGGAACGTGGCCAAGTCATGGGCTGGCTCATGAAAGGCAACGATCCGCAGTGGATGAAGCAGCCACTAAAAACCATCGACGAAACCGTCAAGACGGTGGACGCCGCACGACAGGTCCAAGACTTCGCACCAGAGGACACGGACCACGAACCACGGGGCTTCTGGGAAAATCATACGTTGTTGGCCGTCATTGGCGGGGTGGCAGCCGCTGTCGCATACGCATTGGTCAATGGCTGAAGACCTCAAAGAAAAATGGTGGGCGTGGCACAAGCAGAACCCCGAGTTCTATGACCTGTTCAAGCGCTTCACCTTCCAAGCGATTGGTAAAGGGCATCGCCGCCTGTCCGCTTGGCTTATCGTCAATCGCATCCGGTGGGAGACAATGATCGTTACCACCGGGGACGATTACAAAATCAGCAACGATTACATCGCGCTCTACGCACGATTGTTCATGCACCACTACCCGCAATACGACGGCTTCTTCAGAACGAAACCGATGAAGCGGGCAAGCTTCAATGGAGACAACACATGAAAGTTTTAACGATTGATATGCACCCGGGCGCGGGCTCGCAAATTGTTTACAACAATGTCGAGACGTGGACATGGGATGACACCAAATTGGAAATCCTCCTCGACAACAAAACGACGGTGCGATTTAACCCGGCCTATGTGATCGCCCTTGTCTGGCAGGAAATCGAAACCCCAGACCCAGATCAAACCGAGCTGTTTGAAGAGAGCGACGTGCCCCCCGTCAAAGAATACGAAGACCGGCTCTGAAGCCGGTTAACCCCTTCTCTTCCTCGAAGTCGAGATAACTTTTGAAAAAATAAAGCTTGACACGTATGCGATAATATGTTAAAGTGCGTATATCAATCGGATGACCCGGTTGATTGGGGCGGGCAAGCCCCACGCTCTTTGACAACTTAATCAACTACGGAGGTTCACCATGAGTGAAACATCAAACCATGTCTTGCCTAACGGCTACACTTTCCTCGCAGTAACGTCCGGTTTCTACGGCTCTTGGGCCAAGGCAACCGATCCAGTCACCGCAATCCGTAACGCTTACCGCGATGCGGGTGGAAAGAAAAACGCGATCTACGTCATCTACGGCAAAAACGAAGAACTCAATGTCTCGGACTTCGGAGGATACAACTGGCAACGCGAAACACCGCCCACGCCAATCGGTATCTTCACCGTCACCGACCGGTCCATCAAACCAGTGGCCAAAGGTGACTTCAACGAAGACCACGACGATTGCTTGGAATGGATGACAGACCAGATCAAAGACATCGAAGAATGGAGCAAAGTAGAAGACTAAACCAAGGGCCCTTCGGGGCCCTTTTCTTTTGGATGGGGTGGCCCGACCCACGCCGTTTGATCCGCCTACTTCGGCCAAAAGTAAACGCTTTAGGAGTCACGCAGGCCGGGCCGAAAGAAAGTCTAGCAGATCACAGACCACGGCTCACGTCCCGTATGTATCCAAAAGCGACACGTGCAGCAGCATTCGCGGCCCACGGGGCAACGTATTTAACGCCGTTCTCTTTATATAGAGCCAGAAAATAAGAAAAAGAAAAAAGGTCAAAATAGCCGTAACCGGTGTAACCGTGTAACTTTGGTCAAAAAGTCTTTCTATTATATAGACTTACATAGTTACATAAGACAAAAACAAATATGTAACGTAACCAAAGTTTATGTAACCAGTAGAGGCCGTTCGGTCCTTAAGGGGGTCTGAGAATTTTTTTTGAAAAAATATTTTTCTGGATACATATATAGAAAGGGGCTAATTTAAGATAGACTATCGCTGAATAACTGGAGAATAGTATGCCCCGGAAAAACACCTCGAAGATGGTCCCGGTTGAGCCCAAGAAAAAGGTTGGCCGACCGAGAGCGACCAAAGCGCAGCCACTTACCCGCAGGCAGGAATTGTTTGTGAAAGAGCTGGTATCGAAGGATGGGCAGATCACCATGCGTGAGGCAGCAGTCAATGCTGGTTACCCCGCATCGTCTGCACACACAAGGGCATACGAGTTAACGAACCCACACATCAGCCCGCACGTGGTGGCGGCCATTCAAGCGTATAGAGCGGAGCTGGATGAAAAGTTCGGGGTCAATTACCAACGCCATCTTCGAGACCTTCAAACGATTCGAGATATGGCATTGCAGAACGGAGCTTACTCGGCAGCCGTTCAAGCAGAATACCGGCGAGGGCAAGCGCAGGGCGACATTTACGTGAGCAAATCAGAAGTCCGCCACGGCAGCATCGACAGCATGAGCAAGGACGATGTTCTGAAAGCGCTTGAGGAGATTAAAAACCAATATGCCCCGATCACTATCGACGTTACTCCCGAAGGACCGAGCAATACCCAGAACCGCGACAAAGCGCGAAGCAGACTTTTGGCGCATGATGAAGACGGGGATGGAGAAGAGTTCGAGGAAGCTGAAATCCACTAGGCTAGAAACGTGGGCGATGCCCGGCGTTCCTGACGTGCTGCTTTGTGATGAGCAGGGCGATTTTCATTTTGTGGAATTGAAGGCGACCGGCGGCCAAGCCGTCGAGCTGCGACCCCACCAAGTCGCGTGGATGTCTACACACGCACACGCCAGCGTTTGGATTTTAGTTCGCAAGATTAAAACCAAGACGCTACCCGAACAGATATTTTTGTATCCCGGCAGCGCGGCGATGGACTTGCGCTTCGAGGGTTTGAAAGTCGAGCCGCTTTACCAGTCAGAGGGCAAGCCCGATTGGGAAACCATTTTGAGCTTGATCTGTCCCACAACATCGCATACAATCCCATAGTCAACTAACGACGGAGGATTGACATATGCAACCAATAGAAAAAGATAGGTTCGATTCGAGCCTATATGACCAACGTCACGGCGGCCCGTTTGATCGGGGCGGCGCGGATTATTATTACGGACGCGCTTTTGATCCCCACTATTTTGTGGGCGCAACGTACAACAGCGACCGGGTTGAAATGAAAGATATGACCCCGGAAGAAATCGCGGCTTACACGCGGGGCTTTAACGCTGCCGAGGAAGACGGCACACAAAAAGACTGGGGGGAATAAT
>Ga0208645_1003366_pt1 | contig 11864 bp, 18 predicted proteins | sample VirMetDEL_Sep_01_FD_184519 | JGI IMG/M metagenome (GOLD analysis project Ga0208645, IMG submission 184519) | Aqueous microbial communities from the Delaware River and Bay under freshwater to marine salinity gradient to study organic matter... | ecosystem: Environmental > Aquatic > Marine >...
GCATAACTGAATAATTATCAAACTTGACCGCGCTTGACTCGACCAGATAACTCTGTTCAGCGCTTAAAAAGTTTTGCGCTTGCGCCTCAGCTTCATCAATCATAGCCTCAATGTCAGATTGTGTGTAACCCTGTTGTTCAGCTACTGAGCGATCTACTGACACCTTGGGAGTAGGAACCGCCCAACGATCAAGGCCAACGAGCATCATATTACTGACTCGTTGTTTAGTTCGCCACCACCACCAACAAGACCGAAGCATCCCTACGCCCTCAAAGTTTGACCCGGTCTTATTCAATGTGAGCAGGATCATTTTGTTTGATGGTATCGGCTCGGGGACGATATGGCCGACCATATCTTGATAAACGCCGTCAAGCTGCTGACCGTCTCGGCTTAACCATTTTTGATGGGCGCTTGGCTCCCGGTCTGCGTATCGATCGAGCCATACTTTTACGCGTCCGTTTTCATCTGGCCCGACTTTGTAAACTTCTTCTGCGTATCGATAGCCTAACGGCACAAACTCCCATAAATATGAAAGTTGCTCCTCCCAAGATGAAGACATCTGGCCGCTGTACCCATCAAGACCGAAAGCCTCATTTGCATAGCGCGCTAACTCATCACAAACCGGATCACCCTTATTCGCTGACTCAAAGCGCCATGATGCACTTAATAAAGTCTGCCTAAGCATGGTCCAAGAGCGGCGAACGATTGGATCACTCGATAGCATTGATTCAGCTTCTAAGACCCAATTCTTCCCGGTGAGCTTTGGATTCTGTTCTTTTCCAACGATCGAACCAGAGGCTAGATTAGTTCCCGTTATACCCTTGATAGTAAACCGTGGGGTATACGCGGGCATGTGCTCAGGGTCACGCTCTGTATTGATCATATGTTCACCTCTTTTTAATTAAGTGAATATAATCGCTTTAAATGTCAAGCACCTTAAAACAGCAACGCCCGCGAAGGAAGGAGCGCGAGCGAAGCAAAAAGGAGTTGCTCAATATATACAAAAAAGAAAAGCGACCCGCAAGGATCGCCTTTCAAAGTGGACTTTTTTTCTACCCGACTGCGGCCTCAGGTCGGTTTAACTTCTTTGGTGAACAGTCGGGACAAATAAGATGAAGAATGATGAATCAGAAGTCAATAAACTTTCGACCGCCAACTTTAACCCGCCGTGATCCGCTCGCGCCTCTCGCCTTCACTCTTGACATAGCTCTTTCAACGTCATCATTCCACCGCCAGAAAATGCAATCATATCGTAGCGCGTCAATTGGATCTTCTCGACCGTCTTTTACTGGCTCGTCTTTAGTGTTCGCCCATGAATAAGACATGATTGACTTGCGCAAGCTGTTACCCTGGGCGCGGTCGCCCGCTTCCCAAACTTCACGAGTGATTAAATATTCTTTTCTTGCGAGCGCTCTTTTAAGCTTTTGGATACCGTTTAAGATATTCGTCCTTATTGGGTCCGTTGTCCATTTCAAAGGAAGCCCTATTCCTCGCGGTGGATCGCTTCCAAGATGTCTAAATGCAGAGATTCCGCTGTGATCCGATCGAGCGGCGCCGGCTTTGTCAGCTACTCCATCATCAAGCCAGATGCGCGGAGACGGTGCATATTGTTTGATCTTGCGCGGCCAAGCTATAGCCATGATCAGTTGCGCTAAGTCATCAAGACTCACTTCGCGCGGGTTCAACTCTCCGCAGATTATGTCTGCGTTTAAGTCTGGATCGTGAACAATGATCAAAACAGAGGGCTTTCTAAATCCCCAGTCAATCGCAATCCGCCCTTGAAGATGTTCGCGATATTTCCAATTATCTACAACGTGTCCCTCTGTCCACTCAGACAACACTAGACCGCTAGGCGGTTGCGGTTTATTCTCGATCATCGCGAGCCGCTCCGCCTCTGGTAAATGCTTTACAGCTTCAAACCATTCATCAGATAGATTCGCTTTGTTGACGTGTGAAGAATAGAACAAACAGCGCCCGCCGCTTTGCTCTGCTAACTTGACCCACCAAGCGCCCGACACAGGCAAGCCAACCATGACAAGGCAAGGACTAGGGCCAGATCTCAAACGGCCTAAAGCTTTGTAAGCAACTTCAGCCGATGGGAAGACCTGACATTCATCTATGAATGCAAAGCCTGACGTGATGTTTAAACCTTCGAGCGGGTTGCTAGTGCTCTCTTTTGTTCCCGGTCGAAAGTATGAGCGGCACCAAATACTTGAGCCGGTGTTGGGATCTTTCCACTCCCCTTTTAACTGGTTGTATGTCCAACCTAGAGGACTTAACCACTTCTCGAGCTCGGGACCCAAGACAGAACGATAGCGCGGGGCGGTGTCTGTGACTAAAAGAGAAGACGTACCCGGTCGCCATGTCGCCACATAAAGAAGACCGAACACGAGCGCGCTTGTCTTGCTCGCTCCCCAACCCGCGCGAACCGCAACAAAAGCATTTTTCTGAGTGATCGCGGCGATAAGTTCTTTTTGTAGCGCGGTGTATTCAAGTTTCATCGGCCTTCATACACTCGGCGAATCCGCTCAAGTCTCTGCTCTGGAGTTAACTCCATGTAAGCAATCGCCGCCCTTGTCGCTACCTTTCGATAAACATCATTTGAACGATCAATCACCGGTTTTGATGGCTTCGGCTCATCTATTAAAGAAGGCTTCGAGCGCTTGCGGTTTCGGTACGCTTGCGCCCTTCGTTCCCTTCCGCCATCTTCACGATAACGTTTAAGCCGTTGAGCGCGGCGAGCCTCTTCTTTTTCAAGGTCTTCTTCGTAAGTTGTCGGCTTTGCGATCCTTCGAACTGCGTTGTAACGGCTCATGTCTTTTGCCTCTTTCTGTATTCCCGCTGATACTCTCGGAACTTCTTGCGCCGTGCTTCCTTCTCTTCTGGCGTCTCGGCGGCTCGCTTCAATCTGCGCTGTCTTAACTTCTTCTGATACTGCGCTTCACTCATCTTCAGATATTGCCGCTTTGCTTCGTTCATAGTGCTTTGTACTCTCTGTAATATTCACGCGCATATTTTAAGCGCTTCTCTCTTTGCTCGGGCGTCTCTTTAGATCGTCTCAACTGATTACGTTCACGTTGTTTCTTTAATCGTCTCTCTCGTTGCTCGGGCGCTTCATTCCTTCGCCTATCTCGCCGCCTCTTTAATCGTCTCTCTCGTTGTTCTGGCGTCTCGTTATTCTTCATCACTTTCATTCATCAACTCACTAGTTTGTTCAATCATCGCACTCACCATCTCTAATTGTTTTTGAGCGCCTTCATTAGTGCTTACCGTCAGCTCTTTCTTCTCGCCGTATGCGTCCGGGAATCTACGCGCCAACATCCAAGACATCGCGCGCCAATCTGTAGGGCTATCGCTATCACTGCCCATCATAAAGCGCGTTTCAATATTTCCTAGACCTTGATCAATAGCTTCGTCGACTAGGTCGCGAATATCTTGATCTTGATCCATCCATTGATAAAGAATCTTGCGCGGCATCTTAGCCAAACCGCAAGCGCCCCGGATAGATTGACCCAATCTAAGACGCTCAAGCATAGCAACAAAACGAGGATCATTCGCGCGCGCGTTATTGGTCACTTCTGCGGCTTCTCTTTGCGCTAGTCCGTCAAGATCGCTTTTCATGTTATTTCTTCCTTTTTAATTCAAGCTCTTTAATGATCCGTTGCTCAACTTTTGAAGCAAGATGACTTACTCCATAAGTCATAAATGATAAACACTGCGGCGTTGTTCGCTCATTGATATTAATCTTTCGATCTGCTTTTCGTTGGTTCTTAATGTGCATGATAGAAAGTCGAGCCGATGAAATATAAGTATCTTTCACGATCTCGATAATACCTTTATACACCGCTTCTGATTCTGCATTTCTGAAGCCCTTGCGGTGAAATATAGAAATCTCCTTCCATATGTCATGATCCTTATTTCCGTATAAGATGCCGCCCTTCTCACTGTGATCATAGCGGAAAGGATAAACTACACCATCATCATATAAGAAGTTTTCGAACTCATCACTGTCAAGCTCATCATTGGCCGCATGACGCTTCCACATGACTTTGATTACCGGCTCGTTTCTGCGCTTGTTTACTTCACGCCCTTTGACCTCGCCGCCCTCTTTACCTACCTCTGGATTGTTCGCAACACTTCCACCGCTCGAAGACTCGCCGCGCTTCTCGTTTGATTCTGTCTCTCTCTGGTTTTTGTTATTCGTTGGCGTACCGTTCGCCGCTGACAATTCGCCCGGTGTAAAATCGTTAACGCCTTCTGAATCAGCTACAAAGCGCTTCTCCTCTTCTCTCTTCCTTGTCGTTCTCATAGTCGAGAACATCGAAGCATACTTTTTTAAATCATCTTCGCTTGTTGATGATATTTGAGAGACCTGTTTTTCAAAAGCTTCTTCAAGTAGCTTCGCTAACATTGGAGGCTTATCAAGGTCATATTCAGTTTTTAACCAATCATAATTTAACTCTTTAGTAGTTGTTAAAAACTCGTCCTTTAATTCATTCCGGCCATACTGACCAGTTACAAATTTTAATTGGTCACGCGTCTCACTTGGAAACGCTCCCGAATAAGTCCCGGTGTTTTTGTCCTCTTGAAACTCTGGCGGCGTGATGATTAAAACCGTTCGTCTTGCGACGTCTTTTTGATTAATGCCAAAACTCTTCAAGACATTATAGCCGCCTTTAATGTTGTAGAACTCGCCTCGATATTCAAAAAAGATCATACCTTTTCTTAAGTGTATGTTTTGAGCTGTAGTGATTTTAGAATTTTCTTTTGAATTTAAACTAGAAGATGAACTTATAAGTGTTTCTACCTTCCAATCCTTAAACATTTGATGTTCTGAAATATAATTATTTCGATCCAATAACTCACGAAGACCTAGAGCAAACTGTTTATTACTAGATCCAGTCACCAACTTTAAATCTGTAGCGTGGGGCTGATAAAAACCAACGCTTAATATCCTGTCTAAGTCAGAAAATCTCTGAGTGTAATACCCTCGAATGTCTCGCACTGTAATCGGATTACCATCAGCATCATGTAAAGCGGTGTTATCCTTCCGATGGTTCCCACAAAGTACCACGACAGTACCGTAACGACTCCCACCACTTGGAAGAATATTCCACCATTTCACACCTTCAAAACCTTCATCCTTGTAAGTCTCTTCAAGCAGATCAAGGTCAATCACTGAATCCGATAAAACATAATTTGGCTTGCCCTTATCATCTGTAAAAGGTCGATTATTTTCTTCATCCCACTCATAAACATCAACCGTTCGCATAACATAAGAGTTAGCCTTTTCGCTGTAAGCGAGCCAAACCATCGAATTACCCGACTTAGTATAAGACAGATAGACAAGGCCGTATTTATTCCAAGTCAAGCAGGTAGCCTTTGCACCGATTCCGAAATTGTCATGTACTCCGCTCGTCTTGCTCTTTGATGAGCTGTTATGATTACCGATGTACAACTTCAACTCATCGGCGGTCATTCCGTTTCCGTTGTCCTTCACGCATAGCCTAGAAACTCCAATTCTTTTATAAGTGTCATGGTCTGAAGTAACTTCAACGCGAGTAGCCCCGCCCTCTATTGCGTTTACATACAATTCTCTGAAGTGTTGCATAGGCGAGACTTGCATAGCGAATCTCTTCAAAGTGTTTGATGTGTTTATATCTTTGTATAGTTTCCCGAATGTGAATTCTGTTTTTGTGTTCATTGCGTTAACTCCTTTTTGCTTGCAATGTTTACAACTTCAACCGGCTCCAATTATCATTAATAAACGCCTCAACTCTCGACTCTTCCCAGTTCAAGCGCTCGGCGATCTTCTCCGCAGATTGACCGCGATATTTAAACAACTCCTCTACAATCGACAGCGTCAAAGCGTACTCAATACGAGAGAACATTTTGGGTTGATCTCGTAAAAGCTCGCGCGCAACGTCGATCAACAATGAACTAGAATGGATCATTTCGTCTGTCATTGGCCTTACTCCAACTATCGTTTGAAGGTGAAGATTGACCCCACAAAGCTTGAACCGGCTTCTCTTCACGCTTGAAGTGTTGCGCTTGTTGCCCCTGCTCGCGCGGTGCTGTTGAAAGCGCTACATACTCACGGACTTTGATACACCATGAATCACGCTTGCGCCCTTGGTCATCTTCCCACCGATCATTGATAAGCTCGCCCTCGACATATGCGGGCGCGCCTTTCTCAAGTCTTTGCGCCATGTATTCCGCAGTCAGCCCAAAAGCGACACAATCCATAAACATGGTCTTGTCTGAGTCCTTGCGGTTCTCATACCAACGGATTGAGAATTTTAAATATGATGTTCCTGTTTTGCTCGTCTCTAGCTTTGGGTCTCCTGTGACGTAGCCAACAACCCTCAAGTGGCCAAGTGTTTTCATTTTGTTTATCCTTCCTCTTCTCTAAAATCTGACGCTACAAAGTAGCCTTTTCTTCTCGTCATCTCATTCGCCAATTTGGCGAGTATTTGCGCTCTCTCTGCGCTCGCTGATTCTTTACCGCGTAATATTCTCGATAAATATTCGGGAGTGATTCCCGCCTCATTTGCAAGTTGCTTTAATTTTAAGCCAGTCTTTAACGCTGTCTTTTTCTCTTGCGTAATCATTGTTAAACTCCTTTTCTCGATTAAGTTAACGTCAAGTACAGATGACGTCAAGATATAATTTTAGATATAAAAAAAGCCGCTTTCGCGGCTCGGTTTGTTGATGTTATTTTGAAATTAACTCTTTAGTTCTTCCAAGATCTCTTTTAGTTTTTCTATGCTCTCAGGTTCAGTTACATAAGCAATTATACGCTTGTAAAATACTCCATCAATTTTCTGAAAGCATCCTCTTATCCCTTCGATTGTGTATCGGATGCCACATTCTGAATAAGCTTTGACATCAGAAATACAGGTTCTTTCGTAAACCTCATTCCACATCCAATCAATGTAGTATTTATCATTATATCTTAGGTTGTTTTCAACTTCTAAAAGTAGTTCTTCGACGTCCATGTTTTTTTCCTTTTTGCTTTTTGCGTTGCCGCTGTTCGTTGTTGATGATCTATATCTAACATCAAGTTTTCTTGACGTCAAGATATAATTTAAAAAAAGTTAAAAATCATTTTCTTTCTCTTTTCTTCTCTCCTCTTCTTTCTTCTGTCGCTTATAAACTTCTGACGCATAGGGCTTGATGTGACTAAAGTCATGTCGACCAAACACGCGCACGTCATCAGTCCCTTCAATCGTGATCGTCATTTGACGCCAAGGATTCTTACGCGGCTTAACAGGAATCAACTCTTCACCAATTACGCCCGTGACCGTCATTCGATCAGCTACCTTTGTATAAGCGCCAAGATGAGCCGCTGTATGTCGATCGCCCTTGTACCTGACAAAGACCGGGGAGCCGTTATACTGCACCCGCGCTCTATATTCGTTGTCTTCATACTCGCTAGAAAGATGAATTCCTTTGATCGTCATTCGCTCGCCTATCACAAGCTTTTGGTCGTTCTTCTCTGGCTTTGTAACTTTAAGATTATCGATCTGATCGTTCATTGTCTTCTCCTCTTATCGGCCATATCGATTAACACCGGCTTAAGCATCTCTTGAAGGCGGCTTTGTAAGGCTTGGTTATATGTCTTAACGAAAGTCTCAAGTGGTACATTGGAAATAAACAAAACGTAAAGCTCACCCGCTGACCACTTACGATAAATATTATCGAGCATTTCAGAAGTCGTTTTCTTCTCCCAATCAGTCACGCGACCATAACCGCCACCAACGCCGCCGACCTCATCCAAGATCAAGACGTCGACATCTTTTAAAAGCGTTCGAAGAGGACTCTTTCGCGTCTTATCGTTCCAGGTAGCGCGCTCGAGATCGAGTAGACTGTTATGAGTCGCATAACGTACTTTAAAATCTTTCCAAAGAAGCTGATGAGCGACAGCGTAACCGAAATGGCTTTTACCTGTCCCCGGCGGGCCATAAATAAGCGCCCCTTTCTCTCGTTGTCTGTGCTCACTCCATTTATTGATCGCGTTCGCGATGCGTCCAAAATGGCCAATCATTTTATAATTTGAAAAAGTCTTTCCCTTCGCATCAACCGGAAGCCGTGCACGTTCAACCCGCTTTGACTTGCGCCAAGGAGAGAGGCAATGAGGGCAAGGCATCATTGCGTTCTGTGTTGGGTGATTGACGTAACCTTCCATACATCGGAAGCAATGCGGAAATTTTGGAACAGTGATGACATTCCTTGATTCCTCTTCATCCCATCGGTGAGCGGTCAAGTTCTTTGAATAGAGCTCATCAACTGTCATTCCTTCAAGACTTGGCAACGGCTCAGGGGCGGGTGATGGTTCACAGTTTCTGAAATAATCCAGTAATTCACTTAGATCTAATTTGTTCATTTGTATTCTTTCCTTAGTTCTTCTCTTGTTGGTGGTGTATATCCGCCTTCTTTCCATGCCTTTTCATTCTCTTGATCAACTTCAAATTCCCAATCATCACCATCGACGATTATTGCTCCCTCGCAAAAATGGCCCTTTGGATAACGTCTAACTTCTTTGCTCGCGTCGCTCGCGACCGAATCATTAGGCTGATCATTATTAGGCTGATTATTAGGCTGAATATTATTAGGCTGATTAGTTGTGTCTATCTGAGCCATCTCAACAGCTCTACTAGAGCCACTCATGGTGTCTACTAGAGCCATCTCAACAGCTCTACTAGAGCCGGTTATGGTGTCTATCTGAGCTATCTCAACAGCTCTACTAGATACTATGTCTTCTCTTTCTTCCTTGCTCTTTGGGTTCCACTTTGAAAGGTAAGCAAAGAGTGAGTCTGTATTGATTGTATATTGGTTTCTTCTATATCCGTTATGATCTCCGTTTCTCTTCTTATGTATATGATTCTTCTTGCAAAGATCGGCTATGCCGCGCTTAACACTAGCAAGGCTTAACCCTGTCTCAACGACTAAAACTTCATAGCTCGTTTGACCGGTCCAAGTATGCCAATCAACTATATTGGTTAATGCCAATAAAGTAAGTTTAGTTACTGGTTTTAGATCACTCCTTAAGACTGATCTTTGAAGCTTTGTTATCTTCATTCATGCTCCTTTGTATACTTGTTTAATATACATCAGTCTTGATTCAGTCAAGATTATTCTTGATTGAGTAAAGAAAAAACTTGACGTGTTAAAGATATGCTCATATAAGATACATATGAAAGGAGACAACATGAACGAACAAAAGAAAGCGTTTCTTAAGAGTTTGATCAGTGTAAAAAACTTAGCCGGTAGAGTCGGAATGAACGCCGATTATCTAAGCAGTATTTTAAACAATCAAAAGCAACCTTCAATCCTTCTTGCTCGACTTCTAACACATGAGGCGAACAAACTTGTACAGCAACCATACTTTGAAATCACAGACTTCAACCCAAAGGATAAATAAATGATAGGCCCTGACACTCAAGAAGAACTAAACGCGCTCGTCGATGAGATCAAAAGTCATTGGTTCGAGCACATTATTTTTATCACTGGCGCAATCGCCGCCGTCACTTACTTTTACATGATGTACAAAGCGCATCATTAATTAAACAGCACAGCAAAAAGGAGACACGCTATGCAATACACAAACATTTACACACCATCGACGCTTGACGAAGCTAAAGAGTTAGCGCAGATATTCGCGACTAAGAACAAGCAACCGCTTGATCTATTGAGATTACACGCAACCTTCGGCCACCACTTCGGCTCGAATATGGCCATCACTGCTCAACAAGGCTATGTGATAAGAGACACACCCGCGCTAGGTGCTGACGCTATGGCGGGAATCGTTCGCAACTCTGGCCGCTGTCGATTCATCAAAATTGAATCATGGGATAATGATCACTGCACTATCGCCTGCGCTCGACATGATGAGCCAAAGACGCTTATCCATGAGTTCACGTTTAATATGGAGATGGCCACACGTCAAGGCATCGCCCGCGGCCGTATGTGGGAATCAATGCCGATGCAGATGCTAAGAGCGCGAGCAATGACTATGGCTCTTCGTGCTGTTTTTCCTGACGTTGTCAGCGGCATATACTCGGCTGATGAGATCGCAGACAGTACAGATCTAAGCGAAGATGAGCGCGCAGAGATTCAAGCGGAGAGTCTAGGAGAGGAGGTTAAAGTGAAACGACCAAGCCGAGCGCCGCAACCGGTGCCACCGCCCGAGCCAACGCAACCACCAAAGCCAAAAGCGCAGCCAATTCCCAAAGCCGCGCCGCGCCCGGTTCAAGTTCCAAGTGTTCCCGATGATGCGCCGGTAACGATTGACTTTGAAGACCTGGACAACGAGCTAGCAAACCGAGGCGTAATTAATGAAAGACAAGCGATGAAGGTGTGGCGCTTGTATGTTCCCCGCGCTGAGTTCATCACGTCTGACTTTAAACTTAATGCTTTTTATAAGCTCTTCTGTTCACCACTCGGAGCGGTTAGCGCCGAGTATGACGTAAAGATTGATACATCATTGCGAGCGTTGCGAGAGTTAAAAGAAAAAGATACGCTCGTATTCACTGACTTACTCAAGAGACTTGATCACGCTTCAAACGATTACTTGAATGAGATTCGAGACGAGGCGACACGAGCGAGCCGACTACTTGAGCGGTGGAGCAATCCGATCTTTGCAGAGTGTAACCTAGCAATGAATCAAGGGCTAGGGATTGTCAGCGATGATGTAAGAGAGACTATCATCGACGCTTATCATAATGAATCAGCTTTCACAGATTGGAACCTATGGAGCATGATCACGAGCGCGATCAATGACGCGATGAACAACGACGAGGAATATGATGATATCCCCTTTTAAGACTGATCTATTGATTCTTTCAAGAACTATGATGCTCCATCGTTGGGATTGGTACACGCTCGACCCGCAGACTTACACATACAACCAAGGCCAAAGGGACCAAGCCGTCATTAATAGTTTGTCTGAGAAACTAAGGGCGGCGGGGTATGGTCAAGAAGTAGAAGAACTCTATAAGAAATACCGCGACACCTTCAAACGATAATCAGCGGCGCTCAGTGACTGAATTAATGATCTGAGTGATTGACGCCTCAAGCCTTACAATGCTCTGTTGTATTTGGCTGATGTCGTTTCTTATGTCTGTATTAGATGTTTCAAGAACGCCGCGAATCCCCATCACATGGCCCGCTTGCTCAGTCATCCGCGCCTCTAGGCTTCTTACTTGTTGTTTAAGCTGGCCCATCTCTTCAGCGTTTTTAATTTTCTCTTTAAGTACAGAGAACCCAACACCGATTACACCAATGATAGAAGCGATTGAAGAAATACTGATCATGTCCATTTTAAATGCTCGCAGAGATTGCCCAGATTATCGACGCGCCAAGGGCGGCGCTAAGGCCTAGGTTATGCCAATAATAAGAGTTTATCTCAAGTTTGTGCTCTTTGTCGATCTCCTCTTTTTCAAGCGTTAGCTCTTTGATCTGTTGGGCCTTGTGAGATAGATCAACTTCGAGCGCTTGAAGTTGCTTGCTTGTTTTCAACTGGAGATCGATTATATCAGCTTGATAGCGCTTATCGATGCTCTCAATTGTCAACTGATGTGAAGCTTTAAGCGCGGCGATATAGTCGCGTGTTTTGTTCAATTGTTGGTGATCGACAGCGACCAAAGCAAACGGCGCCCGGTGGCCTTTGGGAAGGTAGGCAACATCAATCGATAATGAATCAATGATTGTGAACGGCTGTATATTAAGACCAACGGCAAACACTGGATAAACTAAATATAATATAAAACTACTCACAACTTTTACCTCCATTGGCGGGCAAGAGAGAGAACGTGCAGCATAGCTCGCATTGTAGTTGCTCGGCTCCGCTTGTTAGATCATTG
>Ga0208645_1003367_pt1 | contig 11861 bp, 7 predicted proteins | sample VirMetDEL_Sep_01_FD_184519 | JGI IMG/M metagenome (GOLD analysis project Ga0208645, IMG submission 184519) | Aqueous microbial communities from the Delaware River and Bay under freshwater to marine salinity gradient to study organic matter... | ecosystem: Environmental > Aquatic > Marine >...
AATTTAAAATTATCGATAGTTCATTTGATAAATCTGTAATTTGTATAATTGAACCGAGCGTAATAAATCAAAATTTGAATGATTTAATTTATTCTAATTAATTACAAAATTATTTTTTTTTGTTTTTTTGCCTGGATTAAAAAATTAAATATCTTTGTATATATTAATATATAAGTAAATACTTTTATAACTTTTTCTAAAATTCTATAATGTCTCAAGTAGCTCACGTTTATAAAATTACTAATCCTTCAACTAATCAAATATACATTGGTTCAACATATAAAGATATTAATGTTAGATTTCAACATCACAAATATCATTATATTAATTATATTAATGGTAATAGTAATAGAAAATTAAGCTCTTTTAAACTATTTGAAAATAATTGTATGGCTATATGTTATGTTTCAATAATTGAAAGTTTAGTCGTAAATGATATATATCAATTAAGAAATGCCGAAGCTAAACATATAATGGAAGCTAAACGATTTGAATTGAAATTAGTAAATAAGAATATACCAAATAGAAGTTTAGCACAATATTATATTGATAATAAACAAAAATACAAAAACTATTATGATAATAATAAAACTAAAATTTTAGATTATCAAAAGAATTATAATAATATGAATAAACAAAAAATAAAAGATTATCATAAACAATACTATATCCAGAATAAAAATAATAATTCAAGTTAAATAATCATCTTTACTATATAATAAGGTTTCAAAATTATGATACAATTTAGCATTTTCTATATTGTAATATAAGAATTGATATTTTTTATTTAATAATTTTAAATGTTCCCAATAATCAGGTATAGCACTACCATGTTCTTCATATAATTTTACGTGTTCTTTTTCACTCATTAAGTTAAACCAAATTAACGCAGTCATACAATTACGCAATGTAGGTGGTAGTTTTTTATAACTCTGGCTTACACACAATATACTAAATGAGTAGTGGCGAAATTTTGTAGAAAGATGATCTACCCTTGTTTTTACTAATATATCAGCGAGATCATCGTATACCAGCAATATTTTAGGTCTTGGTCTGCCTTCTTTTTGTTCGTTCCATTCTTTTTGTGATTTTTGTATTTCTTCAACATACATGCTAATATTCATTAAATCGTCCATATCATCAATTTGACACACGTTTGTCATAGCAGCTAAAATTTTTTTAGTCGTTTTGTCGAATTTACTTGTGGGTGAAAAATAATAAATTTCATCAAAATATGAAGGATTATCTGGGTCATCTTCATTACCGCAATAATAAAAATTAGGATTACTTAACAAATTCATAATTAAATTACTTTTACCAGCACGAGGAGGAGCAACAATACAGGTGCATGAGGGATGTATAGGTAAAACAGGATTTAATTTACTTTCATTTTCAGGGTCTTTTTTTACAGGTAATATTTTTAAAACGCTTTTTTTATTATCATTCATTTTTATTTTATTATATTATATTATAATAATATATAATTATTTACATAAAAATGGCTTATAATTTTTATCAACAACAAAAACAAGTATCCCAACAATTAGAACAACAAGTTAGTGGTTTTGCCGAAGCAGTATCACAAGAAGGAAGACAAGAAATAAGTGAGAGACAATCACAATTGGCACAATTATCACAAGAAACAGATATTGAAAGTGCTGAAGAAGAAAGTCAATTAAAACAAATAAAAATAGCAGGTGGAGCATCTATAGTAGAAGGCGCGGCTTTAGCATTTCCAGCATTAGGTGAAATTAAAGGATTAGTTAAAAAAGGTATTAGTTCTTATCAAAATATAAAGAGTAATATAGAAGAAGCAAAAGAAGCAATAACTAATATTAAACAATCTTCTAATAATATTACATCTTCATTAAATAGAAGTAATATAACAGAACCAGCTTCCAGAGAAGTTGAATATGAAAATCCATTATTTGAAAAATCACAAGCAACATTACCAAAAGAACAATTTGGTGACGATATAGATATGACAGGAAGACAATTATCAACAGAACCCACAGCAGTTTTACCTACTGAACCTGCTTTAGAAACACCAACTAAAAACCCAATATCAGAAAATAAATCAATAATGGGAGATGTTCCAGAAGGTTTAGAAACATCAGCATTAGAAGATATAGGAGAAGGCACAGAAAAAGCAGTTGTTAAACATAGTAAAGGACTATTAGGAACAATATTTGGTGATATAGGTGAAACGATTGGTGGAATATTAGATCCTGTTGGAGATATTATCACAGCAGGATTAGGTGCTTATAGCATTGTAAAAGGCATTCAAGATGAAGAGGAAAAAGCACCAGCACCAACACAAACATTACCAGCACCATTACCTGTAGAACAAATACCAACTGAAATACAATCTACACCACAAGTAGGTATATAATTTTTTATTAAAAATTTTTACAAAAAAATTTACAAAAAAATTACAAAAAATTTTATAAAAATTTTTCATATTTTTAAATAAAAAATTTTACTATTTTTTTTTATGTTTTTATTAAAAAAAATATATATTATTATTATAATAATAATTATTAATATTTATAATGGCTCAACCAATTCTTAGACAACTTAAAATTCGTTCAGAGGAACAACAGACCCTTAATAAAAGCTATAATAAATCTACTGTGATTATACCAGCAGATGCTATGTATAGCACTGATTTATCACAATCTTATTTAAATCTTAAATTAAAGATTATTACAAATACAGGTAAAGAACTATCAAGTGCTGATTTACAAACTCTTAACCAACATAATTTATCAGTATGTTTCGGTCATGGTTCTTTAGATTACAGTCCTGCTTCTCTAATTAAACATTGTGTGTTAAAGCGCGGTGATGGCAGTGTAATTGAGTCAATTCCCTTTTCAAATATATTATCTCAATCATTATATCAATTTACAAATAACCGTGAAAGTGTTTCTAATAAGTCATTACTTTCTGGTATGTCTATTGAAAGCAATGCTATGACTGGTTCATTGTCTTCTATTGTAAAATCACCAATCCAAGTCCAAATTCCATTACAAGACCTTTTCCAATCCTGTAAATCTTCTAACTGGTTTATGAGTGAAACAAAAGGCTTAATAGTTGAACTTGAATTTGAAGACCGTAAAAATATTATGAAATTAAATAAAATTCATAGTATAATAACTAAAAAAAACGATATTAGCGACCCAACTCAAAATTTATTAAATCTTAAACCAACTATTGAATTTAATGACCTATTAAATTTTGAAGATAATTATTATAAAACTGTTGGAACATCTGTAGATTTACAAGAAACAAGTTTAAAATTATATGCTAATGAATATTTTAAACAACCCAATTTACAATTATTATCTGGTTCAGGTATTGATGACAATTTACCATTAAACAGAACATTAGTATTTAATGATGCTAATAAAAATATTAGTCTTGAAACAGCACAATCAAAAGGATTAAAAGTAGGTGATTACGTTAAAATGAATTTTAAATATAAAAGTGAAAAAATAGCCAAAAATTTTCAATTTTACAATAAAATAGTTCAATTTAATGATGCAACACCTGACACCCCAGAAGTTCCTGCTGTTTTAGAATATAAAAATATTGGTGGTGGTGTAGGTGGAACTGTTCCTGAATTATGGACTACTGATGCCTCAACTTATTTAAAAAACGGCGCCGTTGCTACTGATATTAAAACTGATGTTAAAATTGATGCTTCTACTGGTGCTTATAGTTTAGAAAATACAGTTTGGGCTGACCCACCTGGTGATAATTCAAAAGATACAGCACAATATATTATACCTAAACAAGTATTAGGTGCTGGCAATACAGTAAATTTAACTATTACTGTAAGCAGTTATCAAGCAAACCCCCCAACATTTACTGTAACTGGTTCAGCACAACCCGTTCCTGCTCCAACTCCTGCTGTTCCTGGTGAAAATGCTGAAATTATTTTAGAAAATAGTTTATTCAGTGATGAACCAACTAAATATGAATTAGTTTATATTGAACTTGTTAATGGCAATTTATTTACTACTTATGATAAAAGTGCAAATGATTTTAGTGCTAATATTAAAAATAATAAATTAATAGTCAGCGAAACTGAAATTACATACCTTAAAGAAAAAGGTTTAATAAATGATGATTATACCATTACTAACTCATGCTTTGATTTAATAGTTCAAAATGAATATGTTGAAGCTGCAAAAGTCAAAGATATTATAGCATCTGGTTTAATTAGTAAATTATCACCTGAATTAATTGAAAATAATAAAACATATTCTAATGGTGCTTTTATTTTACCCAATACTGGTCGTAAAGTAAAACTTAATAAATTAGTTCAATTACCTGGTTCTTTATATGAACTTGAATTCAGTAATTTAAATGTAGCAGAAACTTTTGGTTTTCAATTTAAAGGCGTTAACAGATCATCAAACAGTGTTAAATGGGCTGTATCTGCTCTTGAAGCACCTAAAGTTAAAATAGGATTTGTTAATTTTCAAAAAACCCAAGTTGCTTTAACTAATGCTGAATTAGTTGCTAAAATAGCCGAAGGTCTTACTTATAGTATTGATTTATTAGAAGTTGTAGTTCATCAACAAACTAAAAACAAAAAGATGCCTATGGCTAAAGTATATTCTACTTATTCTATTGAACCATTCACTATTGAAGATAAAGTTTATCAATATGCTAAACAGTTTAACGTTTCAAATCCTAATACTTATAATATAGCACTACTTATGCCACTTGATAATGAAAGTTTAGTATCAACTGCTGTTAATCGTAACGTATTTAATTACAGATTTCAAATCAATAATATTTCTAATACTCAAACCGATTTACAACTTAAAACATTAGCAAGTGATTACCCTACAAGCTTACATTTAGATAAACTTATCGATTATTTTGGCAATAGCACCTATCCTATTAAAACTATGTTTGGTATTAAAGGCTTGGAAAATGTATCAGTTGTTCCTTCTATTTTACCCCTTAAAATCTATTCAGCAGATGACGGCAACTCATATTACACAAATCCCGAGGGTTTCACCGTTCAACTTAATATGTCAAGTGAAGAAACTGCTGGGTATATTAAACCTGGTGTATGCTATTTAATTAAATCTTGCCTTAAATCTCTTTAAATATATTTAAATTTAATAATTAATTTATTATTTTTTTTTTATAATTTTTATCTAAACTAATATTAATATATACTAATTAATAAAATGGAAAATTTATTTGAAAAACCAATAGAAGAACCTATTATTAAATCTACAAAAAGAATACAACCAATTAATGATGAAGATGAAGATATTTTACAATTAATTTTAGAAAAAGATAAAAAGAAAGAAAAAAAAGAAAAGAAAAAAACAAAAAGAGAAATGACTGAAGAACAAAGAACAGTATTAGTAGAAAGATTGAAAGGTATGAGGGAAACATTAGCATTAAAGCGAGCTGAAAAAAAGAAAGAAAATAATAAATCTAAACCAGAAGTAAAGCAAACAACTACTAAACAAGAAGTTAAACAAGAAGTTAAAGAAGAAGTTAAAGAAGAAGTTAAAGAACCTAAACAAACCAAAGTATCAAAAGCAAATGAGAAATTAGAAAAATTAGATGCTATTAATAATACATTAAATAAATTATTACAATATAAAGAAGAAAAACAAAAACGTAAAGCAGAAAAAAAAGATACACCAGAACAAACTTTACAAATACCTGAACCAAAAAAACAAGAACCAACACCAGAACCACCTAAACCAACAGAAAATAAAGATGTAGTAAATTCAAATCCTGAACCAAAACAAGAACAACCTCAAATAGAAAAACCAATAGAAACAATAGTTCCAGAATTACCAACATTTAAATCACTTAATTTTAAATTTAGAAGATTTTAGAAAATAAATTTTAATTATTTTTTTTTTTATTTTATAAATTAAATATATAATATATATAATATATATAATATATAAATTTTCATAATGTCAAGAACTTACTATTCAGCTATACAACCAAGTTCATTAAAGAGCTTTTATTCTCAAAATGATATTTGTGATTTTATAATAAAAATGCCACAAGGTCGGGCTATTGTTCCAGGTAGTATTAGATTAGCAGGTGATTTAAACATAACATGTGATCGTGTTTCAAACCCAAATATAACACTTGAAGATAGAGTTCATCTTGATATGTTCGCAGGCGCCCACTCATTTATACGTTCTGTAAATACCCAAGTTAATAATATTACTATTGAAAACACCCAAGCATATCCCCGTATTGTTTCAATGATGGGACAGGCTACTGAAGATTTAGATAGTCTTAATTCTTCTTCATCAAATCTCTGTGAATTAAAAGGAACTACTAACAATTTTCAACTTATAGGTAATAAACTTGTTGATGATAATAGATGTATTGCTTTTTCACTTAAACCTATGATTTCTTTGAATATGGCTAATAACTTAATGGGTGCTGATAAATTTGGTAATATTCAATTGTCATTTGTGCTTGCTAATGCTGTTGAAGCATTATATACAAGTAATAAAGCAAATAGTGAACATATGACAAACAACGCAACTAAATTTTCAGCATTAAATTACAAGTTATTTAATCTCCTTCTTCAATGGACTGAAGTTGATATGACAGGTTCATCTGGTTCTATTGTTATGCCAGTTAAACACTTATACAATCAAACTATTACAAGTGAAACTTCTTTCCTAAACGTTCAAGCACCAGCACTTTACAATGCTATTAGTTTATCATTTATTAAACAAACTAAACGTAATAGTATTTTTTATAACAACCTTCAATGTGAAAAAATATTTGGTATAGACCAAGTTGGGGGTGGTCTTGAACTTTTAATTAATGGCACAGACACAATCATTCCATTTAGTATTCAAGATTACAATTTAGTTGCTCTTAACTATCTAAACTCACTTAATGGTTTAAATAACAAAAATTTAATAACAAATAAAGTTTTTGAAAATGAAACCTTTGGTATAGGCTTTGCTATGCTTACATCTTCTAATGATAGACTTGCTATACAATTAAAAATAAATTCATCAGATTATGAAAATGTTATACCTAAATATGATGCTTTCATTTTTGTAAATTCTTTTATTCAAATGTAAATTAAAATTGAAAAAAGATAAATAAATAATAATTTTGTTTTTAATATTTTTTTTTAAAAATAATATATTATTAATATAATATATATATATAATATAAAATAAAATGGAAACTAAAAGCATTCTTATCCTTCCAGCAAGTATTGATAAATACAGAGCGCACTATATTATACCTGGCACTTATAAGTATTTAACCAAGAAAATCAGGCTTTCAGATTTTCAACTTACAAACAGCCAACAAAAACCCATTTATTTTGGTGCTAAAGGTTTATACAGTTTAATTAAAAGTTTTTCTGTCATTAACAGAGAAGGTATAGTTATTGATAGTATGACTAATAGTGATTATTTAATTATGAAAATGATGCAACAAGAAAATCCTATTCAACGTGATATTAACAGATATATACACCAAAATATGTGTAATTCTATTCAAAGTATATCACCAGCACAACTTCAATTAACGGAGGAAGTCAATAAACAAGATGCTACTAAACTTGGAGCTTATATTGATTTATCATTTATGAGTGATTATTTAATGAAAAGAAATATTAGTAATGATTTTATGACACTCATGATTGAATGGGTTGATGTTTCTGACGTTGAAAATGGATATGAATTCAGTCGCCCACCTTCTCTATATTTAGATGAAGTTCTTACATCTCAACCAGTTGATAGTGATAGTGTTTTTGTATATAACACTATTATACCTGATAAAGTTGTTTTTTATGCTGAAAATGAAAAAGAAGCATCTGGTGCTTATGATATAAAAGCATTAAAAGAAAATACAACTGAAACACGTTTTAATAGTTATAATCAACAAATTGTAAAGAATATGTATTTTTATGTTCCCAGACAAAATGCTAATAGTTCTATTAATAATCTTGGTTTAACTAATGAAGATATTTTAGACATTAAAATAAATCTAATTAGTGATGGTGTTCAGGTTATGGCATACAGTGGTTTAGATACTGATGCAAAAAGATTAGCACATTTAAATGATAATGTAAATGAAATGTGTATACCTGCTATTGGTGCTTATTCTAACTTATCAACTGAATTTAATAATTTTAAGATGGAACAAAAAGTTGGTCTTTATAATCCTAATACTAATATTCAGTATTCTAATTCACATTCTTATACTGCTTTTGGTCTCAACAAAATGGTTATTGGTGAAATTATAGTTCAATTTTCTTGTAAAGCACTTAAAGAAAATCTAAATGAACCAATGTTTTTACAAACTTTAGCAGAAGTTCAACGTTTTTATAAACCATCTACAAATCAAGTTGGTAATTTAACTATGTAAATAGAAAGTTTTAATTATTGTTTTTTTTTATTTTTGATTATTAAAATATCATATAATTATATAAATAGATTAATAAAAATGGCTAATAAAAAAACAATTATAGGATGTAATAAATTTACAGATAATAGTAGTATAAGTAATAGTAATTGGACTACTAATTTAAAAAAGAATATAACATTACAACCTGGTGATAATATAAGTGTAAAAACCAGTTTTATTGATACGAGAAATAAAGTAGCGGGATATTATCAAATACCAAAAGATGTTGTAATATCAATGAATTATTACTTTTATTATATAAATCGTGGTGGTAATCAAATACGCTCTCAACAATTACAAGATGTATCACCTAATGACCCAACACTAAATAATAAACAATGTTTAGCTTGTGATATATTATCACCAGGCACAAATATACGTCAAAATGCACAAAATGAAGATTTACCATTTCCACAATATGGTTTAGATCCTACTTATACAGGTAATGTATATCCACCTATTACTGACCCTAATAATGTATATAGTCAATATGTATCAAGAAATCACCCAGCATATAAATCACAAACGTTGCCAGTAACAGATGATTTAACACCAACAGGTAAAGTTCCTTCTAATTTATGTCCTTTATTAGAAAGTATATATCATTGTTGGAGTCAAATCAATTTAACTAATGTAGCAAGTAAATATGTTAATAAAAATGGATTTACAGATGTAGTAGCTTATGCTAATAACCCCAGCGGATTTAATACAACTATTGATGTTGCTTCTGGTGATGGGTTGCCATATCTATTACATTATTTTATACCTGAAAATTTAAATAAAAATTTTGTAGCTTCACCTGTTAATTTTAGTGACATGGTAGTAGGTCAAACTTATTCAATATTAGAAGTTGGTTTACCTTGGAATGGTGGTTATAATACTAATTGGTTAAATATTTCTTCTACATTAACAACACCTACAATAGGTGAAAATTTTATTTGTGAATCAAATGTAAATACACCTTATACATTTACAGATATATCAAAATTTGACACTGTTAATTCATTTATAATAAATAATTCAATAGGTTATGATTTTAGTAAATATGGCGGTGAAGCTTTACCAGAAAATACAAATGATGTTATAAATTTATCTGATGTTGTATCTGGTAAATGGTATGAATTTATAAGTGATATTACACCTAATTTTAATGATGGAACAATAATTACAGATTATAATACATATTGTGGTATGCCAGAAAATACTAAACCTACAATAGGAACTCAATTTATAGCAAATGCTAATGCTACAACTCCATTAGCAATTAATAATAATATAATTCAAAATATTGCTATTGGTATGAATATACAAGTAATTAATCAAGGTTTAGTTTATTGGGATTTATTAGGTTATAATTCAAATATACCAAGTAATAATGATGTAGATATAACTAATATTGAGCCAAATGTTCCTTATAGAGTAATATCTTTAGGTAATAAATGGGGAATTAACAATCAATTTTACCAATCAGATTTAGGTAATAACTTAAATATTGTAAATAATATAGTATCTTTTCCAAATAATCAAACACAAAGCCCAAATACTTTTGATTATACATTGGATTTACAACAATTAACACCACAATTTAACGGTGAATATTTTGTTGTAATTGATAATAATAATTTACCTGATAGTGTATGGGAAACTATTTTTGACCCTGTATTTTATCCAACCGAAGCACCTGCTTTTCAAGCAGGTTCAATATTAAAATTAAGAGCAATAACTACTATACCTATGCCTGGTGTTATTCCTGGTTCAAAAATACAATGGTTAAGTATGATGGGTATTCCACCACGAACAAATATTACAGTATCACCTATGACAAATTTTAATTATGATATATGGTCTTTAATAGGTTATACTGATAATGATACATTTACAACAACAAGAAAATTAACCGAAAATGATTTTATAGAATTTAATTGGGTTGGTGGTATAACTGGTGGTAGTTTTACTTTTATAAATCCTGAAAATATGTTGAGAAATTATCAACTACCTGTTCCATTTACATTTACTAAAACTTTAAATACTGATAGTATAACAGATACTACATATCAAGCCAATTTAATACCCACAGATAAAATAAAAGAAATTGTAAATTATACTTTTCCTTTACCAGCATTTAAACCTAATAAACAAATTAGTAATTTAATTTATAATTCATCTATTAATGCTACAGTAGTATCAACTGGTCAAGTTGGTGATGAAAATATACAAACAAATGAATATGATAATACAGCAATGAATACTGGTAAAATGATACCATTTACAAAAACCTGGAAGTTTAAAATTAAAGCAGGTAGTTATTCACCTGAATATTTAGCTGAAATAATATCAAGAGCAATGTCTCAACAAAAACCAAAACAGAATATTAAAAATGGTAAAATAAAAATATCAACTCCTATTGTTAATATTAACGAACAAATGATAGATAAAAAAACAGAGATAATACAAATTGGTGAAAATTTACCTACACCACCACAATGGTATAATGGTTATCAAGGAATAACAGGTTGGTCGTATAATCCTATATCTAATCAACCAACATTTAATAAAGTATTTAACGTTCAAAATACACCTGCTAATCAAGCACACCCATTTTTACATCAAGGAGGTTTTCCATTTACACAACCTAATAATATTGATACATGGGCTGATTTAGATACATTAAATTATAATTACATACCAAATAATCAATTTGTTCCTAAAAATAAAAATATATTACCTTCAGGAGATAATCTTGATAATACAACACTTCCAATAAATCCAAAATATACAGAAAATGATTTTAATTATAATGCTGAATTAACTGGTGATGATACACCATTTTTATATCGTCCTAATGCTTATGGAACAAGGTGTTCTTTTGATGATACACTAATGAATATTAAATTAACGTATAATGATGCTAATTTAGAATATTTAAATGATATTCAGCAATTCGGTAAAATAAAAGATGCAAGTATAAAAAATATTGAAATGAGTTATAAACCACTTTGTAATGATGCTATTAGTGATTATTTCCAACAAATTCAAAATTCTGTATTTACAGAAGGAGAGAGTGATAATACAAACTATTCAATACGTCCTGTTTGTAGTGTTCCATTTACTCAATTAGGAGTATCTTTACAAGGTCAATCATCAGCAAATAATTATACAAGTTCTTTACCATCTGGTAATAGAAATTTAAGCTCGCCATTAGTAGGTTCTACACAAATGAGTTTAACTTTCAATGACGAAAATAATAATTTGTTTTCGTTCCCTTACTTACATTCTGGTATATATAGTAAAGTTGATCCAACTACAACGGGAACAGTTGAAAGCGTTGCTATTTATAAAAATAAGCAGTATATTTATCCAAATCCAGATACTAATCCTGAACCTATTGTTGTTGATTCAATTTTTCAATGTCAATC
>Ga0208645_1003369_pt1 | contig 11859 bp, 10 predicted proteins | sample VirMetDEL_Sep_01_FD_184519 | JGI IMG/M metagenome (GOLD analysis project Ga0208645, IMG submission 184519) | Aqueous microbial communities from the Delaware River and Bay under freshwater to marine salinity gradient to study organic matter... | ecosystem: Environmental > Aquatic > Marine >...
GACAAAATCAATTAGCAGGTCAAGCTGTTATGTCAGGTGCATTCGGTGGTGGAAGACAGGGTATTCAAGCTGCAGAAGAAGAAAGAGCAAGACTAGGTCAACTAGGTCAAGCACAAGCTGTAGGTTTTCAATCTGCATTGAGTGCAGCTCAACAACAACAAGCAGCACAAAGAGCAGGTTCAGCACAACTTGGAACTCTTGGTCAATTACAACAAGAGATGGCTGGTACAGATATTGCAAGACAAATTACTGCTGGTGGATTACAAAGACAAGTTGCACAAGCTCAGTTAGATGCTGCAAGACAAACACAATTACAAAGATCTGCAGAGCCATTACAAAGATTAGAATTCTTATCAAACATTTATGCAGCTGGGCCAAAATCTACTTCTGGTATCACTGCTGCAACATTACCTCAATCATCACCATTAGCTCAATCTATTGGTACAGGTTTAGGAGTTGCACAAGCTTATCAAGGTTTAAAAAATCCTGCAATGCAAACAGCAGCACAAGGATATAACACAGGTGGGATTGTAAATGCTTTGGAAGTAAAAAAGTATCAGACGGGCGGATCCGTATCCGATGATGATGATGAATCAGCTGATATTTTAAATGATGAAGTAGGAGCTGTACCACAATACATTTCGCCAGAACAAAGAAGAAATTTAATGTTAAGACCATTAACTTCTCAATTATTACAAGCTACAAGAAGACCAGGACAATCAGAAGCTTCAGCAGTAGCAGGTGCATTAGGTAGAGGATTAGAAGGTCAACAAGATACAGCATTAGAATTAACGAAGTATGATGCTGCAGTACAAGCTGCAAAAGAAAAAGCTAAAGGCACTAAAGCAGATGTCCCTACAGCCTTTGGTGTAATTACAGGTGCACAATTAGGTACTGGAGATCCTGATGATGAATACTTCGGAGAAGTAGATGCTTACGGAAGAGTTGTAGGTAAACCTGAAAAAACTTATGACATTTCTGAAGAAAAAGCAAAAATCACAAAAACTTTTAAAGATAGAGCACTTGATAAATCTGATAGAGCTTTAAGACAAATTGAAAATTATATTGCAAGTTTAGCTAAATCAGGTGGCATAGGAAATCTACCAGGAGTTGGGCCTGCAGGTGGAAGAACGCCTGGAATATTTACAAGTGCTGAAGGTAAAAAATTACGATCTTTAATAGCTGGATTTTCAAACCTTAGATTAAAAGAAAGATCAGGTGCTGCGGTAACTGAATCAGAACTAAACAGATTTATGGAAGAGTTAGCTGGAGGAGCAGCAGCTACTAACGAGGCTGTATTACTATCTGCATTAGGAGATGCAAGAGCTGCTCTTGAAAAAGAAAAATTAGATGTGCTTGCAGGTTTTGGTAACACTAAAGCTGTAAAAAGATATTTAGAAGATGGAGCGATAAGTTTCTATACAGTACCAAAAGCTATGGAAATGAGAATAGGTGCTGAAAATTTACCGAGACCAGAAGTCGAAGGGCTTAATTTCATAGAAAGAGATGGAGAGCAATTAACATTTATTGGTGGAATGCCATATAAAATAGATAGTAAATCAAATCAATTAGTTAGAGTGAAACCACGTAAAATAGGAAAATAATGCTATGGGAAAAGTTAATATTGAAGGTATTGATGTTGAAATAGCGGGAGATGAAATTAGCGAAGAAGAATTTGATTTTATAGTTGATTTAAAAAAAGAATTAAAAAGTAAAATAAATCCATCTGGTGTTTCAGACGTAGATATTAATCCCGAAACAGGATATTACAATTTACCAGAAGTAAATTCAAAAATAAGATTTGCAGTATCTGCAGCACCTAACTTAAAATCAAAAGTTGCAACATTAGAAAAGTTTTTTTCTAAAGTAACTCAAGATGAATATGATCCTACTAACTTTATAGTAGAAGATACAAATGGTCAAAAATTTATTCTTGATGATAAATCAAAAACAAATTTTGGAGATGTTATTGATGAAGGTAAATTTATAACTCAAGCAGTAACTTCTACAGGAGGAGCTATTGCTGGTTCAGCGTTAGGGCCAGGAGGAGCCGTTGCTGGCTCTGGATTAGGTTTAGCGGGAGGATCTGAATTTTACGAAAGAATAGGACAAATAGCTGGCACAGAAATAGATAGAGATATAAAAGAATATGCAACTACAAGAGGTTTAGAATTTTTATTAGGATCAACAGCACAAGCTGCTGGGCCTTTGTTAATAAGAGGAGCTAAATATATTGTCAAAGGAGATACTGATAGATTAGTATTTAAAGAAATAGCAGCAGAAAAAGGTTTATCAACTAAAGAAGCTGAAAAATTTTATAAAAGTTTTCCAAAAGGAGATAAGGGATTAACTGAAAAAATAAATCAAAACTTACCTTTAACTATGGCAGATAGGTTAAGTTTATTTAATAAGTATGGCACAAAAGCAACATTAGGACAAGTCACAGAAAATACATTTTTCGATACAATAGAAACAACTTTTGCTAACGTACCTTTTGCAGCTCCTTCCATGAGGGCTGCAGCAGAGAAAGCACAAGATCAATTGGGTAAAACATTTACACAAAAAGTTTTAGACAATTTAAAAATTCCTACTGCGGCTGGAAAAAAATTTGCTACGTCTTCTGAAGCTGCGGGTGTTATTAAAAGAGGTTTAGTTGGCACTAAATTAAAAAGAGATTTCAGAGGAAGAACTATAAAAGAATATAATCCAGGAGATACAAAATTTGGTATATATAATGTCGAAGGATCAGTTCAAAATTTTAGACACATAAACGATGTAAATTATGGTGCTGTAAATAAAGCAATAGATGCACTTGAAGGAAATCAAAAAAATATAAAATTAGATAAAACTTTAGCTTTTTTAAAAGAACAAGCTGATGCTCCAGAAGGATTAGAAGGTTTTTATAAATTAATTAATGATCCAAAAATTTCAAAGATGTATCAAACTTTATCAAAATCAGTTGATAAAGATGGTACATTAAAATATGAAGCTGTTGATAAATTAAGACAAACAGTAGGTCAAAAATTATTAGATCCTGTATTGTTTGATAATTTACCTAGATCGGCTTTTAAAAAACTTTATGGAGCTTTAAAAGACGATATTCAAATTTCTTTAAATAAAATAACAGGTACAAAAGGAACTAATCTTCTAAAAAAATTAAATGTTGCAAATTCGTATTATGATGATCAACTAAAAATCATAGATAGATTTGTAGAACCAATAGCTAAACGAGCTGATGTTGATAATTTGGTAAAACAATTAATTTCAAAATCAAAAGAGGGAGATACTACATTAAGTAATATAATGAGAGAGATTGGCCCTGAGAGAAGTAAAGTTTTAATTTCATCTATTATGGGAAAAATGGGAGAGGTTCCTTCAACTGGTCAATTAGCTGCCTTAGGTAGACGAAATTTATTTAATACACAAAATTTTATTAAAACTTACGATGCGTTATCAGATGAAGCCAAAAAAACTTTATTTGAAAACACAGGATTGTTCGGAAAAAGTAGTGCATACAGCAAACTTAAAAGTAATTTAGAAAATGTAAAAGCTTTATCAACTTATATTGAAAGACAAAATCCTTTTAAAGATTTAGGTCAAACAGCAACAAAAGGAACTGCTGGTACAGGTTTGTTAGTTGGAGGGGGTGCTGCAGCTACAATTGGTACTGGAGATCCTTTATTCTTATTAGGTATACCTTTATTTGGATATGGTGGTTCTCTTGCTGTAAAAGCTTTATCAAATCCTGCTTTTTTAGAATGGATATCAAGAGGTGTAAAAATTGCAGGTAATGAGGGTTTAGATGGAGTCATTGAACATATGACAAAATTAGGTTTGGTTGCTGGTATGTCTGATGATGATACTGCAAACGTTACTAATCAATATTTAGAAATAATAAAAAAAGCAACTGACAAAGTTGAAGAAGAAAGTAAACAACAAATTAATCAACAACAACTACAAGCAGAACAAAATTTAGATCAGGCTGTAACTGGAGCACCTCAACAACCCGCAGCTCCAACTCCTGTAAATACACAAGTAACTGACCCACAACAATATGGTGCATTGTTTCCTCAAGATCCTTTAGGTCAAGCAATTGCACAACGTAAGGTAATATAATGGCAAGAAGATCTACAAAATCTGCAATGGAAAAAATTGAATACCATGAAAAGATTTGTAGAATTATGCAAAAACAAACATTTGAAAAAATAGAAAAGATGGAAGCTAGAATTCTTAGAATGGAAAAGTGGATTATTGGTGGTTTAACTGCAATACTTTTAGCTGTACTTTCTAATCATTTTTAAGTATTAATTCCAAATGGAATTAATTAAAGACGGAACTTCATTTACTGTAAAAGGTTTTTCTTGGGATCATTCTTTTAAATATGAAAAGTATTCTAGAGAGACTGACGAGGAAACTGGGTCACGCCTTTACCAGGTCGGAGAATATAATGTTCCCTCTGTCACAACTATTCTATCAAAAACTCAATCAGAAGACAAGCGAAAAAGTTTAGATCGTTGGAGAGAAAGAGTTGGTTATCAAGAAGCAGCTCGAATTACACAGAAAGCAGCAACTCGTGGAACTGAAATGCATTATGTATTAGAGCAATACATCAATGGTATAGGTTATTTAAGTCTTTCAGAAAAGGGTAAAGAAGCACGGCTCATGGCTCACGAAATTGTAAAAGGATTACCTGAACTCACTAAAGTATATGGATCCGAAGTATCGCTTGCTTATGAAGATAGATGGGCAGGATCAACAGATTTAGTTTGTGAATATAAAGGTAAACCTACAATCTTAGACTTTAAACAATCCAATAAACCTAAAAGAGAAGAATGGATTGAAGATTATTATTATCAAATTGCAGCATACTCACTAGCACATAAGAAACAATATGGAGATATTAAAATGGGATTGATTGCAATGTGTACCCCAGATTTATTATTTCAAAGATTTCAAATGGACGAACAAATGTTATTAGAGTATGAAGAGAAATGGTTAGCTAGAGTTGATAAGTTCTGGGAAATTAAGAAAGCCACTTCTTAGCCTCTTCTCCTAAAGTTTTTGCACTAAGTTTTATTTTACCTTTAAGAGCTGAGATAATCATTTCGTCAACTGTACCTTTTACAATCAAATCGATAACGAGCACATTTTTATCTTGTCCAATTCTATGAGCTCTATCTTCGCTTTGTTCACGCACTTCCAAATTATAGGAATTAGAATAATATATGACATAAGAGGCAGAAACCAAATTAAGACCATAACCCCCAGTAGAAGGGTTACCAACAAAAAAACGCACAGCATCATCGTTTTCAAATCGCTTAACATTTCTAATTCTTTGTTCTGCATCAACAGCTCCATACACACTGACTACGGAATCTATTCCATATCGGTCTTGTAAAATTTTTATTATTTTTTCTATATTGTAAATATAGTTTGCCCAGATTATAAACTTTCCTTCGTTTTCTTCAATAACCTCCATCAATTGATCTAACTTAGGATCATCAAACTCTATGATTTTACCATCATCGGTTTTGACATGGCCATTGACGCATTGGTGTAGTTTCAATATTTCTGTTAGTTTATTTGAATAACTGACCTCTTCATTCTGAATCACGGCCCACGCATTCTTTCTTAATCTATCGTAAGCTTGTTGGTGTTCTTCTTTAAGGTTAATATAATATTGTGTATAAAGCTTTTCTGGTAAATCTAAACACTCTACCTTTCTACAACGATATGAAAATGTTTTTATATTCTTCTCTAACTCTTCTAAGTTGGTATAATATTTGGGTAACATTACTGATCTTCCACCCATATCTATTTCATGCATTACAGCATATCTTGCTCGAAATGTATAAAACGATGAATGTCCTAATAAAGATTTATCTAGAAATGCGACTTGACTATATAAATCTAATGGTGACTTAGTAACAGGTGAGCCTGTTAACAATCTTTTGTAAGCAACGGTCTTACCTAGTTCAATAATATTTTTTGTTCGTTTTGCAGTTCTGTTTTTTATAGTGGTTGCCTCATCTATAATCATCATAGTTTCATCAGCAGAAGTTAAAACTTCTTTAACTTTTTTTAAACCAGACTTATGGCTCATAGCCTCAACATTATATAAATACCAAGTAAGTTGTAATGGATCATTAAAGATTGGAGAATTTATTTTATCAACTTTGTGTGCCATGATTTTATAATCAACAGAACAATGAGTTTCGATTTCTTTTTTCCAATTGAGATATACGCTGTTAGGTGCAATCACAATAACATTTTTAATTTTATTTTGTGTAAATAAATATGATGCATTGTCTATGGATACTTTTGTTTTGCCTGTACCCATTTCCATAAAATATGCGAAATTCTTGGATTCCGCTCCACGCTTTAAGGCTTCTCTTTGATGCTCAAATGGTTTAGTTTTATAAATATATTTCATTAAAATTTTTTTAAATTATCTATTGCATTAAGTAAAGAATTAATTTATACACTCACGCAAGGAGGTTCTAATATGGACTTAGAAGCAGAATCGATCATTAAGATCGATACGGCGAAATCTGCGGACATCGCCCTAAATTGCAATAAGCTTTTGGAAACTCAGAAACAGATAAAAAAGGCTGAAGAAGAGATTAGCAAACTTAAAGAAGCTGAAGTACATCTTTCTGATAATGTAATTCCAAACTTAATGCGAGAAGCGGGGATATCCAAGATGGAGCTAACCGATGGAAGCGTAGTAAATGTAAAACCTTACTACCAAGCTCACATCAATGAGTCTTTCAAAGAACGTGCTCACAATTGGTTACGTGAGAACGGACATGGAGACTTAATCAAAAATAATGTAACTCTTGAATTCGGTAAGGGTCAAGATGAAATAGCACAATCTGTAATACAGGATGCTCAATCAAAAGGGTATAACGTAAAACAGAAACAAGGTGTTCATGCATCTACTCTTAAAGGATGGGTAAGAGAACAAATTCAAGAAGGTAAACAAGTACCTAATGATATGTTCGGAGTTTACGTTGCAAACCGTGTAACAATTAAGAAGGAGGACAAATAATGTCTGATGCACAAAAAGCTACTAAAGAAGTAGCACCAAAAAAAGAAGCTGGAGTTCCAGTAAAAATGGATCTTGAGGCTTTATCAGGACAAGGTACTGAAAATATCACAGCACGTGATACAAGATTACCTTTACTTAAAATACTTTACTCTAGCTCAGCTGTACTAGATGAGGATAGTGCAAAGTATAATGAAAACGCTAAGCAAGGAGATATCTTTAATGAGATAACAGGCTCTTTGTATAAAGCAAAAGAAGGCGTACTTGCTGTACCATGTCATTACAATAATACTTTTAATGAATGGCAAGACAGAGGAGATAGTCTTGGTAGACCTGTAGCAATACATACAGATTCATCAATCATGACTAAAACAACTAAAGGCGATGACGCTAAAGACAGATTACCAAATGGTAATTATGTTGAAGATACTGGTAATCACTTCGTTCAATTGTTGAATGAAAATTATGAGCCAATTGAAAATGCTCTAATACCTATGAAGTCTACACAAAAGAAAAAATCTAAGTTGTGGAATTCTATGATTATTAGTAGAAAGATCAAAGGTAAGAACGGATTATTCGTTCCACCATCTTGGTCACAAGTATATAGACTTAAAGCTACTAAAGAGTCAAATAGTCAGAACTCTTGGTACGGTTGGACAATCGAATTTGATTCGGTGTTAGACCCATCTAAAAGTCTAGATGCATTACAAGCGTCAAAAGCTTTTTATGAAAGTTGTAAGAAACAAGACATCTTTAGTAAAGTAGCATTTGAAGAGGAAGGTAAAGCTGAAGTTAAAAACGTAAGCGATAGCGAAGCAACACCATTCTAATGCAACATAAATTACTAGAGTTGTTTGAAGGCGACTCTGGTCAATTCATTAAGGTCACCCTAACGGGTGGCCAAGATGAAAGGGGGAAGAGGGAAGCTGACTACCTCACGATCCACGAACCAGTAACCGCTGACTTATGGCAAGATCATTTAGAAGGGAAATACGTTATTGGTCTTAGACCAGAACGTGATGACAAAATTAAATGGGGGTGTATTGATGTCGATCCTCAAAACTATAAAGATTATAGTTCAAAAAAATACGTTGACATAATTAAAAATAATAAACTACCTTTAATACCTGTAAGATCAAAATCTGGAGGCTTACATATATTTTTATTTTTAAAAGATTGGGAAGATAAATCACAAGTTTTAAAAGTTTTAAATAAATGGAATAATGATTACTTCATGGCTAATGAAGTATTTCCGATGAATAAAGCTTTGGGTATGCCATACTTTAAAGCTAAAATGACAACAGAGTTTGCTTATAATGATGATGGAACTCCTATCATGTTAGAAGCATTTTTAGAATTAGCACAACTTAAACGAGTATCTTTAGAACAAATTAAAAACTTTAAAGCAACATCATATGAACCAGAATCAAGTTGGAAAGAATACCCACCTTGTGTTCAAAAAATGATTCAAGAAAAATGGTCTGGTAACCATAGAAATGATTTTTTATTTAATGTTTTAGTATTGGAATGTAAGAAAGATGAGAACTTATCTATTAATGAACTTACTGAAATAGCAAAGAAAAGAAATACTGAGATATTTACAATACCATTACCAGAAAAAGAAATAGTTACTATTGCAAAATCAGTTAAGAAGGGTGGTTATTTTTATAAGTGTCCACCTAAACTCAATGCAATTACACCACTATGTAATAAAGATTTATGTAAGAATAGATCATTAGGTATCTTTCAAGAAGCACCTGCAATCATAGATGAGTTTGAAGATGTGATGTTTATAAGGGATATTAAAGAATCTTTTTATCAATTTAAATATCAAGGCGAAAAGATTATGGTTAAACCAGAAGATCTAGCATCTGAATTAAACTTTAAAAAGAAATTATTAAATTATAAAATACTTTGGAAGACACTACCAAAGAGAAAAAATATTATTGTTTGGGATTTATTCTTAGATGGTTTAGTTAAGAAAGCTGAAGAGTCTGATGAGTTTAATTATTTAGAAACTTTAGAAGATATGAGATACCAAACACTTAAAGAATTCTTTGAAGATACAATTGAACAAGATGATTTTAGAAAACTAAAAGATGGATATGTTGTATTAGATTCTAAAACAAATGTTTGTTATTTCAAAAGAACTACATTAGATAATTGGATGAAGAAGAAAATGAATAAAGCATTCAATAATTCTATGGAAGCTTTGAGATTATTAAATTGTAAACGATTAGAATACCATGAGGGGGAGAAAAATATTTGGGCAGTTGATATGCCAGAGTTTATCAATCACCAAGAAATTAAAAAACATAAACCAAAGAAAGTTGATACATCATTAACGGAGATGGACGATGACTACCACACAGGAAAGTTTAGAAATCCAAAGACTGAAAAAACTACACAAGAAAACGATTAAGATATATGGCCCACCAGGTACAGGTAAAACATATACATTAATTGAAAGGATTTTAAAAAGACATTTGAGAAATGGTATAAGACCAGAAAAGATTGCGTTTATATCTTTTACAAACAAAGCTGTAAACACAGCTGTTGAAAGAGCCTTGTCTACTTTTCCACAGTACACTATAGAAAATTTTACAAGATTTAAAACTCTCCACAAATACTGTCGTAGATATTTTCAAGAAGAAGTATTTGATATTAAAAGCTGTATGATTGATTTTGCATTACAGGAAAGTATTTTAAAACGATCAGATAATAGATTAGAAGATGATGAGTTTATCTATAAAGATTGGTCTTTATCTATTTATGATAAGGCAAGAAACATGATGGAAGACCCTATTAAAGTTTACAAAAGAGAGTCTTATAAGAAAGATAACATCGATGTATTTCAAAGAAAGATATCTACTTATGAACATTATAAAAATGGTGGTGGCGAATCATCATTTATAGATTTTACCGATATGATTTCAAAAGCAATTGATGAAATAGATTTTCCTGCATTAGATGTTTTGATATTAGACGAAGCTCAAGACTTTACACCTCTTCAATGGTCTGTGTTATTTAAAATAGCAAATAAATCAAAGAGAATTTATTTAGCAGGAGATGATGATCAAGGAATCTATCAATGGAATGGAGCTGATTCAAAATATTTTACAACTTATTTCCCAGGCAGAAAGGTTGTACTAAGAAAGACTAGGAGATTTGGAGAAGCTATACACCATTTTACAGAAATAATTAGAAGAGGAATTATAGATTCAGAAGAGAAAGAATACCTACCATCAGATAAAGAGGGTGCTGTCAAAAGATATTTAAATTTCAAAGAGATAGATTTTAATCAAGAAGGTACATGGTACATCTTAGGACGAGTTAATAAAGTTGTTAATGAACTTAGAATGGCTGCTAAAGAAGCAGGTTTATACTTTGGAGATAATAAGAATAATAAATCTTTTGATCGTAAACAATGGCAGGCCATAAAAGCTTGGACAGCTATATCTAATGGTAAATCAATTAATAAAGCTGATGCTGAGGTTATGTTTAAATACATAAGGGATTTAGAAAAAGACGCTTACAGACAAGATAAATTTTGGATGGGAGAGCCAGATTTTAAAACCTATAACTTTGAAGAACTTAAAGATTGGTGTGGTTTAACTGTGCCAGATGAAAAGAAAAACAAAGAATGGTGGTGGATTCTTCGTAGGAATTTTACTTCAAGACAAAAAATATATTTCATAAGATTACTAAAACGCTATGGCCAACAGCAATTAAATGAAGAGCCTAAAATTATTATTGATACTATTCATAGTGTCAAAGGTGGCGAAGCTGACCATGTTGTTCTTGCAAGTAAAAATGATTACGCATCTGACTTTGGCCGTAAAACAAAATTAGATAAAAGTGGAGAGCGAAAAGTTTACTACACAGGTGCATCAAGAGCAAAAAACACTTTACATATTTTATCAACTGACTATAAGTATCATTACCCAATTGGTAAAGATTATTTAATTTATTTAGAGGAAACAAGATGACCAATAAAGATTTATTAGAAGAAGCATTTCCACAATCAAAACAGATTGGCGGGAATCATTACAAAGAATTTCACATTCAACCTTATGAATTTATATCAAAGAATAATCTCTCATTCTTTCAAGGTAATGTTATTAAATATGTTTGTAGATATTTAAATAAAAATGGTATCGAAGACCTTGAGAAAATAAAACATTATTGTGATTTAGAAATATTAAAACTAAAGGATTTAAAAAAGAAAAAATAATGAGTTGGGAAGAGTTTAAAAGATTAGCAAAAATAACAGAAGAAAACTTTGCAAAAAATTTAAAGGATCCTGTCTGGGCAGATAGTAAACAAGATATGTTTGAGCATTGGGATGTAAAAGGAATTTTAAATGGGGAACTCTTAAAGTTTGATGTTAAAGGAATGAAAAAAATAAATCGTTCAGATCAAGATAAACAAGATGATATTACATGGATTGAAGGAACTAATGTAAGAGGTAAACCTGGTTGGATAAAAGGTAAGGCAGACTACATTGTTTTCGAAAGAACAGATTACTGGTTAATAGTTAAAAGAAAAGAATTATTTGAATTTATTTGGAATAAATTAGAAGAAAATAATTTTAAAAAAGGTAAAGGAATATATGAAATTTATCAACGTCAAGGCAGGCTTGATAAAATTACTATGGTTCCTTTTAAAGATGTTGAACAAATTGATAATATAAAAAAGAAGAAGTGACACGAAGTATAAGAAAACTAATAGTTAAATTAAGAATGTGGTACGCAGATATAAGAGGACATCACGGTAAAAAATGGAACTATGAACCTAGTGAATGGTACATG
>Ga0208645_1003376_pt1 | contig 11850 bp, 4 predicted proteins | sample VirMetDEL_Sep_01_FD_184519 | JGI IMG/M metagenome (GOLD analysis project Ga0208645, IMG submission 184519) | Aqueous microbial communities from the Delaware River and Bay under freshwater to marine salinity gradient to study organic matter... | ecosystem: Environmental > Aquatic > Marine >...
TATCAGTATCAGTATAAACTAGCACTTGATACTGATATATTTACGACTACATCACAAGACTTTGCAATATATAGGGGTAGACCCGTATACCAACAGTTTACTGTTGATGGCAATCAATTGGAAACCCAATTCTTTTATGTTTACGATGCATTTAATGTGTTGAGAAAATATCTATCCGTAAAGGGAATGCAGGGTACGGGTACAACAAAAAATAAAAAAAGCACGCTTGACATTTCTATAGAGGTACTTAGGTCTAATTCACTAATTGTTTTTGAAACAGAACCTCAAGATTCATTGCCAGATGTTTGGTATGAGGGTTCGCAATCATTTGATATAAACCCACTAACTGGATATCACCTTGGGAATGAGCAAGACCAAACAGCCTCACTTCCAGCTATTATAAATACAGACTTCTTTAACTGCTATGCATTTGGTAATGGAGTAGAAAGCTACCAAATTATGGATGCCATAGATGGTAAGGAGTTGCAGCTAGGCAATCGTGTCTTTACCACAAACGCAGAAGATTATCAAGAGATTCGAAGATTTGCAGATATAACGTATAGTGGTGTATACAATGATGAGAGCAATGTTAATAAACTTAACGAGTTTAACCTTGGTTTATTAAACTTTAAACCATTAGAAAACTCGTATGGTCCTATCTACATAATGGATGGTAGGGAGACGGACATTCTTACACTGCAAGAGGACAAGATATCGTATGTGCTTCGTGGCAAAAACTTACTCACAGATTCAACAGGTGGTAGTGTTGTGGCTTCCGTACCAGAGGTGTTGGGTACTCAAGTTGCACGTACTGAAGAGTATGGTATTAGCCATAATCCTGAGAGCTACGTCAAGTGGGGGTATGATAAATTTTTCACCGATGCAAAACGTGGAGCTGTAATTCAGCTTCGTGGTGCAACTGGCTCTAGTGAGTCGTTATCTGTTTTGTCCGAGATGGGGATGCGGTCATGGTTTAGAGACTTGTTCATAGATTCATTTAACAAGCAAAAACTTGGTGGGTTTGACCCATATATGAATGAGTATGTATTGAGTTCAAATAACATTGATGTACCTACAGAGGAGAAATGTATAGAATGTGGTATGAGTAGGGTTATAACTGTTGATGCTGACTCTAGTCCATTTACATTCTGTGTTAATGTTGGAGAGCTTGTTGGTGATGTGAATGTATCATATGATATATTAAATGTTGCAGATTCGGTTAAGATAGATGCAACATATGATGGCACTACAGTTACTACTGGATTTATCAGCAATAGTAGCGGCTCGCCACTTAATGTGTCAAAAAACAAGGTATCTGAAACTCAGGTTGAAATTAGTGTTGAGTCATCGTCTGGTGTTGTTCAACTCGAACTAAATGTTGGGTGTGTTATCGCACAGAGAATGAAAATAATTCAGGTGTGTTATTCTCTTAATGATGATGCTGGGGAGTTTATACATAACGAGTATAGATGGACTGATGGAGCATATAGCTCACCACTTCATTCGGAGCAGGTTGAGCTTGTAATTGGTTCAACTAGTCCGACAATATCTCAGTACAAGTTAATTGAGTCACTGCAAGGCGGAGCATTTGTTCCTGCCGATGGAGCAACGGTCAGCATAATATCGAATAAGATATCTCCATCTGATAACTACACATTTGACCCAACGGTTGATGAGCTTAGATACCTAAGAACAAACACCGAGTATTTAAACAACCCTGCGGAAATGACATCTTTGCTTGCAGCATCTAGTGTGGCTACATTAATATCGGGTGGTGGACCAAATAGATACGAGGCTACATTTACGATGCCATCAACAAATGATACATACCTATATTTGATATATGATTATAGAAGACCAACTCAAGTTGACTTGTGTTACGATGCAACGAACTTACACGATGCGTGTTGTGACTGTTAAAATGAATTATAAATAATGGCAGCATTAGGAACATATTACATAGATGCGGAGTTTTTATCTGGAGCAACCGCTGTATTTACGGATGCAAACATGACGATAAAGGCTCCTGATGGATATTATTCAGATGGCTCAACTGTCAGACAGCAGGTGTCTGGTGTTTTGGGTATATCAATTATATGTCCTACGTGTTCTGTGTCTTGCGGCATTGCAATAAACAGAGCTTCGGATGATGCCATATATGACATCACGTTCAACACATCTACGGATACTGGATGTACCATAATTTATTTTGAACCCTATACAAGACCACACGGCATACGTGCTACATTTAATTCAAACGAATATAATGAGCTAACGAGCATAACCGAGGGATACTTGGCTAGTACAGACCCATCCAGCTACACCTATATAGGAACCACTGCGGAGGATTGTGGTATTGGTGCGACACTAGATGCGGGTGGATACACGGGTATAGATGAGTATTCATTTGATGGGTCATCATTTGTCTTATCTGGTAGCTCTGGTGTGGTTACGGGAACATCTGCCGATGTGGTGACAACGGTTGCTAATCCTGCGTATTCAACACTATATATCCCAAAAACTTTAACAAGTCCATCGGATATGAATATTCAGATATTTGCACCATGTCCAGTTTCTGAGTTTAATATTGATATAAACTGCCCAGTCTTATTGACTGGCGTTTCTACATCTGACCCAAGTCCAGCTGATTGTAACACGGCTCCACTCATACACACATTTTACAATGTACCCAATAGAGGGGGGACTGCTGGATTCCCAGCTGTAAATGAGTTCTTTGTGAGTGACCCATACGGGAATGCGAGGGTAGCTGCTGGTGATTATACAATTGAGGTGGCAGGTTTGCGATATGAAATAACTGTTTCATCTGATGGGATTATTACTAGTTTGGCGGCTTGTCCACCATAATATATATATTTATGACTGATTATACACTAACGTACAGCGAGGGAGCTAAGGGGTGGACATCATTTTTTAGTTACTACCCTGATTTCATGATTGGTATGAACCAATTCTTTTACTCATTTGCGGGTGGTAATCTTTATAGGCACAATACAAATGAGGCTAGGAACAAGTTCTACTACCTAAATACAGACACAGACCAGTGGGAGTTGAAGACATTTGAGTCTAAGATTGTTAGCCTATTTAACGAGAACCCATTGGAGAACAAGTTGTTCAAGACCATTGAGTTGGAGTCTGATGAAGCTTGGTTGTGTAATATAAGCACAGATATTCAAAACTCTGGTCTTATCGAGTCCAATTGGTTTGAGCAAAAGGAGGGAGCTTGGTATGGTTTTATCCGAAGCAATCTTCCAACGGGGGCAGATGTTACTGAATTGCAGTTTGAATTGCGTTCTTTAAATGGTATTGCACAGAGCTTTAGTGTTGGTGGAACCCCAACAAATTATCAGGTAAACTTTGCTTCTAGTATTGACATTGGCAGTATTGTCAGTGTTGGTGATTATCTGTATTATGCGTTACCACCATATGATACTCCTGTGTTTGCGGGTGAGATAAAGGAGGTAAACATAGACAAGAGAATACCAATCAATCAGATTGTTATCGATGGAACGGTGTCTGGTGCAACAAACCCGATACCAATAAATGACGCATACTTCTTGTACATAAAGAATCCAATTGCGGAGTCGCATGGAATTATGGGTCACTATTGCGAGTTCACCCTAACATTGGAGCCGAGTGGTGGTGACATGGCTGCATCTGAGTTGTTTGCAGTAGGCTCTGAGGTTATGAAATCTTTCCCTTAAATAAATTATCTTTGTGATATGCCAATACCATTAACATTACTAGCTGCTGGAGCTCAATTAGTCGGAACTGGATTAAGTTTCGCACAAGCAGCTCGAGAAAAAAGAGAAATGGAGCAAGCCAATCGAGAGGCGGCAAAATCCATGTTGGAAGCTAAACGTAGATTAGATGTAAATGTCTATGATGAGTTAGCCATAACAAAGGAACCATATGAATTAGAACGAGAGCAGATGCTGATGCTTGGGGCTAGTGCCCTTCAACAGGGTGTTGAGGGTTCAGCTCGTGGTGCTGCTGCAACTGCTGGAAGAGTTCAGATGGCTACTGGTCAAGCGGCTGCACAGACTCGTGCTAATATGTCTAAAGAGTTAAGAGAACTTGAAAGGCTGTCTGCGGCTGAAGAGGGTAGGTTGGCTGATATGGGGATGGGTATAAGTTTAGAACAGGTTGAGGGTGCTCAGGAGGCTGCTAGATTGGCTGAGTTGAGAAGACAGCAAGCTATTACTAGTGGTGTAAAGGGGATTGGTGGTGCGTTTGCGACTCTCATGCAAGATGAAGATATAGCTCCACTTTTTAAAAAGCAGGGCACCGAAGAGGACCCATTTAGTAAGCAGGGCACCGAAGAGGACCCATTTAGTAAGGCTTTAAAGGGGGGTCTGGGATTATCTTCAATAACGGATGAGGAAAGTAAGGCTTTAAAGGGTATGGGCGATGCTTATGAAAAGCAGGGTTTAGCTAAACAACTATTAAGCGGTTTGAGCTATGATGATTTTAAAAAGAGACTTACAGACTAATGAGTGAATACTATAAATATCAAGGAGCTGAAACTCAAAAAAAATATCAAGCACCTGAAACTCAAATAGATTGGGGTGCTATAGGGAAGGAGATGTCCGACTCTATCGTAGCAGAACGCAACAGACGAGAGGAGAAGAAAGAAGGTTTAGCCGAATCTCAAAGAGAAGGTTTAAAGACAATTACCGATACCCCTACTGGGGAGTTGACGTACATGAACAATGTTGTAGCTGAGGATTCAGAGAATACAGCTGCAATTCTTAAGTTACGATACGACCAAATGACAAGGGGTTTGATAACTGTAAAAGAGTACACAGCTTTTAAGCAGACCTTGTTAGATAGTACAAAATTGCTATATGGCGTTGCTAAAAAATACCAAGAGACATATGGGGACAAGATGCAGCGTCTTGATAGTAATGAGTCTCAATATTTAGAGGCTTGGGAAATGGAGCAGGTTGAGGGAATAGCAAAGCTCAAGAACTACAGGATAGTGAAAAATCCCAAAACGGGCGAGGGTTTTTTTGTAAAGATGGAGGTTGCCGATAAGGATTGGGCTGAGATAAGTAAGGACCCCAATAATATAATGTCCGCACAGCAAGCAATGACAATGGTTTCTCAAAAGCGGGATAGATTTGATTTGCAGAAATATTCATCGGATGCAACAAAGTCGTTGGGTGCTGTTGAAGAACAAATAGTTATAGAGGCTAGTGCTGAAGGTGGGCTGTCTAAACTAATTAGAACTGTTGATGCAAAAAAGGGCGACTACACACTTAAGGGTGAGACTGTAAAGACTTACAAAAATTGGGAGGACAAACAAATAAATACTATAATGTCAAACCCATTTAACACCACATCCATACTCACAAACATAAACATGAACACGGAAGGTGGTGAAAAGTATACATTCACATACAACAGGAGCGAGTTTGATAACGATAAGAGTGGTAAGTTGATATATATGGACAGGGACAAGGTCTCTACTGGTGAGCCAGTTTTCAAACCTGAGCAAGTGGATGATGTTAAAGAAACCATTAGGGTATTCCTTCGTTCAACTATTGATGAGAAATATATTCAAACAGCTGGAAGCAGGAAACAATATGCCCGAACTGAAACTAAAACTAAACCAAATCAACCTTCGTTTGAGAAGGTATACAAGGAGTCGGAGGCTGGTAAGATAAACAATGCGAATACAATTTCTCAACTAAATGTAGATATTAAAGATGTCCCGGGTCTTACCGAGTACAAAATATTTGAGGCAGGTGATGGTGATAGTAAAAAGATATCTATTCTAGATAAGAAAAATAATATCATTCATATCGAGAATGGTGGTAAGGGGATATCAGATGCTCAAATGCTAGAGGGGGTTAAGAAAGTTCTTTTAGGTTTAGGGTACCAAAATACTGCAAAGAGTTGGGCGCTTAATAAACAGGAAGAGTATATTCGTGACCGGACACCTGCAAGTGATTCAAGTGGAGGAGGTGCTGTAAAATCCCAAACGGGTAAATCGGGTGGAGGCTTTGCAAAACACAATAAAAAATAGAATATGAACGAACAAGCAATTCGGGACGCATACAACTTGGCTGTATCTGATGGATACGTGGATAGCATTGATGATTTTAAGAATCTTATCCGACAGAACGAACAAGCTCTTCAAGACGTATTTAACTTAGCTGTATCTGATGGGTATGTGGATGGCATTGATGATTTTAAAATATTGATGGGGGTTACGACTCCTTCAAAAAAAAAAGATACTACGGAATCTTCTTCGGAAGATGGTTCTTTGGTTTCATCAAAGTCGAGTGAGCCTAGCAAGGTAGTAAATCCACAAAAACCTAATTCACAAAAACCTAGTTGGATGTCTGACGAGGAGTACGAGGAGGCTCTTCGGGAGAATCCTATGCTTATTACGTCTTTGCCAGATGTAACGGAGTTGTCTGAGGCAGACAAAGCTCTATCGACAGAGATTCTAGATGAGACAATAAAGCAAAAGCGTGAGAATGGAGAGGAGCTAAGTGACTTTGAGTGGCAGCGAGTTCTTCAAGTTGAGGGGTCATCAATAATGACGGGGAAACCCAATCTTAAAATCGAAAAGCCTGAGCAAACAGGTAGAGATATGCGTAAGACGGGATATCGTGGTCCCGACCTTACAGATAAAGAAAATTACGAGTCGGCTCTTAGTCAAAGAAATCTAGATATTGCTAAGACTATTCAAAATGTTGCAGAGGAGGCGCCATTTCTAGAGCAGCGGCAAAAATTAGAGTCAGAAAGAGACGCGGCTAATCAGCAGCGAAGAGAGGCGTTAGTTAATTCTGAGCCATTTCAAAAGGAATTATCATTGGTGACGAAGGAATTAATCTCACTTGAAGAAGAGGAGGTTGTTCCGAAGATGAATAAGCAGTTCGGGAGGTATGGTTTTGTCTTTAAAGAAGTCGGCATCGGTGACAAGATGGAGGTTCTTGCGGCAAATGGTGAGGTGGCTACGATAGACCTTGATGTGGATGTGCCTTATTTTCAGGCTGTTAACAGCAAGGAATTAATGTCGTTTATAGAGCGTAATGCACTAGCTCCTCGGACTGTTCAGACATTCAATCCGGGTATGTCGAATGAGACAGCTAAAGATGTCGAGAAGTTTTTTAAAGACAGGGGTTTTGATTACGCTGGGTTCAAGAGTGTTTACGACTCGTATACGGACGCTAGAGATAAGGCGATTTTTGTTGACCTCGCACCGTTTGAGCTTTCAGAGTTATCTCCGGAAGAGCAAGAGCGCTTTGGTGAATTCTATATTAATGGAAAGCTAAGGCACGACGCATATGACAAGCAGGAATTTTATCAAGACAAGGCAAACAGTCTCGTTGCTGAGTTCAAGGATAGTGACATGTCAACCCTTCAAGAGGATTTTGATAAGTACATGCATGATGCATATAAAAAGCGAATGGACGTTGCTATTGAAGCCGGTAACGCGATGACTGAAGCTCAGGAGAATTTAGAGGCTATGTCACAAGATGCGTTTGGTATGGATGTCAATTCATTGATTCAATATGTACCAAAGAATGAGTCTGAGTACAACAAGAAGCAGGATATACTTACAGCATATAGGGATTCATTAGCCACAAGAGACCTTGCTGCAAAAAGCTATATGGTAGCCAATAGTTATTTGGATGCCAAATTCGACAAGCAAGTAAAGGATGAATGGGTTGAGAACTACCAAGCCTTTAGAAATGCTATAACTAAGGGGAGTGCGAATGGTGAGGTGGCAGATATCATCATGCTAATGTCCTTAGGTATTACGGATATCAGTGATGATGCAACGTTGGATGAAAAGGTTGAGGCTATCATCAAGAATTTAAAAGAGGGGGATACCGGCAAGATGGGTCGTGCATCTTATAGATACCAACAAGCGAAGGGGTATAGAGAGATATGGGAGGCATTTAAGGATGACCCACTCGAATTAGCTAGTTCTTTTGTCGCTGAGTCCTTAAGTCAATTGCTACCTGTTGGGAAGCGCATTATACCAACAACGACAGCAACCGGAGTGGCGATTGGTGCTACGCGAGGTGGTAAGATTGGTGCCATTGCCGGTGGGACTTATGGCTTAAGGTCAGGTATGGCTGCTACGAATGCAGCCCTCGAGTATTCGAATGCCATAATGGATGCGGTTCGAATGAAGGGATATAAGCCAACGGACCCGGATTCATTAAAAGCTGCACTTCAAGACCCGGAAGTTTGGAAGCTCGGCTCTAGTATTGGTAAACGAAGAGGTCTTGCAATAGGTCTTGTTGATTACCTGACGAGCGGGTTAGCCGGTCGTTTATTTACAGTGGGAAAGACAGCGAGTAAAGCTACACGAGTAGCTGCTAATGTTGGTGAACGGATGCTATATGACCCTATTGCTGAGGGTACCGGGGAATTTGTGGCTCAGGTGCTTTCAGGTCAAGAGGTGGATGGTAAAGAAATAATCGCTGAATCTATTGGTGGCTTAGGTAGCAATTCGCCTGTGGCAGCGTTTAATATGTACGTAGATTTAAAGACAACGAAGGATGTTGAAAAGGCGAAGGAGCTTTCGAAGATAGATGGTATGGCGGCTGCGTTGGAGTCTGATGAGGATATCACGAATTGGGCTAACAACCTAGAGAAGATGGGGAAAATAACCCCGGAACAAAATCAAGCCATCCAAAAAAACATCGGGACGAAGCGGGAGGCAGATGATATTTTGGCTATAGGCGATAAGTCTAAAGAGGTGCCTCAAGAGGTTCGCTCTAGAGTTATGAAGTTGGTTGCAGCTAAACAAGAATTGACTGCATCTAAGGAGCGTTCTGTTATTTTCAGTGAGAAAATTTCAGAGATAAATAAGGAGCTACAGGAGATAGCTATATCAAAGGAGGTTAAGCCTGAAGCAGAGCAAACCATTATCGATGGTATTATTGAGTTGGACCGAGATGTCGATGTTGATGTCGACACAGATATAGTTGCTGATGCTCAGGTGGACGCAGGCATGGATACGGATGTTGATGTCGAAACGGATGTAGTTACTGATGCTCAAGTGGACGCAGGCATGGATATGGATGTAACGACAGATGCAGATGTTACCGTAAGCGAACCAACAAGGATGTCGGAAAACTTGTTCATCAAGGAGAGTGACAATGGCGACATGTCAAACAAGAGCCGTAGGACCGTATTCGATATAGCTACTAGGGCTGCGAAGTCGATAAGTAAAGCACTCCCTGATACTAGAATTGTACTATACGATTCAAATAATGATTTCCAAGAAGCAACCGGGACTGATGGTGCAGGTTTCTTCGGGTTTGACGATAACACAATTCACGTAAACCTTGATAAGGCGAATATTAGAACGGTGCCTCATGAGGTATTTCATGCTGTTCTGTACAATAAGTTGGGCGAGGAGGGTGTCGCCAAGTCGATATCAAAGATGGCACGGGCGGTTCAGAAGGGACTGCCTAAAGATAGTGAGGTAGCAGCTAGGGTTAATGATTTTGTTCAGCAGTATGAAGCTGACCCTGAATCTATTCAGGACGAGGAGCGAATGAGCGAATTGTTTGGTATTATGGCATCGGAGTATAAGACCCTGAGCAAACCAAGCAAGAATGCTATTATAAAATTCATACAAGATATCGCCCGTAAGTTTGGAATCCTAGACGTAATAACAGATACAGACGAGGCTGTTATAGACCTAATGAACACCCTGTCCGAGAAGGTTCGGGAGGGTAAGGAGATACTTGAGGAGGACGTAAAATCTTTGATTGTAGATGAAACCCGAGAAGATGTTGCAGTAAAACCAACAAAGAAAGGGAGGCTTCAGAAGATAGATGAAAAGAAGGTTAAGTCAAAGTATCGAGCAGGAAAACGTATATCTCAGGGTATATCTTCAAGAAATGTAAATAAAGAGAAAATATTTGAAGAGAATGATTCTCCACTTACAATAGAGTATGTTAGAAGTAACGCACCTGCTGCATACGTGAAGAATGCCAACATACTGGCTAAGGAGGCTGTAGTTTTAGGTGTGCAAGATTTTGGTGAGGTAAATTCGGTCGATGAGGCTGATAAGGTCTATGATATATTTACTAGACAAGTTGCCGATAATTTAATATTCCTCCATGATATGTACCCTGAAAGGTACAGAAGCCCATCAACCCTATGGTACGATGGTGCTAATGTTATTGCTCAGGATATGGCTGCAAAATATGGCGTAACAGAGGAGCAGGTGGCGGGTATTATCGCAGCTATGTCGCCTCAAAAAGATTGGTACCAAAATGTTCGTCTTGCCGAAATGACTTTAATTGCATTTAAGGAAAATCCTGTATTCACAACTGAAATGTTGAATAAGCAGGGCGAAATAAATGATATTGCGTTAGATGCCAAAAAAGGAGCAAGGAGTGAGTATAAGAAGAAAAGAACAAAGAGAAATAAGGCAAGGCTCGATAAAAAGCTAGAGAAAATAAATCTAGTTATGGCAAAGCTAGAGTCTTTTGTTGGTATGAACCTGAAGGATATACCCGAAGATTGGCAAGCCTATGGCGTTAGACTTTGGAGTGAGCTAAATACGTCAAAAGATTACGATATCTTAAGACCCGATGGGGAATCAATGGGCAAGGCTGTATCTATTAAGACAGGTAAAAGTAAGCAAACCGCTTGGCAAAGTTACATCGCAATTGGCAAGGCTGTATCTATTTATAATGATGGCAGTCAGGAAAATATAACAAGACAATTGGGAGTTAAGCATAAGATAAGAAACTTCTTCAATAACATTATAGACCCTAACAGTCCTGATGGGGATGTGACCATAGACACGCACGCAGTTGCAGCAGCTTTGTTAAAAGCGTTATCAAGTAAGTCTAAGCAAGTTGCCAATAACTTCGGGGGTGGTGCGGGGGCTTCGAATGCCAAGGGCGTACAAGGCACCTATTATGCTTATGCTGATGCATACAGATTAGCAGCAAAAGAGTTGGGTTTGTTGCCTCGACAAATGCAGAGTATTACATGGGAAGCCGTAAGGGGTTTATATACAGATTCATTTAAAACGAACAATAAAAATGTTGAGAGTATAGATAATATTTGGGATAATTACGCCCAAGGGAATATAGGAATAAATGAAGCAAGAAATGAAGCAATTAAAAAAGGCGGGGGAATCAACGACCCTGTATGGGCAAAAGAAATTGAGCGAGAACCCAGTTCTAAACGGACTGATGAATCTGTTAAACGTGAGCTCTCAGGAAGCAGAGGAGATATCCGAGACGATGTCGGGGGGGATAACAGAGGAGGAGTTTTACGAGGGAAAGAGCAACGCTCTAGAATAGAGGATGCCACTGAGAATGGTCAACGCATTGTTACTGATTCTGATATAACCCTATTTAGAGGGACCAAATCCAAGATGAAGAACGGTAAGCCATTCTCTGTACATAAAATTAAGAAGGGTAAGTTCGCAGCATTGGACAGAAAAATCTCTCTTGGATACAAGGGCGACAAGCCATTGAAGATATTTGAGATACCATCGGGGACAACGGTTGAGGTTGTTAGATTGCCAATCGGTCAGGGTGTTGAAGGATTTAGAAGAAATGAAGAGAATGCTATTGACGCATCTAATGCTCAAGTGGTTAAGCTAATGACCTACGATGCTAGTGGCAAACAAGACCAATACATTATTAAGGATGACGACCTATTGGCGGCTGTACGAGATGAGACTCCTCAAGAAGAGCAGGAGCAGAATCAACGCATGGCTGAGACTCCACGAGGTAGAGAGCAGAAATTAAGTATTGAAGATATCGTCAAAAAGTCTAGGGACAATGGTATGCGCGATGTCGCAATTGCTGATTACCTAACTCGTGT
>Ga0208645_1003377_pt1 | contig 11850 bp, 14 predicted proteins | sample VirMetDEL_Sep_01_FD_184519 | JGI IMG/M metagenome (GOLD analysis project Ga0208645, IMG submission 184519) | Aqueous microbial communities from the Delaware River and Bay under freshwater to marine salinity gradient to study organic matter... | ecosystem: Environmental > Aquatic > Marine >...
AGCATTTCCTGATGTTGTTAAAACTCCAAAATATACGTTTACAGTTGTACCTTGTTGAGTTTCATTAAATCCAGTAGAAACAATACTGGTATCTAGTCCAGAAACGTTAACTGTAATTCCAGTTGCTTTAATATCTGCGGATTCATTAACTTGGCTTATGCTTACTAAATTTCCTAAACCTTGATAATCATTACCTAGAATCTCAAACTCACCATATCCAGTCCACATTCTTAGTGGAATGGAATACAAAAACTCTACTGCATAAAATGGTCTAGTTTGACTGCTAGATAACTGGGTGGAAAATGTACTCCCAATACTTCTAGCCATAGCGATTAACCTTTAGACTTAGTGGCTTTTTTCTTGGTTACTTTTTTCTTTACTGCTTTTTTCTTTGTTTCTTTTGGCTCGTCTATTTTAACTTCTATGGCTGAATTGTTAGACATAAAGTTATTCGCTAAATCTACTTTCCATTGTTTATCGCAATCAATAATTTCATTGTTTTGATAAACTCTGGTCGCATTACCAGATTCATTACTAGAGCCTTTCACATCTCTTAACATTTTTATCTTCATATTTCTCTCCATTATTCATTACATAATATTCTTAAAATACTATCTAATCAATATAAGAGTGAGGAGCAGACAATGAGCAATCAAAACCGCTCCCCACAAACTTATCAGATATTAAGCGTCTGTTGAATCTATAGGATTACCCAACACAGCTTGAACACTTATAGGTGTTCCGTTTGAGTGAGTTCCTGTAGCGTCAATCTTAACTCTTACATATCTATTACCACCGATATAACCAATTTGGCTAGTCTGTGGTGTTTCACCGTTAGCATCTAATGTTAAAAAGATACCAGAACTATCAACACTTCCTTCTGTTACTGCTGTTGAGCTAGTAACGGCTGAGAATGTAGAATCGTCTGTAGAATCTTGAAGTATAAAGTCAAACTTTACACTACCAGATAATGTATCGCCTTCAATACCAGAGTTAACTATGAACATTACTGATTCAAAACCTTGTGTATCAACAGTAGTTCCATTTGCGTCTGCTGTAAATACTTTTGCGTCTTGACAAGTAACTGACTTAGTTCTATTTGCAATATCTCTCATAATAATCTCCCTTATGCAGAAATGTTTTGTAGTCTAATTGCTTCCGCAAGAACTACAGCACCGCCAACTCTACGTCTGGCAACATAACGTATATTTCCACTTGTAGCTTGTGAGTATGGGTCTCTCATTACTGAAAGATTAACTCTGTCTACAATAGTGTATGCTCTAGAGAAATCTCCGTAAGCGATAGGTTTAGCAGAGCCACCAACATCTGGCATATCTTCAGCTAAAATATATGGCTTACCTAAGATTGTTGCTGGTGTTCCACCAACATAGCTCATAGCGTTAACAAATATTTTTTGACCTTCTGTATCTTCTAACTTTAATACATCAGCAAAAGTAGCTCTATTCATCACAAAGCTTGCATTCGCCATATAGTCAGACTTGATAGCCATTGTAAGGTCAACTAAACCATTTGCAGTTAAAGCTGTTCCACTTCCAGAATTAGTTGTACCAACTCCAGCAGATGTATCAGTAAAACCTTGTGGTCTACCTACACCATTACCAGTTACAAATGCAGTACCTTCAGCTTTCGCAAACTGCTCACCAAACTCTGTAGACATTTCGCTTTCTAAATCAAAAGCAGAATCTTCTAACATAGCTTGTGAAATATCAACTAAAGCATAAAGCTCATGTGCGTCAATTTGCATTAAGCCTGTTGTGTAACCAGTTGTTTCAGAACGTGTACCTGTTTCAGCAACAAATTGTGCAGAAAATTGACCAGTTCTTTTTGGAATCTCAATCCCTCTGTTAGATGTACTTCTAACTCTAGCAATAGAACGGATTGGAGAAATTTCAGTTACGCCTTTGATTAAATCAGCAACGTATTCTGCTGGAGCATAAAAACCACCTAATGTGTCATCAGACTCATAAAGTGCTTTCTTCTCCATTTCATCAACTTCACCTTTTCTTAGCCAATCGCCAAATGCTTTCATTTGAATGTCAACATCTTTTGTTTCGCCAGTATTAGGTCTTCCAATAACTGTTTCCAAGTTATCTAATTTCGCTTGTGCTTCTGCTAAGTTCTTAGCTTGAAGTTCAATAGCTTGTTTGGTTTCAGCCATTTTAGAAATGTCATCAGCCATCTTGTCTACTTTTTCTTCAAGGATAGGGTCAGCAGAGCCTTTCTTTTCAATCTCGTCTAGACGTTTTGAGTTCTCACTTTTAAAATCTTCAAAAGTTGAATTCAAGTTGTCTATTACAGATTTAATTTCATCACTCATAATAAACTCCTTAATGTTTAATTGTTTCAATTAAATGCTTAATACTATTCACAACATCACGTTGCTCATCAACCTCATGGTTAAATGACTTGTATAATACATTAGCACTTTGTTTTGCAACAGAACTAGACATTAAGCCCACATCACGCAAGTAATGTTCTATTTCCCTTACATTCATTTCAGCTAATTTCACTTTCGTAATCTTAGCTTTTGGATTCATTGGAAACGTAACCATTGATATTTCCATTAAGTCCAAATTCGTAATTGTTCTTTTCTTTAACTTGTCGCTGTATTTGTAATCGTCTGGGGATAATCTATATCCAATTGACATAGAATCTAATGCACCCATTTTCATTAGCTCAAATACTTCCTTACCTTTTTGTGTTCCCATAGCAAGTCTACCTTTAATCTTTAAACCTCTAGTATCCTCAACTAAAGAATCAATGACACCAATAGGTTCATCTGTCTTATGTTGATATAGAAGTTTTATTTGTTTTGGTTTCTTGCCTTTGATTGATTCAGAAAATGCACCTTGTTTGATAACATCATTCCCTAAATCCTTATTGTTGAATACTGACGCATAGCCTTCAAAAGTTCCATCATCATCAGCATCTAATTCTTTGTAATCACATTCTAAGTCTAGAATATCATTTACAATCTCTAGATTTTCTTCAGACATAACTCAAATTCCCTGTCAAGTAAAAGTTATTCTATTCTAGCAACAAATTAACCTTATACACAAGCAAAAAAAAGGGAGCTGTTAAACTCCCCAAAAAGGTAGCAAGTATGAAAATTTTATTCTAGCAGTAATATAAAATATGTTAAACCGATTATCATACTAAACATTAATGTACTTAGAACTATTTCCCAGCCTGTCATATATTCTTCATTTTGATTGTGTTTATCTATCATATTATTTCTCCTAATAAGTGAGAACTTTAGTTCCAATTTATATAAAATTTATCTTTGCTTAAGTCTACCTCTGAATATGGCTTATCTTTGTGTCTAGCCATTCTTCTTTTAAGATTTACTTCACGCATTCTTTGAGTTTTATACTCTGGATTTATTCTAAGTTCATCCATATCAAAGTTGGCTTCATACTCACCAGAATCAAAAATATCCCATCTATTATTAAGTTTCATAGCTTCTTTAAAGTAAGCTATAACTTCATCTCTTTCTTGGGCGTTCTTAATATCATCTTCATAAATAATATTGCGAACTTCTCTTTGCATATCGTTAAGTATTTTTGCTCTTGCTATTTCAATGTTTTTCATTTCGTTCTCCTAATGTTGTGGGAGCATTTCTGCTCCCTGTTAAAATTATACTTTTGTAAGTTGATTAAAAGTAAACGCAGTTTCTTTTCGATAAATATTTATCATCCTGTCTAGTTCGGCAACTCTTTCTGATATATGAATAACTCTTTTTCTCTCTTTAATTGCGTCTGCTTTCAATTTAGACAATAAAACCATTTTGTTTTCTAATTGTGTTCTGTAATCTTCCATTTTCTTGCTCCTGTTTAAGTTTTTATATAAGTTGTTATTAACTTATATACATACTATATATAATTATTATATATATGTAAAGTATATATATAAAATAAATGTAGTTATAAGTGTTTGATTTATATAGACTATAAAAAAAATATACAATTAATTGCAAAAAGATTATAATTATTGGTTGAGATTAACTAAAAATGAGCAAAGTTATGGCTAAGACATATGATGATTATTACCTTATTGCTTCTGACATATTAGGCAAGAAAGGCAATCTTACAAAAAAAGACTATGATAAGTTCATGGCTATTCCTTATGATGACTTTGAAGATTTTGAGAAATTAGAATTTGATATGTTATATGAAGGATTGAGTATAAGAATTAGTGAAGTTGTTGCAGATGTAGGTAACGCAAATTTTTTAGATTAATTATTTAATATTTGGCAATATTTCAGTTTTATAAAACTCTAACCATTCTGGGCTTACTATATCATTTCTTCCCATGTGATAAGCACTAAAGTTTTCAGCAAACCATTCCTTGCTATTAGCCTGTGAATATCTTGAAGGATATAAACTTGTTTTACCTTGTGCTAATAAATCTCTTTGTTTTTTTGAATTTACAGCTTTTACATAAAAATCAGCCAACTTCTGTTCAGTAACAGAATCTAAGCCTGTTGTTTCTAACGATTGATGAACATGATGTCCAAATTCATGATAAGAAACTGACCTTTTTTGAGCCATACTCATATCGTTTAAAATGTTCTCTGGAATCACATCTCCATATTTATCTAAATCTGCTGGTATCTCATAATCACTTACTCCGTGATAAACTTTACCTTTATTTCTTTCTCTTTTGCTTGGATTATTTTTTGAATAAAATTTTGTCTTGCCAATCTTATATTTTGACAACTCTGCAAAGTCAACATTTTGATTAGCCCATTCTGTGTGATTTTTTTTAAGGTCATCAATCATAAATTTCTTTTTATACATTAAAAATTTTGTATCTTCTCCATTATCATAATAGTCTTTTTTAATTCCCATAACACCACCACCCATATTTGCTGTTCCGTTCCCTCTTACAGAAGTTATACCTCTTATGCGTGATATTTTATAGAAGTCTGCTAATTGGTCTAATTCATCAATAACCACATTTAGTTCAGTTAAATCTCTAGCAGAATATTTATTTATTTGTGGAGTAACTTTTCCAGAGTTTTTATCTAGCCAATTCCACTTATTATCCATTCTATTGTAATCAAAGTTTTCATCATTATTTTTGATTTTAGTTTTGATTTCTTTTAATGATTTCTTCTTATCTTCAATGACAAGTTTTGACCCAGCTATTCTTGCTGTAAATGATGTTGGATTAACTCCTATGCTTAATGGTGTTCCTTCTGGTATTGGATTCTCTGTTGGCACTTCTGGCACTACAGGACTGACTGGCTTCGGTGTAGCTCCAATCACTTCATCTTCTGAATCATATCGCAACGTAAAACATCTGCAATTAATAACATTCAAAGCACCGCCATTCTGATAATCTCCTGTGTAGTTCATTCTTCTTTCAGTAAACCCACCACCAGCAATAGGCGTCATAACTTTAAACATTTCATCTTGCTTAACTACTGTTCCATTCATAGCCCTATGCCATTGTCTAGTCCTGTCATCTAAAGCACTATTCCATTCCTTGACTGGGTCTTTAAATCCTAATGTCTTGGATATCTCATCATTACCATAGTTCATAGCAGAATGAGTTTCAGTCCTAGCAATCATAGTGGCTCTATAGGGCTTAAATGCGTTATTTTGGCGTATATCTTTGGATATGGTAGGAATGGACTCCCCATCAGCAATACCTTTCTTAATTGACCTTCTAATGCTTTGCTTGGTGGTTTCAGATACCTCAGTTACCTTCGTTGCTGTTACGTCATTGATATATTTCGCTACTGCTATATCAATCTCACTTTCTGCTTTCTTTTCTCGTTGCTTTATCAGTCTTTCACCTGACGCTGTAATAACTGCCCTGTAATGATTAGATAATATCTTATAAAAATCATTAGAAAAATCTTCCAGAAAGAAATAATACATATCCTCATATTTAAGATATTCTTTTTCTGCTTGTCTGGCTGTTTTTTTAAATAATTTTTTAGTCTTAGCATTAAGACTTTTAGAAAGATTAAGATATAACTTTAATTGCTCTTTGTAGTCCTTACGCCTATTAATCCTGATTTTTGACATCTACTCAATTATTTCAAAATGAACTGCGTCAATAAAATTCATATCCCTATTCAGTTTGAAATCTCCTGTTACCCAGCTTCCACCCCATCTTATTTTAATATCCAAAATTTCGCAAACTTCCCCAACAACCCCAGCAACAGCTTCATAATATTCTAACTCCCATGTAACTTTGCCATTATCATAGCAAACAATGTCTACAGCCTTACCCTGACAATGAAGCGATTTAGAGCCAACCTTGCTCAATCCATCAGCTTTAAGTTGTTCGGCTCTTTCTAGGCTTCTCATGCCCTCTGTAATACCAAAATCAATCGGTGTCAGCTTAATAACTTCATTCATAACTAATTTTAAGTCTGGGTGAACTGTTTCTAATTTTTCTAGTGAGCCTTTGCCAAATTTAAACATAATTTAATCCTTTGAAGATAATGGGTGGTCTTTCGGTAATAAGTCTAAATCGAACTTACCACCTCTAAATTTACCTGTTCTAACAGCAACCAAGAAAGCATTGACTCTAGCATAAGCCCATTGGTCTTCTGACCTTACACTTGGTCTAACACTTGATGGATTAGTTCTATATGCTCCTACACCACGTTTAAAAACTTTTCCAAGCATACCAACAGTTACCCTCTTACCTTTCTTATCTCCATACTTATCATTGTGTTCGTCAACCTTACCTTGTAGAGCCTTTTCTACTGTCTTAGATAATCCAGCAACTTTAAGTTCCATATCATCATATGACTTTTCTCTCTCTGCCATTATCTGATTTCTTTTCTTGGTTGACCAACTGAATCCAGCATCTCCACCCCATAAAGCCCAAGCAATTCTTCCAGCACTAGGATATCCATCTTGCCCTTGTCTAAATCCTTGACCTTGCTTATCTACTTCATGCCTTGAGAAAAATGAATACATTCTAAGAACGGTACTTGGCGACATTCTTTCACCGCTTACAATTTGATTGGCTCTAGCGACGCCTACCTGTGTTCCACCTCTGTTAAATTCTTTTCTCCAATCTAAACCACGTCTTGCTTCTTCTTTCATTCCAGCAGTAGCAGTTAAATCTAAATCATCTAATGCTTTTTCTTCCTCTCCAGCCCAAGCATTACACAAATACTCTGCCCTGACTTCTGCGTCAAAGAAATCACAATATTTGTTTTCGTAATGGATACAGTTACCGCAATTTTTTTGTGCTGTGCCTAAACGGTAGGCACTAGGTAACTTTGGGTCGACATCTTCTCCGTCTGGATATTCGTCTAGCTTTTCCTCTTTCTCACCGTAAAGCATTTCATATGTATCATCATATTTTTCATTACCTTCAGAATCTACTGGCATATCATTATCTTCGTCTGGAGCAGTATCATCTACCTCACCTAATGGGAATAAGTTTGATGGGACTAATAGGCTATCGCCACCATCTATCGGCTCAAGCCCAAGTCTTTCTCTGGCTTCGTTCCTAGTTAAAATACCTTGCTGAACGCCTTGAGTAACATTAGCGAATATCTGCTTACGCTTCTCTGCCATAGCTGGAATAGAATCTATATCATAAACAATTTTTAAATCACCATCATATAACGGCGCAAGCCATTCGTTTAAGTCTGATTGAATTCTATCCAATAATGGGATAATGGTTTCCTCATATAAGGATAATCTAGCTTCTGCAACATTGGCATAAGTGGTATCTGATAAGCCTACTAATTGAGCTGGAACACCAAAACACAATGCAATCTCTCTAGCTGACGCATTCATCAACTCCAAGAAATCCATGTCCTTTGGATTCAGTCCAAGTTGTTGGTATTCGAAATCTCCCTCTAACAACATTGGTCTTCCTGAATTATTACTACCTCTAAATCTAAACTCTAAATCTTCTAATATCATAGCTCTTTGTTCGTCAGTAAGAGTTGCTGACATACCTGTTTCATCTTTAGGCTGAAATTTAAGCATAGCTGACGGTGTACAGCCGTTTTTTAATAATCCTACGTTATGCAGTCCAGCCAAGTTATGTTGGTCAATGTTATAAGCTCCAGCAACAATAGGCGATAATCCATAAAAGTCATCTAACGGGTTCCATAATTTAACATGCTTTAATTGAGAAGCTCCTGTTAAGTTATCCACAGGATATTCATTGACTATCTTGCCATCTATCTTATAGCAATACTTTGATGGAATCATTGAGCTTTCTGCTTTAATTTCTACTCTATCTGGTCTAAGTAAATATAATTCTTTTGGACTACCAAACTCTTTATCTTTTAACATGTAAGAGTTACCAGATATTAATAAATAACTTACCATTGAATGAAAATACTCAACACCACTTTGTAGTGGATTCGGTCTTTTTAATAATGATATGAGTTCATGGTTTTCTAATTCTTGGTCGCCAGAAAAAACTTTAAATGATGTTGCTGATACGTTGTTAGCGATTAAATTAATAGAACGATATGCAATAGAATTTTGTTGATATCCATCATCAGCAAACTGTTTATACTTTCTATTGGTTTTGCTTTGATAAGCATTAATCTTATTTATTAATACTTTTGGAGCTTCTTTTCTTTGAATCTGCTCTGTTTGTTTTTTGAATCTATCAAATAATCCCATTATATATTCCTCAACTGATTCTAAAAATTGCACTTCCAGAATTTTGAAGGCTACTTATCGCATAAACACATGCGTCTAACCTATCTGGACTTTTTACTGTGTAAGGTGTAAATGAACACATTTGTTCTTCTAACTCTTTAAAATATCCCACCATATGAGCTTTATCCTGTTCAAAAATACTGCTTACTGGCTCTGCTCGTAGCACCTTGCCACGCTTTGCATGTACCCCCTTATAAGGCACATTAGCGTCTTGAACTCTTAATAATTTCTCAATCAAATCTCCACCTTGATTTGTTTCTGCCACAATAAAGTCTGCTTCCCATTTATAGTAACACTCTATGGCTTTCTTAATCCATGTGTCAGGACTAAAAATACCAGAATAATCGCCTAAAATATAGTAATGATTATCAACACCTCTACCAGCAACAATAATTCCTGTTTCATCTGAATCTCTTTTGCCTGAGATATTTTTGTTTGAAGTTACGGCTGGGTCTACAGCAACTACCACCCTTGTTAATTCTGGAGCGAGTTCTACTCTGTTTTTTTCTATGTTTGTTGCATTAAATAATGCACCTTCTATATCTTCTAAGATTTGGCCATATAACTCTTGCTGTCCTATTCTAGTTCCACTATATCGTTCCTTTAACATCTTAATAGTTGATGGAGCTAAGTTCTCAGCATTTTCAAAAGTATTGCCTTTAATTACTTTGGTATCTGCTCTAACCACCAATTGCTTGATTAGTTCTATCGGTCTTGGTGTTGTGGTAATAATACATTTCGGACTTTCGCCTAATCGCAAAGCCATCATCAAGTTATCAAAAGTTTCTGTGGCATAGCGCCAACTTGCTAATTCATCACAATAGGCTCTGTGAAAGTTGTTTCCTCTCAAGCGGTCTGGCTCAATGGCGGGATAGCCTATAATTTTTGAGCCATTTGTGAACTCAATTTGATTGTCTGTTTTGTTATATCCAGAATTAGACAACAGTTCTCTGTCAATAATACTAAGAAATCCTGACTCTCCCTGAAAGATTATCTTTTTTAAATCGGAATAAGTTGGAGCTACGACACCTACAATAGAGTTTGGGTTAAGTAAACAGTAAATGGTTGCGTCATAACTTAGTGTTAATGTTTTTCCAAAACCCCTTCCAGCAAGAAAAAGCTGAATATTGTAATCATCTTCGTCTTTTATTAACTGCTTATCTCTGGCTATGGCATACCACTTAGTTAATAGTAGACTCGCTTTCTGTGTCTGTGAGTCTAGTTCGTTGTATTGCTTCTGCCAATTCTCTAAATTTGGCTTGGTTTTCGCTTCCATCAGTTACCTCTATAGTATTAACCTCTCTCCAATTCGCTTGAGTTTTGAGGTAGAATATCGCTGCACCTAAAGTATTTCTAGCAGATATATCACCAGTTGCCATCTTATAAAGATTTTCTGCAACTCTACCAATACACATAGCCTTTCCAGAATCTAGTTCTTCTTTGTAATGTTTATATAAGGTTGTTCTGCTGATGCCAAGAACAGACGCAATCTGGATATGAGTTAACCCAAGTCCAGACAACTTTGAAACCATTTCTTTATTTTCGTTGCTTTCAATCTTTGGCATATAATCCTTTTATAATGTTCAAATAAATATATCTTAATCTATTTAATCATTCAAAACAAATTCTGTTGATAAATATTATCAGAACAATTTATTCGTTCTTTTGCAATCTTAAAATACTTCTCGTCTTTTTCAATACCTATAAACTTTCTGTTTAAATGCTTACAAGCTACCCCTGTAGAACCACTTCCCATTGTAAAATCTAAAACAGTATCATTCTCATTAGTATAAGTTTTAATTAAGTATTCCAATAAAGCTACTGGCTTTTGTGTTGGGTGTAATTTATCCACATCAAAATTAAATTTTTGTATTGCATTTGGATATCTTGTACCTTCGTTTTTAGTTATTATATTTTTTCCTGTTCTACTTCCCTCTCTAACTATTGCTTCGCCACCTTTGCCCTGTCTTATATTATATGCTTTACCTTTAGTCATTTGTGGATTATATGGACAATTAGAATTATTTTTAACAAAAGATGTAGCTCCATCAGAAAAAACAGATACAACTTCATAATTTTTTGAGGGTTGATATTTATAATTTAGAAAATTAGCTCCTCTAGGCTTTTCCCATATCCAATCATATTTAAACCAATCTATATTTGATGTTCTTAAATATGAACTATAAGGCTCACTACCAAATAAGACTATTGCTCTATTATCTTTTATAATTCTTTTTAACTCTTTCCACATTGGCTCAAGTGGAATTATGCTATCCCATTTACAAGCTGTTGTTCCGTAAGGTGGGTCTGTAAGAATTAAATCAATGCTTTTATCTTTTATAGTTGGCAGTATTTCCAAACAATCTGCATTATGTAATGCCCATTGTTCACTCATTTATAGCTCCTTTGTTTGCGTATTTATACCATCTTTTGATTACCTTCTTCAACCCATCTGTTCCTTCTGCTATTTTTTCTAACTTATCTTGCTTAATGATTCCTATTCTTTTCACTTCAGTATTACCATCATATGAATAGCCTTCTATGATAAGCACCTTAAAATTATCATGTTTAGCTAAAGCCTTTAATAATATCTTCTGACCCATAGATATCTTTTCACCATCTCTTTTCCATTCAGCAATTAGAAACTTACCCTTACGTTCAAGCACCATATCTAAATCACTAGGCATAGCTTTAGGATTATCTTCTATAACTCCAGATAAGAAACCAAAGTCTATATGTTTAGCTTGATTGTTTCTCATTCCTTTAATCATGTTTGTTCCAAATGTTGCTATCTAATTGATGAAAGCATCTTGTTTTGGTATTCCATTTGAAAGAAGTTTCAGATATTTGTCCGTACAAATCCGCTTCCCTGACCTTTTTAACTTGAAAAGATGTTCTTTCTTCAGCAAAGTTTCTAGATACTACGCATATTAAATCAGCTTTATTTGCAAAATGAGCTGAACCACTTATAGAATAAGAATCAACATTGTATGTTCCATCTGCTTCTCTTGGAAGTTTTGTTGGGTGAGCAACTAACCAAGTAACACATTCAGTTTCCCTATTAAATCTTTTTATGTCTGATATAACATTAGATATATGCTCATCTTCTCTTAGATTTCCTTTTCTACTTGGATTAATCTCATTATATGGGTCTAATACTAAACCA
>Ga0208645_1003378_pt1 | contig 11849 bp, 8 predicted proteins | sample VirMetDEL_Sep_01_FD_184519 | JGI IMG/M metagenome (GOLD analysis project Ga0208645, IMG submission 184519) | Aqueous microbial communities from the Delaware River and Bay under freshwater to marine salinity gradient to study organic matter... | ecosystem: Environmental > Aquatic > Marine >...
AGAGCTTGAAAAGCAAATGGCAGCCGACGAAGAAGTCGTCAATATACCTGCTTATAAAGAAATTGGGTTAGCGGCTGTTGCTGGTGCTGCTGAAGTTATATTTGAAAGACTCGGTACATACGCTATATTAAACGGTGTAAACAAAGTTACTAGTCTTGCACCGACAAAAAGAGAAATATTTAAGTCTGTTCTTAAATCAGCAAACCAAGAAGGTTTAACCGAAGGTGCAACAGAGTTCGCTAACAACTTTGCCCGTATGCACATTATGGGTGAAGATGTTAATTTATTTGAAGGTGTTGCTGAATCGTATTTTGGCGGAGCGCTTATTGGTGGTCCATTAGAATTAAAAAACGCAGCCCCTGCGGCATATGCTCACATGGCACATGAATCCATGTCTGCATCTGAAATAAAGCAATACAAAGCAAAAATAAAAGAGCTTGGTAGATTGATAGGTGATCAAAACCTATCAACATTATTAAATCCTAATATAGAATTACCGGGTAATCTTGCGCCCGCTACAGTAGAGCTTATTAGAGAAGTCCAACTAGAGGGTGAGCTGTTACAAGACCAAGCTATAGAGCGATTGCAGAACAATTTAACAGCCGAGGAAATTATTGAGCTAGGTGAGATTAATATGCGTATGCGTCAAATTAATACTCGCTTAATTAAAGCATCGAATAGCAGCTTATCTCAAGCAGAAGTTTCTGCAACAGCAGCTTCATTGCAGTCTAAGTTTGATAAATTATCAGATAGAAGAGAAGCGCTATTAGGCGACTTAGCTACGCAAAAAGAAACTGGTTTAACAAAGGCAAACATACGAGGTAGCTTAGCGATTAAGTCCGCTAGTTTATTAGTATCAAGAAATCAATTAGCACTTAAAAAAGCACAGGCTGAAAAAGAGTTTGATAGTTTAACCCCTGAGGAAAAATCACAAAAAATCGCAGAAGCAGGCGGTAATGAAGCTACCGCAAGGTCAAACTATTTTACAGATAAAAATAAAGCAGCATTAGAGCAAAATAGAATACAAGCCGAAAACTTGTTAAAAGAAAACGGTCTTGAAGGCAAAATATTTTCAAAAACAGACGCTGAGTTTAGAAAGCTTGCAGATGCTGAATTTGATAAACTATCAGCGCGCGAAAAAAAAGGTCTTACTAAAGAGTCTTGGTTTCAAAGCCTTAATGGTTTGGAATTAGGTGGCAATATATACGTTAATATTGACGCCGCGGCAAGGAACGGCAAGGTGGGTACATTTATGCACGAAGCTTTTCACGTTATGGTTAAAAGAACTATTGGTGATGGCGCTGCAAACAAAGCGGGTGAAGACTTGCTTAGATTTTTAGAAAGAAACGACGCTGAGGCTTTCGCTCATATCCAAAATCACTTAGAAGTAAATTATGATTTTGATGGTATAAAAGACGCTGCTTATTACGAAGAAGCTTTAACCGCACTTTCTGATTATTTGTCAGAAGGTAATACCGTTGGTCTTAACGCCGTAAGTAAAATAAACGGATTTTTTAACAACGTTTTCAAAAAAACAGGTAAAGGGCTTAATTTATCTGACGGCGCGTCTACGTTTGAATTTATCACAAGATATTCAGCTAAAAATAGAGGTGAAAAATCAGACGCTGCAATCTCTAAGTTTATTCAAGACAATATTAAAAAAGAAGAAGAAGCAGAACCCGAAACCCCTGTTGTTGAATTAGAAACACAAGAAAAAGCAGCGGCTTCGAGAACTGAAATGGCGAAAGCTTCTAGAACTCTATCGCCTGAAAAAGCAACAGAAGTAGAAGACCTTCTTAAAAAACGTAACGAAAGAAAAGCGCAAGCAGAAGAGATTGCTAAAAAGTTTGGTGTAGAGCCACAAGCAGACGCGGTTCAACAAAGAATTGAAACAAGAATACGCGAAGCATTGTCGCCGTTAATTGGTAAAATTGTAACCAATCGTACAAAAGCACTATACGACCCTATTGCTGTGGATGCTAGAAACAATGTTAGTCGCGAAGACTTTCAAAACTCTTTGCGCACAGAAGTTGAAGCACTGGCTTTTGAAGAGTACAAAGAAGGTAAGCAAGATATTGAAAAATTCCTTATCAACCGTGCTTATCTGCGTGCAAATAATTTAGCATCGAGATTAGGTATTGAAAGTGTTGAGGCGGGTATTAAGCAGGACGTCACAGAAGCTAAAGGCTTAACAACAGAAATTGAAACAACCCAAGAAACTAAAGAAACACCTAAATACACCAGCTTAACAGAAAGTAAAACTGTAAGCCCAGAAACTAAAACAAAGATTAAGGATAAGTTAAAGACCGTTGTACGCACACAGGGCGCACGTATGGACTTATCTGAGGGAAAGAATGTTAGTGTAAGGAAATACATTAAAAACATCCGTGACGGCGTTGGAAACCTTGCTTGGGACATTATACGCCAGGATACCATGTATTCTGAAAATGCTAAAGGTAAATTGTCTCTTGATCAAGCTAAGATAAGAAAATTTTTATCAAGCAAGGGTTTGTTTATAGCGCAGAATCTTACAACAACAACGTTACAGGTAAAAATGCCTCAGCTGGTTCAAAAAAAGTTAGCTGAGACGGGTGAGTTTGTAAGCTATCCTGATTGGGTTGGTAAAAAAATAGCACGTGCTTCTGTTGAAGCTAAAGGAAGAGAAGGCAAAACATCAGGTGATTTTGAAGTAAGAAGACTTTCGGATGCTCAAATGCGTGCACAAGCTAAGATAGACGGTAAACCTGTTAAAAATCTTAACGTTGCGCAGTTAGCAGTATTAGAGTACATGTTTGACAACGTTGGTATTAACGCTGCTGGTAATGTTGAGGTAAGCGGTTTAAAGCGTGCTAACCCTAAAGCTTTGTCAAAAGACTTAGCCGCTGAAGCTGCTTTTGAAATACTAAACGAAGAACTACAAAATCCAGAAAGCGAAGTAAGACAAGCTTTTAAAGACAATCAAGAAGGCTTAGGAGTTGCGCTTACTGAAAACTTTGTAACAGAAGTTGCTAGAGATACAGAGCGTGGTTCTGCTAAATATAGTTTAACTCTTCAAAATAGTGAGTCTACTATTCGCGGCAAAGAGTTTATGTCTAATATTAGCAATCTAGCTAAAGTTATACAGACAGGAACTAATACAATAGAAGATGTAATTGAAAATGGTATTATAAACGAAGAGCTTGTTAAAAAACTTAATATTCCTGAATTATTTAAGGAAGATTTGGCTACTTTATTACAAAACGCTTATGACAATGGAATATTAGATGGTGGTAGTGGCGTTAAGTTTATGCAATATATTAACAAATCTGAAGTTATACCAAACGAAGATATACCTAATGGTGCTTTAACTAAACGCTCGCCTATTAAACAGCTAACAGAATACGCGGCTGATGTTGTAAAAATAGGTCAAAGATTAGGCAAAGAGGTAATGGACGCTTCTGATGTTCAATTATTAGGGTTTTTTAATAGACTTTTAGACCCGGCTAAAAAGAAAAAAGACACAGGAAAACCCGCCAGATTTTACGGCACGTTACAAACTATGTTAAATAGTCTTAGATCTAAAACAGTGCCCGCGAACATAAATTTAGCAAAGGTTTCTTTAATGAATAAAAACAAAGGTCTTATGCAACAGGTTGCTAAAATTCAAGCTATGAATATTAGTAAATCTGAAAAATTAAAATTATTTAAAGAGCAAGGTTTAGATAAAAAAATACAGCAGGCGAATATAAATAATAAATTGCTGTTAAAGCACATTGTTAAAACCATGATAACCATGGTTAAAAACGGTGATATTAATGCTAAGTCTTATTTGCAATTACTGCAAGCTCAAACAAACGCTGTAAACGGATTAAGAGCATTAAGCGGTTTAACTTTTATTACATTTAAAAATGGCCCGCAGGGCAACATGAAAGGGGAGCATTTAGCTGATAATGCCGGCACTATGGGTAGATTAGCTGAGCTTGCTTATGAAAATCTTAGCGACGTAGATTTAGACGCTGCTATTGAAGAAGCTATTGACTCTCATGACCAATGGCTAGAAAACCGCGAAACATTAGATTTTATTGATGTTTATGGTAAAAACAACCCTAATAAAGAACAAAGAATACTAGGGCTTCCTAGCGGGCTAAATAATGTTTATTATATTGATGGAAGGTTAGCGAAAGATGTTATACCTGAAATTACACGGCGTCGTAAAAATAAACAATCATTTAATAATTCAGTTAATAAAGAAAATTTACAGGAAGCTAAAGAAACTATAAAGGAAATAGAAAGCGCGCCTAAGGCTAAACTGTCGAGATCAAAGCGTGAACCGTTAGACCAAAGGTTTAACGAAATACTTGAGCGCAAAACAGGCATTGAAGCATTTAAAAGCTTTTCAGACGTACAAGCTGAAATACGTGGGCGTAATAAAGGTAAATTTAAATTCTTTATAGCACCGGCAGTTGATGACTTTAGAGGGTTAGTAAACTATGCTTTTTCAGGAAAAGGCAAGCAAGGTGAAATAGACAAGCAATGGCTTGAAGATAATCTAATGACGCCTTACGCTAAAGGTATATCTGCAATAGAAGGTATTCGTCAACAGATAAAAAGAGATTTTAAAGCAGCTGTAAAAGCATCTCCTAAGCAATACAAGTTATTAAATCAAACTATTGGCACCAGTCCGTTTACTTACGACCACGCTGTACGTGTATACTTGTGGCAAAAAGCTGGGTTTGATACAATACCTGGATTGTCTAAAAAAGACACCAAGGTTCTTCAAGATGCCATACAAGCGCAGCCTGAGCTTATGGAATTCGCTAATTCTTTATTAGCCGTGGCTAGACGAGACGCATGGATGCCGCCAACAGAACATTGGGTTGGTGGTACGGTGTTGTCTGATCTTAACGGTATGACAGAAAAGATTGGTCGTAAAAAATACCTTGAAGAGTTTATTGCTAACGCTGAGGTTATATTTAGCAATGAAAACTTAAATAAAATTGAAGCAGCGTTTGGTAAAAACCACAGAGAAGCTATCGAAGACGCTTTGTATTCAATGATCAACGGCACTAACCGTTCAACAGGTGCTAGCCAAAATAAAACTGTTGGTAAGTGGTTAAACTGGATTAATGGCTCTACAGGTGCTATCATGTTCTTTAACAGAAGATCAGCATTGTTACAGATGCTTTCAACTGTTAACTTTATAAACTATTCAGATAACAACCCTGTAAAAGCTGCGGCAGCGTTCGCTAATCAAAAGCAATACTGGAAAGACTTTGCAATGATATTTAACTCTGATAAGTTAAAAGAACGTCGTGGTGGACTTAAACAAGACGTAAGCTCAGATGAGATAGCTAATATTGCTAATAAAAACAATAGAAGTCCACAAGCCGTATTAGCTTATTTGCTTAAAATAGGTTTTACACCTACACAATTAGCGGATAGTATGGCAATTGCATCAGGTGGTGCGACATTCTACCGCAATCGTGTAAATACATACGTTAAGAAAGGTATGGACCAGGCAGCAGCAGAAAAGCAAGCGTTTTTAGATTTTTCTAAAATATCAGATGAAACGCAGCAGTCTTCTGATCCAGCTCTTGTGTCACAAGTACAGAGAAGTGTATTAGGACGTATTGTATTCGCGTTCCAAAACACACCTATGCAGATGACGCGTTTAATGAAAAAAGATGCGTTAGACCTTATCAACGGCCGTGGTGATTGGAGAGTTAAAGTATCAAGAATTGCGTATTACGGTGCAATTCAAAACGCTATATTCTCTTCATTGCAATCCGCGTTGTTTGCACTTATACCAGGTTTTGATGATGAAGACGACGAAGATTTAACCGAAGAAGAATTAATAAAAAGAAACACTCAGGAAGAAGGTAAAATAGTGCGCGCATTAAATAGCATGCTTGATACTCTTTTAAGAGGGTCGGGCGTATACGGTGCCATATTAGCATCGGCAAAAAATGTTATTAGAGAATACAATAAACAAGAAAAGAAAGGATTCTTAGGCGATCACTCTTACACCATATTATCTTTGTTTGATATATCGCCGCCTATCGGTTCTAAAGCACGTAAGATAAATACAGCGATTAAAACAAGGACTTTTGAAAAAGACGCTATAGCTGAAAGAGGCTGGGCAGTTACCGCTGAGGGTAGATTAAACCTTGGTCCTAACTGGTCAATATTAGGTAATGTTGTTTCAGCTACTACTAACGTGCCTCTAGACCGGGTTATTGCTGAACTTACTTCTATAGCAGAAGCTTTTAATGCAAAAAACACCGCATGGCAAAGAGTTGCGTTAGCTGCAGGTTGGAAAACCTGGGATGTTGGCGTAGAAAACGAAGTAAACGAAAGAATAAAAGAAGAAGCTCAAGCTCGTCGTAAAGAAGAAGGCAAAATAAAAGCAGCAGAAACTCGCAAGAAAAAGAAGCAAGAAGAAAAAGAGAGGGTTGCTAAATTAACACCAGAAGAGCGCGCGGCTGAAGAAGCTGTTAAAGAAAAAGCTAGAGAAGAAAAACGTAAAACACGTGATGCTGAGCGCCAAGAAACAATAAATGATAATACAATAGTTGACGAAGATAGAATTAAAGATTTAACAAAAGCTCAACAACAGCAGCTTTTGGAAGACTTGGGTGTTATGTTTGTTTTAATTGATGATTACAAAACAGAACAGGAAAGAGTCGATAAAATTATTGAACTAAGAAGCAAATAAAATGAAATTAGAAGTTTTAAGATTCAGCAGCCAAAAAGATTCAACCAATGGAATATTATTTGACATCACAAATGGACGAAAGTTTTTATGCTATACGCTTGAAGACGAGCACAGAGACGTTAAAGAGTACGGTGAAACCAGAGTCCCTGCTGGAACATATCGGATTACTCTCAGGAAGGTTGGAGGATTTCATGGTAGATATTTAAAGAAGTATGGGGAAATGCACAAAGGAATGCTTTGGGTACGTGAGGTTCCTAATTTTGAGTATATCCTTATTCACACTGGTAATACTGATGAACACACTTCTGGGTGTTTACTTCTTGGTGATACTCAACAAACAAATTTTGGTGAAAGTAATGGATTTGTTGGTTCGTCTGTTAACGCATATAAAAGAGTGTACCCGGCGATTGCTAAGGTTTTAGAAAATGGTGGTGATGTTACAATCACTTATACGGATTTTGACACAATATAATTAGATAAAAAATGAACGAGCAAGATTTTAGATTAATGCTTTTAAACGTAACAACCATGGGGATAAGCATGGCACAAGTGGAAACAATACTTAAAATATCATTGTTGCTCGTATCTATCGGGTACACCGCGCAGCGATGGTGGTTATTATATAAAAATAAAAACAAGAAAGATGTATAAACAAAAACCAAAAAGTCCTTCAGTGTTAAAAATGCGAGCGGCATCTAAAATGATGACTACACCGCTAAAGCAAAGCACGCCTCAAGAGTATGCTTTTTTAAAATCTCAAGAAGATAAAAAGAAAGGCAAAAGCACTAGGGTAATTGATAAGTTCACTTCAGCTTTGCAAGCGCCGTTTAGCGATAAAACTTACGCTGAATTGAAAAAAGAAAAGCGTGATGAGCAGAAGAAAAAATACAAAGCATCTGTAGCTAAAAACTATAAAAAAGGATATTATGGCGTTTAAAATGGCTTCGCCGATTAAGTTAAAAGACGCTTGCTACCGCAAAGCAAAAGCTAAATACGATGTTTTTCCATCAGCTTATGCAAGTGGTTATATAGCGAAGTGCCGCAAAAGAGGCGGTAAAATAAAATAACACGGGGTTACACTGGGCGTGCAGCTAGGAATTCGCTACCTTGAATTATTATTTGTCGCCCACCCCTTTTTCTATTATGGCATACAAACAACCAAGCTCGCCTTTTAACAGGGTTAGAAAAACAAAAGAAGGATTAGCTCTTAAACGTTGGTTTAAAGAAAAATGGCAAACGCCTAAAGGTAAAGAAGAATACGGCCCTGGAGACAGCGGTACATTCAGACCAACTGTTAGAGTAAGTAAGGATACACCTGATACTTATTCAGAACTTACACCTGCTGATATAGCTGCAGCGAAAGAAGAAAGAAGAAGAACAGGTAGAGTAAAAAGATACGATAGATCTAAACTAAAGAAAAATAAGAAATAATGGCAACATTAACAGTAACACATTCAGAATCGCTTGTTCTTGACGGTAGAAACAGAAGTGCAAGCAAAACATTTTCAATAACTAATATTGAAGAAATTTACGAAAGAACATTAACGGTTCCTACTACTAATCCGACCGTACTAGTTGCTTTTCACGCTGACGTAGAAGGTTCAGTAGTAGAGTTACCTGTAGACACGGCTAAATATATAAGGATAACAAATACAGACAGCGCTAATACTATAGAGATTGGGGTTATAGGTACAGCGACAAACTACCAAGTTACTTTATCGCCTGGGCAATCGCATGTTTTAGGAGCCGCAGCAGATCTTATGTTGGCTGAAGCGGATACAGACCCTTCTTTTGGTACAATGACTGGTATTAGCTCTATAGAAGCACAAGCGGTGTCAACAGCTGCAACTGTTGAGGTTTATATCGCATCTACAGGAGGTTAATATATTAAAAAAGGGGACCCAATTACGGATCCCCTTTCTTTTTAAACGGTTTATTCTAAGCGCCCTGTTCTTACGAGAAGGGGAACAAACATGTTAACCATCACAAGCAAGGCAATCTGCCATCGCTTCAGCGGCAATGTCGCCGCGTAGTACCGATTCGGTACGCATATAATACAATGTTTTCACACCTTTCTTCCATGCTTCCATATGGACTTTATTAATCCATTTAGGTGTTGCTTCAGAAGGGAAGGCTAAATTTAAACTAACCGACTGGTCTATGTACTGCTGGCGTATACCAGCTTGGTTTACCAGCTCTAGTTGGTTTATTTCTTTAAATGTTTTAAACACGTTCTTAACCGGTTCGTCCCAGTCACCCATTAGTACATCGTCAAGCTCTTCAATATTTTGTATTGATCCGCCGTCTCTAAGTATTTGTTCCCATATTTCAGGTGTATTAAGCTCATTATCTTCTAAAACTTCTTCCAATACAGTGTTTCTCCTAATGAAAGTGCCTTTCGCGCTCTGCTCTGTAAATACGTTAGCGGCCCACGGCTCAATACCTGGAGAAACGTTCCCAGCGAGTTTACTATTAGAAACGGTAGGAGCAATAGCCCGTAAATGGGTATTCCTAAAACCAGTACCGTTGCACCAAAGCGGTTCGCCATATACCTCAGCAAGAGCCCTGGAAGCGCGCTCGCTTTCAATTTTGATTTGGCTGAATATTTTTCTTGTTTCATATTGTGCTGATAACCCTTCAAAGGGTATTCCTTTAGATTGTAAATATGTATGCCAGCCTAAAACGCCAAGACCCAATGGTCTACCTTTTGTAGCTGAACGTACTGCGTTTTCAAAACCGCGTAAGCCTTTAGCGCGTTGAATAAACTCTTCCATAACGCCATCTAAAAACCAGATAGCATGATATACTAGGTTTGTATCTTTCCATTCGTCATACTTAGCTAGATTAACACTAGACAAGCAACATACAAAGCTGTGTGACTCGTCTGTGTGCAGCGTAATCTCTGAACAAATATTAGTCATGTGCACTTTTAAACCGTTTTCTTTATATGTTTCTGGGTTTTGTTTGTTAACATTGCCCTTATACATAATATACGGTTCGCCTGTAGCTTTACGCTTTTGTAATAATTTACCCCACTTGCGTCGAGCAACCTCATCACCTTTTTCTAGCTTACGCATAAACTTATCACCAACAACTACACACTGGTGTAAGTTAAGCGACTGACGATTAACATCGCCTTTAGGCTCACGGATTTCTAGCCATTCTTCAAAGTCAGCATGATCAATATTAATATTAACCGAGGCTGCACCTCTTCGAACAGCACCTTGGTTTGTAGCCAAGATAGTTGAATCATAGATTTTACAAAACGGCACAACACCATCTGATGTACCGTTACCTGTGATTCTAGCCCCAGCAGGGCGGATCTGGTTGATACCAATACCAACACCACCGCCGTGCTTAGCTAACAGCATCATCTCTAAGTTCTTTTGCCCAATATCCTGTATGCTATCAGCAACGTCAATACCAAAACAAGATATAGGTAAACCTCGATCTGTACCTGTATTAGATAACACCGGAGAGGCTAGATTCAACCAGCCGTCCCAAATGTAATCAAAAAATACTTCTGCGAGCTCAGGCTTATACAATCTCCTTGCAACAGTCGTTGATACTCGCATGTAAGCATCCTTTGGCGTTTCACCTTCTAATAGATAACCGCCAGCAATTGTTTTCTTATATACATTAGTGTCGCCCCATTCCGGGTAGTCAACACCTTTTATCCATTCATTATTCCACATTACCATATATCTTCAAAGTCTTCACCTTCATTTGCTTTCGAGTAATCAGTTGATCGCATTGCAAAGAAATCTGTATGCGTTACACCACCGGTAAGATGGTAAAACCAATCTAATTTTGCAGCGCTCTCTGGCACATAAGGGAAGTATAATCCTAAATCTAAATAACCTAATTCAACCAGCTTTTCATTTGTACGCTTACGTATAAAGTTTTTAAGGTCGATCGCAGAGATGCCTTCTATGTCGCCCATTTCAAACATCTTATTAATGTATTGAAATTCTAATTTAAGCATCGTAGTGGCTGCCTCAAGCACGTCCTCGCGGCATTCTTCTAGCAATGTTGTATCTTCATCGCACATGTGTCTAAATAATTGGCATCCCATTTTAGAGTGCAAAGATTCATCACGTACAGACCACTTCATTTGCTGACCAATTCCTTTAAGTAAGTTGCGCAGCTGGAAGCTGTACAATACAGAAAACGCAGAATATAAACTAACACCTTCAGCAAAGGCGCTAAACACAGCCAAAGACTTAGCGATACCAACGGGTTCATTCCCATCATAAGCAACCAGATTATCAAATCTAGCTGAGGTAGCGTCGTCGTGTAAAAATGCTTCATAGTCTTCGAGTCCTAGCGTTTCGTTTAAATAACTATATGCTACAGCGTGCACTGTTTCTTGTGAGCCAAACATCATGGCCATTTGTTGTATCTCGTGTTTAGGAAACCATTTGGTAACTCTTTGTGTCCAGTAATCAGATACTGCACATTCGGTCTGAGCAAAGCCCAGTAGGATATTTCCTACCAGGTTTTTCTCTGCATCAGTAAGCTTCTCGTTCCAATCTTTTACATCGCCCTGCATAGGGATTTCAGTATGCAACCAGAATGCTTGTGCTTGTTTTAACCAGCCTTCGTTGTAATATACAGGATATTCAAAAGGCTTGTAAGGGATACGTTCATCAAATAATCCCATTAGTCTTTTATAAATTGCAGTGCTACATCAAAGAATGGCAAGTACAATACATGCGAAGTTAAGTCGTCACTGTAGTAGCTTCGCATGCCTATTACAATGCCTGGGTAAAATCCAATTGATACCGCCCAGCTTGATTTATCGTTGCTCATATTTTTCTATTTGTTCTAATAATTGTTTGTAAATAACTCTTCCGCGTACTCGCCAGGACCAGTCAACCCACTTCTTTATTTGTCGCTCTGCGTACTTTTTCCTGGCCAAAGCTTTTGCTTCTCCAGGATCAGTCTTATTGTTTCGTCGCATTGTTTCTGGTTTTGAGGTTTGTACAAAGTAAAGGGCTCTAACTTGTTTTCTGCAATGTGCTTTTTAAATAATTTCCATCGCATAGGAAATGCTTCGTTAGCTCTGCCTTTACACTCAATAATAAAATGTTTCCCTACAAAGTCGGGGGTGTATTTGATGTTAAGGATTTTTTTATTTCCTCGATTACAATAT
>Ga0208645_1003380_pt1 | contig 11846 bp, 19 predicted proteins | sample VirMetDEL_Sep_01_FD_184519 | JGI IMG/M metagenome (GOLD analysis project Ga0208645, IMG submission 184519) | Aqueous microbial communities from the Delaware River and Bay under freshwater to marine salinity gradient to study organic matter... | ecosystem: Environmental > Aquatic > Marine >...
CATACTCTAAACGGTCGATTGATTGAACATTACCAGCTCCTTCTGTTAAGAAAGATAGTGGGAATCTTTTATCATCTTTACCCGCTAGATGCGTGATAATCGGAGAAAGTTCAGTTGGCTTAGACAATAATGCATTTGCCAGACTGTTCATGTCTGTCATCTGCGAATCATTATAAAACGTCTTTTGAACGCTAATGTTCGTTCCATTCAATTGTGGCATAATTATCTAATTTTTATAAAGTTAAGTTGCATTTTAAAATTGCCATTTTTAATTAAAAGTTAAGATCTAAATCATCCAAGTCTACTTGCTTACTCTTACGTCTTTGACGTCCTCGTGCGCTTTTAACTCTTTCTTCATTTCTAGAAATTCTTTCTTTCAATGATTTTGCATTTGACGTTCTAGCTTTCTTTTCTACAAGTTTTTGTAAATCAAAACCCTTGTACATCAAATAATCAATTGCAAGTTTAGTTTCCATCTCTGCTTCAGCATGATCTAAATCTCGCTGTGTGCGACCATCTTTAGTCACAGGTGTCGAGATATAGTCAAAAAACTTTGACTTCTCTCTATTTGGAACTGTGATACCTGCGAACTCATTGTTACTTTCAATAGTCTCATACACACCATTCCAAAACTCTTGTTGCTGAATTTCTTGTTGCTCTTTCTGCTCTTTTTGAGAAGCAACTAATTGCTGTCTAGATTGCTCTTGCATTTTACCTAATGCTCTTCTAGCAGCTTCAGCTTTCTGATATAATTTACCAGTGTCTTCGTAATCAGTCAATAACTCATTAATAAATTCGTTATCGTGGCCTTTTGTTGCAAAATAATCTGCCAATACGCCCTTTTGACTTCTTGTATCATCTTCAACCAACTCTATCTGGTTGTAATCTAGTTGAGGATCATAAGCTTTCATAAACTCTGTTGACTCTCCCCCATTCAAAACGTATTCTAAATGGTTTTTAACAAGAGGAAAGTTTTCAAACAATTGATCTAATTGATCTTCTGCCATTTGCTTTCCTATATCTTGAGTCATTGCTAACAAACCTTCAGGAGTATCATCATACTCTTCTTCAGTTTCATATCCCAATTTGTCTAAGATCTCTGCGACTACTGTAGATTCTACAGGCTCTCGATCTTCATCTTCTTCCTCTTCTTCTTCGTAGTCATCCTCTTCATCCTCTTCAAAGTCTTCTTCCTCTAGTTCCTCTTCTTCTACTTTTTCAGATTCTGCTAATCCTTCTGCATCCGCATCTAACTCTTCGTCAGTTGCTTCTGGTGTGTCTATTGCTAAGTCTTCTGCAACCTCTGTGCTTTCTGACCCGCCACTAATAACATCGTCAAATGAGATGTCGTCTAGTCCAATGTTTTCTTCTTCTGGGTTCATAATCTATATAATTAGTTTTTACAAAAATAGTTAAATATGTAGGTCTTGGTACACATACATATGTTTTTGGATATGTCTTTACTATATATCACTTATCCTTATTTTTTTCTCTGTCTATGCTTCTTTTTTCTGCGTCATCAGCTATTCTAGCCTCTAATTCACGCTCTCTAACACTAAGTTCCTTCTGTCTCATCTCAAAGTCTGCCATCATCTTCTGCATATTAAATGCATCTGCTTCAGGATTCTTTCTAGACTCTGCCCCAATCAAAGCAATCTCAATATCTTTTTGTCTGTCTTTTTCATTTTCAATCAGCTCCTGTTCTGCTTTTGCTTGCTCCATTTGCATTTGTTGTTGAGCTTGTTGCTGTTCAGCTTGCTGTTGAGCCTGTTCTAATTCTTCTTGTGCTTTTTCTGCAGCTTTTAATTTACCTTTTATTTGAGTAAAGCTTTCTGATTCTAACACTTCTGCAATTGTAGATCCTTTAGAACCATTCTGCATCATAGCCTGTGCAAGTTGTTTCATCTGATCTAGTCTTTCAATGTCTTTACCTGAGTCAGATACAAAGATACCATAGTTAGATTCCATGTGCTGCATGCTATCTAAATCTAAAAAGTCTGTAGTACCATCAGGCATAACAAACATTCCTTGTTTACCTGTAAGCCATGCTTCTTTAGAATAATCAACAAGTGCTTGTAAATCTCTTTGCTCTAGTCGACCAAACTTTCTAAATAAATCTTCTGTAATATGTGATGACTGTACAATAGCTTGTTGCGAACTAGCTTTACCTTCGTATGCCCCAATAGTACCTTGTCTTTGTCTAGATACACCAGATAATTTTTCCCATTCGTTTAGTATTGACTCTAACAACGCTACATACTGTTGTATAGTCTTAATTGACATATCTAATACAGATTGATGCTGTGGATTTAGCTGTATACCTTCTTTATTATAATCTACCCAAGCAATACCTGTACCTTCTACATAATACATAAACTTGTCCATATCCCACTTCTTAGGAATAAGGTTAATGTCAAATTGAGCTATAATATCTTTACTTCTTGCTATAGCTAACTCTAATCTGTACTTGTAAATGTTGTAATTCAACTGGTAAGGTATACCAAGAGATACTAAAGAGATATTGTCAGCGTTTATATCAGAATACTTTCTACCGTTTATAGGGAGTTTACATGTAGAAACATTGTCTAAAGATAATCTTTGGTTAGCTACAGGATTAATGTTAACATACATTCTACCATCAATTCTAGTACCTTCCCATACCTCGTTGACCCAAAGATAAGTTACTTTAGCACCTTGCTCTTTCATTTCTTTAGGTAATCTAAAGGTTTCATCAACCTCCATCTCTTCCATAGATCCTGTCTCTGGGTCCATGTATTCTAAAAAGCCTACTCTTTTTCTTGACTTCCAATATACATTTACAACTTCTATTAGTCTGTTTCTGTATGTATTTGGATCAGAGCCTGCACGAGATTGTCTGTATAATAAGTAAGATTCTGGATCTGATTGTCTAGGCTCCTCCAATTCTAAAACTTGTTCTTCAGTTAATGACTCATAAAAAGAATCTATTACTGTAGATGCATGTACATATTTCCTAACTAAAGCCCAGTCCCCATCTTCTACAAACTCTATGTCTGGATCTTTATCATAGTCTACATCAATAGGATTTAGAATATCATAAAAAGGCTCTTTGTTTCTAACACCTCTGTGCGTGTATACTTCTCCTGATACTAGGAAATGAAACCATGCTTTTTGTAGTTTATCATACACTTCTTCAGATTGCATAATGTATGTTAAAGCATGTTGTCCCTTAATAGCTCTGTTATCTACATAACTATTTTCAAACTGATCTGCTATTTGTTTTGGGAGAGGTATATCCTCTGGTGTTTCTATCTGTTGTAATAGTTCTGGGTTAGTTTGTTTAAGAGACTGTAAGAATTGCATCTGAATATTCTGGTAGATAGCTTCTTGCTTTGCTTGCTCTTTCTGACTAACTGCATCTCCATTCTGTACGGTAACGGTGTAATTCAGAGGTCGTTTAGACTTTTCACCCAAGAGGAGATCAATGATAGGTTTGATAATAGGATAGTTACGCATTTTAGAGGGAAAATTGTTACGACTCTTGCCGTAAGGATGTGTAACGTAACGATAGTCATCCTCATAAATTACACCGTTGTAATAATCATATAAGCGTTTAAGGTCATCCTTTCTTTGGTTGACCCCTTGATTAGAAAGATCTATGTAGGCTTCTACACAGCTTTCTCTCCACTTCTTATTTTTCTTTGATAAAGGCAGCTTTTGCTGCGGTATTTTGTCTCCCCCTAAATACATATGTATGCAAAATTAAGTTTTTTTATCTGATTTTTTATTATGTGTATAGTTTTTACACATTTCTTTACATATATAACACTAGCGATAGTTCTGATCAAACCAATCGTTGGCAGAATTATCTTCTAGTATTTCTTTTACCTCTGCATTATAAAGCTCGCGCGTATGATACATACCTATCATAAGTGCCATTACGCGGTCAAAGTTACCTTTGTGATTAAACTTTATAAGCTCTTGAAGTAATGCCATGTCATATATCTTGTTCAGATTAAGTGTAGTTTTACCATCCTCATCTACAGATCTAACTGCATTTAGCCAGTCTCGTATGTATAACTCGCCCTGTCTTTTACGAGCTTCTGTAGTATGCATACCATACTGCCTCTTTACATTTTTAGAACGTAAATCTTTTTTATCCAGCATCTCAAACTCCTCTTGTAATCTGTGTAACTTTCTGTGCTGTCTTGCGTATTGTATTACAGCACCACGGTCATTCTCAAATCCTATCTTAGCATTATAATAATCTGATAACATAAATAGATTTCTATTATATTCGTCTTGAGAGTGCGGCCTGCCTACATAACTAGCTACTATCATATCATCAGGCTTAGATATATTATTCATACGTTTTATTACATACGCAGCTCCTAACGAGCTAGCATCTGCAGATTGATTCTGTCCATAGGGGTCATGACATAATACATACATGTTATGAGGCGTCTGATTCTGTTGATTTTTAAAAGGACCTTCATATACAACTACTGCCCCTTCTAAATTATCTTCTTTACGGTGTGGGTATCTCATAATAGGTCTTGCATCCCCATCAGGTCTAAATTTTATATGATTACTTTCACCATAATACAAAGATCCTGCTGTACCTATTGCATGTAGCTTGTTAGCTTTTACTTTATTGTATTGTTCTTGTAAAGATGCTATGTCAAACAGGTTACCTGCTACTTGTAGTGTAGCTTCAGCAGGACATGTAGGATGCTCAGCTATGTATTGATCATATGCTTTTGGATCGTTAGTACCTTTCTTTTTATTTCTATTACCCTCTTCAAATTCTTTAGCTTCTTCTACAGAAGAGTTACCATCATCATCTATAAACCCTTCTAAGTTTTCATATATAGGAACAAAGTGTCCGCATACAGATCCTAGTGCTCCATCATCCCATATATTCTCAAAAGCTAGGCAATCATAAGACTCAGGATTGTAAAATATCTCTTCCATACCTGCAAAGTCTGCTCCTTCTGTACCACCTGTACCAAATGCTACCATCGTACCTAAAGTCTTACTACCTTGGCGCATTGTTGGCATAGCAACCTCCCATGCTTTTAATAATCCTGGAAATGATCCTGCCTCCTCAAAAAATATAAGCTCACCAGCCTTACCCCTTACTTTATCCGGATCATCTTTAAGAGATACACCTATAATCTGTGACTTCATCCCCATTTCTACCAACGCTCCGTTAACATTCTTCTTATATCCAGATTGTTTGTGCATCTCCCTATCTCTAAGTCTAGGTTGTGTCCATGCGGTATTGTCATCTACAAATGATAGAATATCCCAAGCTTTAGACAGTAGACCGTCCCCAATCAAGTATTCTTTCTGTCCTGCAAATACATAATTCTTACTATTACGTAAATGAAAATAGTTTCTAGCAAGCATTGCAGCAGCTTTGTAAGAATATCCCTTACGACGTGCTTTTAATACTGTCATATGTTTATTCTGCTTTCTACAATTGTCTATTGCAGTAAAGTACTTCCAATCTCCATCGTAAAATGCTGGGAATGTACGCTCTCTTCGAGCTATAATTGTACCATCTGGTAATTCCTGATCAACAGATCTGTCAATCGGGCAATAGTTAAGATAGAAATAGTGATTACCTGTAATAGTTACTCCATTATGAGTATATCCGTACAGGCATCTTTCTCTTTCTTCGTCCCAGTACTCATAGTAAGGTTTTGTACCGGGGAGTGCGTTTGTATAGTAACCGTTTTTTATATACGAATTAGCTGCTGGAGCTAGTCCTTTTGTGTCTTTAAAAACTTGGTCTTTATGTTCACTAATTCCTGACATTTTTCGTATTCTTCTATTTCTGTAAAATGCTCTATAAGTAAATCTAAAGTTCCTTCATCTCTACCATCACTATCTAAAGGGTCAAAAGGTAAGTAAAAGCTTACTAGCTCTCCTTCACTTTCTGCTGCCTCAAATATATCATCGAGCGTTATTTTCTTAGTCACAAAATTATACGCGTTATCCATTGCACTATTGTAATCTTCTAAATCTTCTAAAAAATCCATGGTGCCTAATTTACGAACTATATTTGTTAACTACAACTCCTCCGCGTGTATTTGTGTTAATTTGTTCTTGTTTTCTAACCTGTTCCTCTAGTTTTGAGAGCCCATCTACTACATCTCCCATCTTAGAAAGGTTAGCAACTAAGTCTTTTGCATGGAAGATTGGTCTGCCGTTATCATCCATTAGTGTTAAATCCACCGACTCAAAATACTTTTCTAGTTTAACTACAGATGACCTAGCAGACTTAAGCAACTTAACTGCAGAAGTTTCTTTTAGCTCTCTATATTTATCACACGCTGCAAGAACTTTATTACTAGCTTTCCATTTTGTTTTACCGTATAATCCTAGTACAACTTCGTCATGCCTTTGAGATATATCATACACAGCATAGGGGGATCTATGATCATGCATAAAAAATATGTATGCAAGTTCTTTTGTGTCCAAATCCTTAAACTCTACAATAGTTAGTGTGTAAGGAGAGGGTACTGCTACGTTATCAACTATCTCTAGTAACTCCATTCTTATTTATATTTTTTCTTCTAGATGGTTTTGAGTGAAACTTACCAAAATAAGGTAACCGCACTGCGTCAAAAGCTCCATCTGACATTATCTTTGCAACATATTTAAACTGACTTGTGACTATTGCTTCTACTTTTTCTAAAGGTAAACTATGCTTTGTCGCTAGTATCTGTATTATCTCCTTTTTGGATTTTGTCATCTTGCGGTTTCCATTTGTTTATTGGACATGTAGTAGTTTTCCATTTTGCTTTATGCTCTATCAGACATCCACACTTACCACATCTCATTTTATCTCTTATTATATGCTCACAACTATTGCAATCAGATAATCTTTCTATATAATCTTGATTTGATACATTGGGTGCGCCTTCAGCCACATACTTAGCAAGATCTTTACTAAAACTTTTAGTCATGTCCCATATGCTAGGTAGTTTCTTTTTACTCATTCCAGTTAATATTTACTTCTACTTTCTTAGTACTTAAATCTAACAATCTGTTCAGGGTATACTTTCTATTGCTTAATCTCAAAGCTCCTTTGTCTTTGATCTTCTTTACATAGTTGTTCAAAGTATTAAAGTCTGCTTGCCCTACTAATCGAGCTGCCTGCTTCTTAACTTTTACTGCACAAATGTTTTCTTCCTCCAGTGTAATAGCTGTATCTACTAATGCAGATAACACTCTTAGCTCTGTAGAAGTAAGATTAAATATCCCATTCCAAAGTTGCAAGTACTTGTGTGTAGAGTTTACGTTAATCGTTATTTTCTGTTCCATTTGGTTCTTGTTCTCCTTTTTCTTTTAGATATGCAGCCATAATAGCTTCATATTGTTGAATTTTTAGAGTTTGCTCTCGTAAGAGCTCATATACACGGTAGTCAACTTTTAATGTTCCACCATCTATATATATTCTTTTCTTATTCGGTCTCTTCGTCTGTCTCATCAGTTACTGTTACAATTAATGTGTATTCATGATCTCCTATTAGAACTTGTATGTCGTATGTACAATTTATATTATCTTCTGTCCACATGTCTAACTTTGTTTCAAATTCATTATACAATGCAAATAGTTCTTCCCAACTACTCGTCTGAAATTTCGTTCTTATCATCTGTAAATTCTATGGTAGCTCTTGATCCTTCTAGTATTATCTTAGAAGTAGTAGACTGCCTGTTAAATTCTTCTATATAAGTTGCTATATCTTCTCTACTGCATAGAAATGATAGAAATACAGACATTTCTTTTGCAGCTCTAGACGTATTAGCTTTTAGATTACTAACTTTCTTAGTATGTTCTACTAATTCTAAGTAATCATCTAGATTTATAGTAACTGTACCAGGGATCTTCATTAAAACTTACCTAATACTTGGAATTCACTAACAAACAAGTACTGTACCTCATCAATATGGATAAGCATAGCCTCTGTATTTGGGTCTACCATAATCTTGTCACCAGCTTTACACTGATTAACCTGTGGTCCTACCGCTAATACTTCTACTATGTTTGTTTGTAATGCTTTTGCAGTTGCATCATCTAAGATAATTCCTGACTCTGTAGTTTTTGAGTCTGGACGTGGTACAACTATCCACGCTCCGAAGGGTTGAAATGTAAATTCCTTTGCCATTATTTCTATAATTTGGTTAATAATGCAAAGTTATAATAAAATTGTTTACAAATCCAAGGAAATAGTGAAAAAAGTTATGCCTCCTCCAGCTGTGTAGGCTATATCTGCCCATTCAAAGGTAGATTTAGGATCTGAGTCGTACTTATCTACAAGTTCCTTAGTAACCCCAAGAACTAAGCAAGCTACAAACGGGCCATACTTAATAACCTTTTTATTATCTGTATATTCAGGTAGGATATTAGTTGCAGCATGCGCAGAGATATAGCCCACCCCGAAATGCATAATCTTGTCTTTCTTGATTATAGGTTCCCAAGCTAGCATTACAGCTAGTGTAGTGATAAGTAAGTATTTCATGTAAGTAAGTTTTTAAGATTTCACGACTAGATACAGGTTCCCCCTTTAGGCACCCTATTTCAGTTGGAATTTTACCTATCTAGTAGTGCTTCCGGCGCTACCGGAGACCCATGGACACTAAAACTAGTGTTAATTCACCACACCTACTTATGTGACATGTGTCCAACCTAGAGGCTATATCCTTCCTTTCCGAGACTATTGGAGAAAACTCTAATCCTTATTTAGGATCTACAATCCAACTTCTGACCCCATAACTACCTCTCGGCCCTCTGGGGTGATACGCAAAGCGTGTCTCTAACTGCCGCAATTCTCGCAGTCTGGATCATCTATAGTACATGCTTCTGGCTGATCGCCATCTTCCATGTCCTCAATCCATGCATCAAAACCTATATGATTGCAAGTGCAATCGTCGTTTGGGCAAACTTCTGCTCCTTTACAACATTGGCATTCTGGTTTCTGACATGTAGTTTGATTTTCCATATTGCAAAGCTAGAAAAAAAATTCCCAAAAAAAAAATTTTAATTAGGAAATCTCTGAGCGTGTGGACCAGCTACTTCCATGACCCCGTCTATGTTTCGGACTTTGGGATACCCCCTTGGTCTTTAATCTAAAATTAGTGATATGAAATCTAGAGAAATTGTATTGGCGTCAATCGCGCCGCAAACTGTTAATCGTCACGGGGTTCCAGCTCGTTGGGGTTGGTCTGCAACGACAGACGTTTATGATAAGAAGACAGGTAAAATCCATCGTCAAGAAGGTCAAATCTTCTACACAGAGAACGAGGATATGTTTGGCCATATGAATGTTGGTCAAGTAATTGTAATTGAAGAGGCTTCATAGCCTTTTCTTTTTTTATAATCACCTCACCTTACAACCTTACGAGCGTACACGCTACCTCGTATTCACCACATTTCACCACTTTTACTAATCCAATAGGTTTATTCCTATTACATTATATAACACAATAGAAAGGTCGTGATATTCGACGTATTCCTAAGCAAGAAGACAAACTGCTTTTTTATAGCCTCACTCATAAGACGGAAGGGAATACCTGATGACTACGTGCGACGCAGAGTCTGGGCTTGTTTTTATTAACCTTTTAACACTTACATTATGTCTTATCATTCTTACGGCAGACTAAAGTTCTGCTATCAACTACTTTGCTTTATTACTACGCTTGGTGCTATTGGACTTGGCATTGTTGCAGTTACTGCTTCTTCTAGCAATGAAACATCTGCAATACTACATGCATGCGGCTCAGCTGTATGTGTATTATTATGTGCAGTATCTGTCAAGCGCGCAGAAATGTATCAGACTAAGATGGATAACTGGAGTTACAAACATTATCTAGATAAAGATGAATAGTAACTACACACTCAAAGACTTTGGAGTACTAGTTGTGCTCTTTGTCTTTGCGGTGTGGTTAACATCATGCTCATCACCTAAAGTATTAACAGGTAATGGCTATGTTAAATCACATTGTAATATGAAAAGATAATCTCGTCGGGCTTTCCCTAACCAACTGACTATGCTTTACGCTAAAGGTTGGACGAGATATAACACATCTTCATGAAAACGTGGCATATAAATGGGCGCGCTACAACCCAACGGGATGATTGAAGATGTTTTAGAGAGTTGGCTAGTGCACTAACCACCAGGAATCAAAACAGCATAAGCGTGCTTGAGGATTGTCACAAATACAGAGATAAACGCCGGGACTCTGTACTCTCTTTTATATAAAGTAACCAGTAACAATCTGTAGAGCTTGAATCATGTAAAGCTATCGTACTATCTGAGATAGTATTGATTGGTATTCTACGCAACGCTGCAGGAGAGCAGGGTTACTTTACTTAATAAAGAGAGTTGGTTCTGCAGAACTACCTTCTTGACCGGGTAAGGCAAGTCATAAAACTAGAAAAATACAGAGATGGTCGAAAGTAAAGGACTCTGTACTCTCTTTTAATATTTACTAACATTTAAAACATTTATATCATGGCAGAATTATTTGACTTATGTGTAGGTGCTATGTACTTGATGTCAGACATCACAGGACTTACATACAAAGAGATTAACATATGGCTGTTTGTTATCATACATCCAGTTATTACATTAACACTATTCATCTTACTTGTATTTAAACAAAGAAAGATAAATCATTACGAAAAGACGTATGAAATGGAATGGGGACAAGGTAACTCACTTGATGACTTGATTAAATACAAAAAAACTTCAGAAGATTTAGATTTTGAAATGAGTTTACAAGAACAAGAAGAAGAAGAAGAATTCAATCGAGAACTTGAAGAATATATTTATAGGCATCTTAAATAAACAGAGGACACTGCTGAAAGTGTGTCAAGCTAACCACATTTATTAACCTTTTATACATTATTAACATGCTATACGTAGTTACTTACACAGCAAACTCTCGTGATGAGCACTGGGCAGACCCAGTATATCACACCAACAAATTTGAAAGACAGTTCAAGGATAAGATAGATGCCTTGCACTTCTTTGAGGAATGTACAAGTCCTTATAAAGACCTTCGTACTATGACTGACTCAAGTGAAGAAACACTGAAGACATTCGTAGACAATGAAGGTACAATTATCTATTATTATTAACATTATTAAACATTTTATCATGGCAAATTTATTGCACAGTGGAGACCTTAACACTCTAAAACTAGGTCAAACTTTACTTACAAGATTCAGAAAGATTGAAGGTGGCTTTGTCCAAATGGAATTGGCAGAGGTCAAAGAAGGCTCGCGCGGCTTGTCCGCAGCATTCGTATTTAATCAATCTGATAATAGATTTTCAAGAAACTCTGCACGAAGAGCGTGGCAACCTGCTACACCTTCAGATATAGAGAAAACACTTGGTATCTCAGTTGGAGATGCTGAAGGATGGGAGATGGATGATATGGGTAATGAAATACTTACTGTGAACATTCTTAATCCGGTTGCTTCTTTTGAAGGACAGGAGTTCCCACTACGAGTACAAATTGTAGAAACTACTGAACCAACTGAGTGGCAAAGAGCTAATCTTAATACCTCTGCAAAACGTAAAGGTAAAGATGGAGATTATATCTTGCACAAGGGAGATTATATCTTCACTCGTTCCTCTATTGTATTCAACGAGCCTTCAGATTTGTATTTGGAAGCTGATACAGCACCGGTACAAACTTCTACTGTTGAAAAAGTAGACGTAGCTACTGGAGAGATACTTAACTAAGTATAAATAAAATAGGTATATCATTTGTTTGGTATACCTATTTTTACTATATTTGTTAACATTTATAAAGAATTAATTTACATAATTATCTAAATCATTGAA
>Ga0208645_1003381_pt1 | contig 11844 bp, 6 predicted proteins | sample VirMetDEL_Sep_01_FD_184519 | JGI IMG/M metagenome (GOLD analysis project Ga0208645, IMG submission 184519) | Aqueous microbial communities from the Delaware River and Bay under freshwater to marine salinity gradient to study organic matter... | ecosystem: Environmental > Aquatic > Marine >...
GCGCCGACATCCCTGCCATAGTGTCTCTCGGCATTGGGTGCAACCATGAATACAAGAGAATTTTTACGGTGGGTACTACCCACAGAAGGTGTGTACGTCGCTCTACAATACGGCCTAGCGTCGAACGGGGTACGGCAGACATACTTTCACTCAACAGATGAATTAGCAGAAGCCGCCGAATACCACGACAGTGAAGGGTGGGACATGTACTTTGCGATGAGTAACTTCAAGGAAGAAGGTACCCGCAAAGGTGATGACGCTAAACAGATTAAGTCATTCTTCTTAGACTTAGACGTTGGGGAAGACAAAGTAGCTAAGAACGAGGGGTTCGCTACACAGGGAGAGGCGCTACGCAGGCTACAAGAATTTATCGTAGCCCTAGAATTACCAAAACCTCTGGTCGTTAACTCTGGGCGTGGCATACACGCTTACTGGGTGCTATCTGAATCCGTTGCTGTAGAGCAGTGGAAGGTAGTGGCTGACCAGTTCAAGGCTAAGTGCAAAGAGTTCGGGCTTGAGATAGACCCCGCAGTGCCTGCTGACATAGCACGGGTTCTTCGTATAGTGGGCACGCACAACCACAAACCTGACACTCCTGCACCAGTAGAAGTTATAGGTAAGACCCCCGATACGGTTAACTTTGACTTCTTTGCCAGCAAGCTGGGGATGGACACGATACCAGTTCCCAAGAAGTACGTACCTGCGGAGGGGCCAGCAAGCCTACGCGATGCGATCATCCAGAACTATAAACACGAGTTCAGAACCATACTGCTCAAGGCACAGAACGGTAATGGGTGTGAGCAGCTACGCCGGATAATAAAAGGCCAAGCCGAAACGAGTGAGCCTATGTGGAGGGCAGGTCTGTCTATCGCTAAGTTCTGCGAAGACGGTGAGAAAGCCGCACATAAGATCTCAAACCAGCACCCTGAGTACACGCCAGAGCTAACGCTGAAGAAGCTGGATCTGATTAAGGGGCCATACCGCTGTACGACATTCGACGAGAATGAAGGCGGTGTCTGCACAGAGTGCCCACACTGGGGCAAGATCAGTTCGCCGATTGTGCTAGGGCGCAAGGTGGCTGAAGCAGAAGCCAACGAAGACGGTACCTACCTGATTGAGTCGGGTGAGTCGGGTGAGTCGGGTGAGTCGGGCGATTTACTAGAAGGTACGCTACTTCCGGGTTCTGCCAGTCAGGAGCTTTCTACACAACACGTTATACCCGTCTACCCGCGCCCATACTTCCGTGGTCAGAACGGCGGTGTGTATGTCAGGAACATAAGCCAAGACGGGGAAGTTGACGAGCATGTCATCTACCATAACGACATCTACATTACGCAACGGTTATTAGATGTAGAAGACGGGGAGTCCGTAGTTTGTAGGATACACCTGCCACAAGACGGTGTACGTGAGTTTACAATGCCCCTTACGGCGGTAACTTCACGAGAAGAATTTAGAAAAAACATGGCGATGCAGGGCGTTGCCATCCCTCAACTAAACGATTTGATGCAATATATGATTACTTGGGTAAACGAATTACAAGCAACCTCTACAGCAGCCACGGCACGTCGCCAGTTTGGTTGGGTAGATGAGAACATGGACGCCTTTGTCGTAGGAAACAGAGAAATACGCGCAGACCGTATTGACCACAACCCCCCGTCCACACCGACAGCCGCACTAATCCCGTACCTCAAACCGAAAGGTACGTTGGAGGCGTGGAAAAAGATGGCTAATTTCTACAACACGCGGCCTGAACTTGTGATGCACCAGTACGTTGTAAGTACAGCGTTCGGTTCTCCGCTGATGAGTTTCTTGCCTCAGAATGCTTGCGCGTTACACATACACAGCCCACTTAGCGGGTGCGGTAAGACAGCAGCTATACGGGTAGCGGGTTCGGTGTGGGGTGCTCAGAAGGGCATGATGATAACCGCAAAGGATACCGACGCGATAAAGTTTAACCGTGCGGAGGTGTTGCACAACCTACCGTTTTACATAGACGAATTGACCAATGAGAAAAGTGAGCAGCTAAGTGACTTAGCGTATCAAATATCCTCTGGTGAACAGCGTGGGCGTATGGCTGGTGGGGCTAACCTCGAACGTGCTCGTGGTGAGCCGTGGCACCTCTCTTGTGTAACTACAGGTAACGCCAGTGTCATTGAACGCATTTCAGCCGAGAAGCAAGCGCCGAAAGCAGAGGCACAGAGGATAATGGAATGGAGGGCACAGCGGGTATTCACCAGCACGGAGGAGAAGAAAGGTACGGATGCGTTCGATAGGTCTATTGAAGAAAACTATGGGCACGCTGGGGTTATCTACATCCAGTGGGTCATGCAGAACTTAGAAGACGTTAAGAAGCTCGTACTTGGGTTTCAGCGTAAGATTGACGAGGCGGCAGGGCTTACATCAGAAAACCGTTTCTGGTCTGCCGGAGCTGCTACCACACTAGCTGGGGCGTATATCGCCAACAAACTGGAGCTAATCGACTACGACATGAAGGGCTTATTTAAGTGGACTGTTAACCTACTTAAACTAAACCTGCAATCGGTTAACGATATGGGGTCATCAGTAGAACAAACACTCAACGACTACCTGACTGAGAACTACAACAACGTACTGGTAATCAAAAGCACAGACGATCTACGCAGTGGTTCCGGTAACGGGCTGGACAGCATAGTCATACCCGATGCACTACCGAAAGGTAGGCTAGTGGCACGGTTCGAGACGGACACAAAGAAGGCGTATTTAGTTCCGAGGTTCTTGAAGGCTTGGTGTGCCACACATCAGATCAACTACGGTGCGTTTACGAGCGACCTGATTAACAAGTTAGGCGGTAAGCGTGGGTCTATGCGGTTAGGTAAAGGTACACACTTAGGGTCGGCTATGCCTGCGTATAGAGTGTTGATAGTTGACTGCAAGATGTTTGATAAAACTAACGAAGATGAGGAAAATTTAGATGACGGCGACGTTCATGGCGGCAATACGGGCGCAGGAGAAGGTAGTGGAGTTGGGGAAGAAGAGTAAACATGCCACCGTATCTCCGCACGACAGGAGGAGTGGTAGGTACCAGCCGGTTTACACTGAGGATCAGATTCGGTTGGTGTTAAAGCTGCACAGTGGAGGTATGCGACGTGCGGACATTGCTCGGAAACTAGAGTTTGAGCCGCACACGGTAAACAACATCTACAACCGCTACCGTATAGTGCACGGTAAGTTACATAAGACATGGAGATAACGCTCAAGACGTATGACTTGAACCCTGACGGGGTACGTATCGTGGTGGACTGGGGTGCTATGGTAGTAGGGAGTTCGATATTTGTACCGTGCATCGACACGGACAAAGCACTACAACAGATTAAACGCATCTGCGTGGACGAAATGGAGTGGGATATACGGGCCAAGGGCGTCCTAGAAGGTCGTTTTTTAGGGGTTCGCGTCTGGAGATTGGTGTGATACGATCCGCCCTGATAAGGTCGTCCGGTCTCCTGCTGAAAGGTCTTATCGCCTTCCTACCCCCTTACCGTAATTACCCCTTCTTGCGGTAAGGGGGTTTTTTATAAGTACCCTTCTTGATCTGCTGCGGTCTTCACATAAGGAGATAACAGCACACCGTTGTGCATCTTGGCGGTGGTAGTCATGTGCCTGCGTAGAGACCGTTCTATGGTGTCAGCGGAGATAAACGCGGCTGGGTTCAGTTGTATAGCCTCAGACTGGTTAAACTCGTTCATGTCATCTAGTGCTTCTAGGGCACCCTCACTATCACCGAAACGTAAGGCTACATAGTAACGCTTGAGTATCTTGCGCCGTGCGGCCTGAGCAGCTACGTCCAGACGTTTAGCAGCGGATGTCTCTCCCGCAGCCCTAGTGTATTCGGTGGGCAAAGCCGATTAGCTGTGCGAGTAAGTCCCCGTTTGTTATGTCATCGTATATGGGATCACCACGGCGGGTCAGGATACCTTCGTCGTGCGGGTACTTGTAAACAGCTCTATACATGTTACGTACAGCCCCCGGCATCATGTCTTCCATACCTGCCAGTAGTTCACCGTCAGCTATCTTGTCCACACCCTTTCTTCCTCTGGAGTACACACTCCACGCAGGGCCACCAAACAGGTGAGCAAACTCTTCTTCCGGCGAAGGGTCGCTGTTAAACCTGTCAGCCTCAAACAGCAAGTCGGTCAGCTTCACGCGCTGTGACACATCAAGGCCGGTTATCTCGGACAAAGCGCCTTTGAACAGCGCATCGTTATCTAGGTAGCCGCGCAGTGCGGTATCTGCGTCTTCTTCGTAGTCTTCCTTGAGGAGATCGTGAAGCATGGCGACAGCACCATACAACGGCAGACCCTGCACACCGGCAAAGAAAAGCGCGGATAAGTGAACTCCTGCAAGCTGTTTGAAGGCTTCTGCACGCAAGGCTCTGCTTTGTGCGTCATCGCCGGGGGCTATGTTTTTCGCTAGCTGACGTGCGGATTTCAGCATTGTGTAGTACATCTGGATGCCGTAGGTCTTGTACATCAAAGCTACTCGACCAATACCTTTTCTTGCTAGGCGCGGCCCAGTCTCCAGCGTTGCACCACCGTTAATCTGCTGGGTCTCATATATGGCCTGTTCAGCGGCTTGCTGCTGTTGCTCTGCCGTAGGTTTCTTATCTCCCACTAACTTCTTTAGTGCCAGCTTATACGCTGCCATCATGGTCACTTGGCGGTTCATTACCTCCGCTTCGTGGAACATGAACGCTGAAGCGTTTGTAATTTTGTCCATGAAGCTCATCTTACGACCCGCTTCACTGGTGCTAAGAGTGTCCGCTATAAAAGACGAATTAAGCTGCCCACGACGCTCTGCAAGCGTTACTAGCGGAATCATCTCCTCCAACTCTTTAACCCTGTCGGCGTCTAGGTCTAGGTCTTTTCGCACCGTATAGGTAGGTTTGCCTTCAGCATCACGAGTTATCGTGTAGTAGTTCTCTATCGAAGGCATTGCCGAGTCTGCCAGTGCCGCCCTAGCAGCATTTAGGTCACCCTTCATCAAGGCGTCTTTTACAGACCTTGGCGTTTGCTCGTCACCAAACAGGCTCTCCGAGGTTCGGTTCTTTGGAGAACCCATAAACAACTTAGTGGAGCCTCCTAATGCCGTCTTGGTCGCGTTGAACCCATACCTACCTGCCAGCATGGGATATGCAAATAGAGGTATTTGAGACAGGTTGACTAACGCAGACGAGGCGTTGAAGCCGATTGTGTATAAGAACGCGAAGCGGTTTGCATTCTTAGCGTAGTTATCCAGAGGAGGGCTTGCAGCGAACTTAGCGCGGTTCTGTATCTCTTCTAGTTCCACGCTACCACGCATCTCTGGGTTAGCTTCTATGACTTCCTGCGTTGCTTGGTCTATCAGCCTAGAGTTCTTAATACGTGCAACCTGCCGACCAAGGTCAAAGGCTTTCGTACGTGCCGCATCTATAGCGTCTACATCGTAGCCCTGAGTACCTTTACGTCCTAGTAAAGATCTAGCAAACGAAGATTCGGGTAGGTGCTCCACGAACAACCGTACGATCTGCTCTTCCACCGCCTCGAACTGCTGTTTCTGATCTGCGGGAAGGCCAGTTTTTGCCGCGTTAGTTAGCCCTAACACACTAGACACAAAAGACCCTGACGGCGCTTCTTTGTACGAAGCGGCATCACTTGCGCTAAAAGTGTCTACCTCGTAGCCTTCTTTGGCGTACTCTTCCATAGCGCGTAGCCGTGCCCCGCCACTTTCAAAGGCAAACACTGCTGAGTTGATGCCTTCATCTGGATCTCGTACAGACAAGAAGTACGAACCGGTACGTGTCAGTGGGAAGTACGGTTCCAGCTTGGTGTTCTCAAGCATCTTGTTATAGATGCCCTGCTTCAGATTAGCCTTCGCTTGTTCTTCTATAGGCAGTCCGTCGATACGGCCTTCCAGTGCAGCGGTCATCTGCGTGTACTGATCTTTGTACAACTTACGTAAGTTTGAGTACGCCCGCCGACCTTCGGCACCAACCGTTTTGCTGTCGTAGATTGCCCGTAGTTCTTTGTAGCGGTCTATCTTTAGCTGCGTCGTGATGTTACCAGCGGCGTCTTCGAGTTCTATAGTCTGCTGCTTATAACGGTCTTTCGCTTCTTGTAGCGTCAGCTCTGGGTCTACTTGGTCAACAGTGCTGTCGTAGATTAAGTTGTTCCACGCATCCATCGTCTCTTTAGACTGCTTCGCGCCCCACTCACGTATGGGCTGTATTTGCTCACGTACAGAGGCTTCGTTACGGTTCAGGTCGCCGCGCTGTAGTTCAATAGCCGTAAAGACCTTATCAGATCCGACTACACCGGCATCTTCTATGATGTCCTGTGCTGCTTGGTTCGGCATCAGCGACAGTAGAGCTTTCTTCAATGGCCCACCGCCTTTAGTACCGGCACCCGTCAAGGCTCTGAACTCATCAGTAATCTTCTTGATAGAATCAGCTATCGGGCCTTTAGGCGTGGCTATAGTGTCTATTACCTTGGGTACGCCATCGCGGGTAGACAGCGAATTCAGTGCAGGTGCGCCACGGTGCTTGGCGGCAGGTGCTAGTATGTCTTCAATCAGTCGTTGAGCTTCGCGCTGTGCAGTGCCACGTTCTTTACCCAGCCCAAGCAAATTAGATACCGCACGGATAAACTCTTGCCAGACACTGAGCGGCTTACCGTCTGGGTTAATTCGAGCTAACTGACTCTGGAACTCTGGGTTGGTAAACGCTTCGGCGACAAACTCTGCTACATTCGTAGACCCATATTCCTGATCCAGATACTCCTTGCTGCTTTCGTACAGCTTCGTCAGTTTCTTGGTAGTCGGGTGTGACGGATTACGTAGGGTGTTAATCGTCGCTGCGTGCGCCATCTCATGTAGTAGTACCTGAGTGTTAGAGAAGTTTCTATTCAGCACGATAGTGTTGTCAGCGGTTATAAAACGCCCATCAACTTGCTGCCCATCTACTTTACCTAATTGGCTTGCCGGTACTGCCAGTATTCTAGTGTCACCAGTAAACTCAGACAGTCGTTTGGCTACGCGAGATACGAACTTATCTCCTGACTTGTCAGCTATATCTAACAGGGCGCGGCGTAATTCATTGTTGAGCACTGCTTTAGCGGCAACGTCTGGTAGTGGGGCATCCAGTGCTTCAAGATATTCTCTTGGAGGGGCGTAAAGAACCTGCCCAGACGCTATCCGCATAGCTTCGGCTTTGCTTAGGTCGGGATCAGCAGCCATGAGTTCGTCACGGGCCTTGCGACGTTCAGCTAAAAGACTTTGCTTGTCAGCAGCTTGTTGTTTGGTTGTCCGGGCTTCCTCGACTGTAGGTTCTTTCGCCGTAACTTCTTCTACGGTAGTTGGTGCGGCAGCAGCCATAGCTGGTCTAGTCGCGTCAGTAGCTGGCATAGCTTGTTCTGCGAGGCGCTGTAGCTTTTTAGTCTCTTCAGGTATGACCTGTATATCTATATCGGCAACTTGCTGGTTTAACAACCCAACCGCTTGAACAAATCGCCTCTCCGCCTGCTTTAAGGCACGTTGATTCTTCTGTGTAGGCTTCGCCGCTACAGCTTCTTCTGCTTCTGCCATAGCGCGTCTAGCAGCATCCAAAGTACGTTTGCCAGCGGCTAGCTCTGGTATTAGTTCACGGGCTGGAGTCTCAGCTTCAGTTAGTGTATCTGGCTCTCTTCCTTCTCCAGCAACAGATCGTCCAGCGCCTCCTCTAGCATCTGCCACTGCTCCTCCGACAGATGGGCCAGATTCCACGGTATCCGCACGTCCTGTAGGGACTTCCACGCTCTGTAGATCAACTGCATCGCCTGCTCCACTTCTTGCTGCGACAGGTTCTCTTTCGGTGTCGGTAAATAAATCACGTTGCTCACTAGGCACTCCTTGTAGTAAGCGGTCTACACCAGTCTTAACTTCTTGGCTTTTGAATCGCCGCCCAGCCTTAACTAGATCTGCCCGGACTTCTGGGTCGTTTAGGTCTTTACCAGTAACACGTTTACGTATGGCAGCATTGGACTTGAATCCGGCGGCAGTAAGGTCTTCCTCGGTAATTATGCGCGGTTCGGGCGCAGCTTCTTGTTCGGCAGGGGCTTCTCTACGACCCAGCCCAGCAAAAGATTCCTGACGTAGTTCTGAAGTGTCAGTGATCCCTTCATCTTCACGCGCTTCTCGTATCCGCGCTTCTATTTCTGCGACATCGGAGTCTGCGGGAAGCATTTCCTGTGGCGCAGGCTCTGCACGGGTTATATCTATCACCCGTTCCATAGAGGCGTTTTCTGCTGCCGTAGGCTCTGAGTCAAGATTTGCTTCTTCCAAGGCGCGGGAGAACCTAGTGCGTAGCGTACCAATCTGCCGCGTAGGTTGTTTCTCCACTACGTCTGCCAGTATTTCACGGCGTCTAGTTTCAGTAGCGTCTAGCTCTTCACCCACCTGCTGTCTAGTAGCGGTTTCCCTTTCAGACCTTTTTCTGGCCTGCGTCCGTTCTGCTTCAGCAGTGGCTCTAGTAGCGTCATCTTCTGCTACCATAGCTTCGATTTCGGCAGTCTCATCTGCGTCGATCATGGCTTGGACTTCAGCAGTTTCGGCGGCGTCAATTGCGCCTTCGATAGTTAACTGTTCTGGTGCAGCCGCGTCCGCTCGTTCTTCAGCAGCTAGAATCTCATCAAATACAGCTTCTTCAGTAATTGTGTTTGGCGCAACCCCCCGTGCGGTAAGTCTTTCTACCGCAGAATTAATCTGGTCTACATTGAAGTCGGTAAGTGCTTCGCCTGTATCCGGCTCAACTGTCTGTGTAGGACGTGCAAACAGCTCACCCTGTACTTGATCTTCTTCAAGGCGTGGTGGAGTTTCTTCGGGGGCAACAGTATCACCAACGGTCTTAGCGCCTCTACGTGGAGCAAACAAGTCAACAAGACCCTGCAAGATAGCACCAGCACCGCCGCCCAATGCGGCTTCTTCTGCGGTACCACCAAAGGTCTCAGCGGCAGCGTTGTATTCCTGCTCGTTCAAGTTCTGCAAGACGTTAGACGCGGCTTCCTGTGCGGCTTCCGCACCGCCGGTTATACCTGCGCTGTAGATACGTTCGCCAATGGTCTCTACCTTCTCAGGCGGTATCTTGTCCACCAGCTTGGCGAGTTCGGGCATCTTACTTAGCGGCAATACCCGTGCGATGGGCAGTACGTCCAGCAGGCCGATTGCTGTACCACGCAGGGTGGCTGACCCACGCTCTTCTTCTGTAGCGTCGGCTGCACGGGCACGTTCACTTGCCTCACCAGCACCAGCAGCACCAGCGGCTAACGCGCCAAGGCCAAGAGCACCGACAGTGCCTACAGGAGTAAATGCTGCGGCAGCAGGTACAGCCGCAAGGCCAGCGATAGAGCCAAGCGCAGAGCTTAGTTTGTAGGTAATAGAGTCTGGGTCACCGCCTTCAGGACGAAAGGACTCAGCAACGGACTGAATACGCTCACGGGCAGCTAGTTCGCTTTCCTCTTCTAGTGGGGCAGCAAGACCAAGTGCAGCCATCTCACCCACACCAACAACGCCTGCACCGAATCCAGAGGTAATGTCGTCAAAGAACCCTGTGTCTTTAGGTATGGCTGGTGCAGCTTCTCTTGCAGCTATCCTAGCTTCTAGTTCGGCACGCCTTCTAGCAATTTCTGGTGGGACTTCTGACTGCGTTGGTATAGTTGGAGCAGGTGGTGCGTTCCTTGCTAACGCAGCGCGTAGTTGGTTAGCATTAGCCGTATCTCCAAGAGCTTCTGCTTTCTGAATAGCCGCTTCAATTCTGGCTACTGAAACTCTTGCCATGTTTTAACGCCCTTCGTAGCTAGCTACAAGAGACTCGTCTTCATCGCTAACCTCTGCACCTTGTAGGCTTTCTAGCCCTGCGGCTAACGCGCTTCGTTGATCCTGCGCTGCGAGTCTTTCCGTATCAAGGCTTTCTAGCATTGTCTGTAGGCGTATGTACTCTGGGTCGTTGATGATTTGAAGGCTGATAGTAGCTTCTAAATTCTTTAGATCTTCCTTCGCCTGCTCGTCACCGCCCAAAGCTCTCTGCTCTAACAAGGCACGACGTGTCTCGTAAGGGTCACGAATACGCTCTGAAATGCTGCTAATACCCTCTGTAAGTTTTTCAGCCGCTTCCGCGAAGGTCTTAGTAGACCCAAGCAACTTACCGAGGGCATTGGTTCTGTCGATCTCAAGTTTAGCTTCTTGACGTTTTCTAGTTAGATCAGCTTCAACTCTCTGACGATCTTCTACGTCCATGCGTTGCAGCACTGTAGCTGCATTGTTCATTGTCTGAAGATCCCGCGTAGCGGCCTTGCTGTACTCGTTTGCTGCGGTAGTACCAATACTTCGACGAAGCTCCATAGAAGTGTTTTCTATATCGTCTAACTTGTCTTCGTAAGCCATACGGCGATCTCTAGCAGCATCACGTAGTTGCCTGTCGCGTACACCTACACCAGTAATACCGCCTCTACCACCAGCAGTAAGTAGATCTATAAGGTTATCTCTACGCGATGGCTGCATATCTTGAAATGCTTGCTCCCGCCGAGCCTTTCTTTCTTCTAGTGCGGCTAGCCCCTCGTCCAGACCCAGCTCTCTTCTAATCATCGCCGCCCTTCGAGCACCTGCGGCTTCTGGATTTCGGCCTATATCACGTCGTAATTTCTGCATAAGCAGTTCACGTATGCCGAGTTCTTCGTCTTCCCCACCTGTTTTTGCTGGAGTCTGTGCTACAGCGGCTAGACCTGCGGCGGGCTGTGTTTCGGCTGAAGCTGGCTCTTCATCAGGTACACCGGCAAGCATAATCCCCGATGCAGGGATGTCTCCCGCTGCTGGGAGGGCGGTGCGGGTAAGCGCACCTTCAAGGGGCGTTCCTTCTAAGGTTGCAACAGCGGCTTCGCTTGGTGCGGCTGCGGCTTCCGCTATCCGTTCTTCTACATCATCTAAGACAGGGCTTCCTCTACGTCTAGCCATAATCTGGGATTTAGTGTTTTCCGTAAGAAAAGCGGGGACTAAAGGCGCGTTCGCCCTGCGTTCCCTAAGCCTTTCTATAAGCTCTTGCATCTCTCGTTCGTCGTCGGTCAGACCGTCTACCGGCCCTTCATCTTCTGACCCATTAGCAAATGCAACAATGCCGCCACCAGCTAACTGCACTGGACGTGCTTGGCTCATAACGCCTTGGGCCATTTGTTGTGCGCCAGCCTGTGGCATCTGTTGTGGAGCGCCTTGTGGCATACGTGGGCCACCTTGGGGCATACCTTGTTGTGCACGGGCTACCATATCTGCTTCGCTTGGGCCTACACCCATTTCTTTAGCAGCTTGTTGGCGGTACTCGCCCATAAGACCCTGTTGCATCTGGTCTTTGATAGTCGCGGGGTTGCCCTGCGCTTGCATGGCTTGGTTGCGTTTTACCGCATCAAGATCTTTCTTGAGCTGCTGCATAGCAAGCAAATCGACCAGTTCTTTGGTCATGTTGGCACGCTTTTCTAGCCCCTGCATGTTACCTGCGTAGGCGTCTTTCGTGCGTTCAATCTGACTGAGAGGATTAGATAGCATACTGCGTCCCTCCTCTAAGAAGTGCAAGAAGTCCACCTAAGCCACCAGATAAGTCTTGAAACCCTCCGGGTTCAACAAACTGCCGAGATGTGGCAGTGATTGGTAAGCCTTGTAACATGGATTGCATAAACTCTAACTGTCCATATGGATACTGTTGTTCTTGTTGATACTGTAAGTAGTCGGCTGTAATGCCTTCTTGCTCAATACCACGTTCTTCTTGTCCAGCGGAACGCATATCACGTAATGCGCTTAAACCGTATCGACGGTCAG
>Ga0208645_1003389_pt1 | contig 11836 bp, 15 predicted proteins | sample VirMetDEL_Sep_01_FD_184519 | JGI IMG/M metagenome (GOLD analysis project Ga0208645, IMG submission 184519) | Aqueous microbial communities from the Delaware River and Bay under freshwater to marine salinity gradient to study organic matter... | ecosystem: Environmental > Aquatic > Marine >...
GCTTCGTTGGACTGAGGCATAGAAGACATGCTGCTCAGGCTTGGTCACAAGAGTGGTCATCTTAAGGCTTGTGTCCACTACCTCACTTTTCTCATTCACTACTTCACCAAAATGACAATTCCGGGTTTCTCACTTTTTCAGTAGTCTTACTCTCTATATTATTAGAGAGAGTAGTACCTATGGAATAGTGAGTATTCCAAACATGTCAAAATCGTGACTAAGTGAATGACAAAAGTGACAAAAGTGACTACTCCACTTTGTCAATCTGCCTCAACGTACCACGATTCTTGAAATGACGGGCACGGTTGTCGTGTTCACTTTCGAGGGTCAGTTTGTTACCTTGAGTGTGGCTCACGTCCATGTGGTCGTGGCTTCCCATAATTCCACGGCGACGACGCTCACGGTTGAGTTCCTCACGGTACTTGACCCGTTCAGGAGAAGATTCGTACCGCTTGTCGTACTCCAACTTGTGCCGCATGGCTTCAGGTGACTTGCGCTCTTTGAGCAGACGGAAGGCCAAGTCCATTGGACTTGCACTCATCTGAATGTCACCAAACTGCGGTTGCGACATGTCAAAGCCCTGACTTACTTGTTTTGCAGCCATGGCAGGATGCATGCCACCCTGCACAAGTTGCGTAAATTGGTCGTAGTGCATGGGGTGAACGTCGTACATGTTTGCCGTGTTAAGGGCAACTTGCTCTCGCGCAGGAGCGGTGGGGTCACGCGCATACTGCAAAATCTGCTGAAGTTCGTCCTGCGGTGGGGGATTAGGGTTCTTATCCGACCATGAATCTCTTCCGACTCCTGTTGTCCTGCTCAGTTCAGTCAAAATACGTTGTAATTCCGGGTTACCACTTTCACGTTCACTTTCAGTCCTTGTAGGCCCTCCAATCAAAACAGGTAAAGCATCAGCAGCAATTTTTTTCTGTGCATAAGTACTCAAATGGTCCAAAGGAGTACGATAACCGAAGTTTTCATACGGATTTTTCAAACTACTAAAGGTGGTACCTACACTACTGTCATAGAGTTCGGCTTTTTCCGGCTCAACATACCTTGACAAAAAATTGGACATTGCTTGCCTCATTGCATCACGGTATTGTTTTGCATTTGCTTCTTGCAATTCTTTTTCCTTTGCTTCTATGTCCAAAGTGTAATCTGCGTTTTGCAAAGCATCAAGCGTAGCACGCCAATTTTTCATCGCTTGAGTCTGTTCACGAAGTGCTTGCTGCGATGGAATCATCCTTTCAGTTTCCGGCGTGGTCACCAAGGGGTCAAACATGGCTACAACATCTTCCATAGGGTATGAACCGGAATTGGTCTTAAGGTTGTAACTCCCTTCGTACGCCCCGTCTTTTGGTTTCAACGAGAATCTATTTTGGTCAGCGGTAGCATCAAGAAGTGCTTGCAAACGGTCAATGTGTTCTTGAGGGGTAAGCGGTGTCTGTGCTGATTCAGCAAGACGTTCGCTAAATGTACGCATAAAATCACCATCAATAGTACCTTTGGTGACGCTTGAGTGCTTCAATTGCCGACTGTTTCATCTCAGGAGGCATCTTGTCAAAACCTTGTTGGAACGTGCCGTACCTCATAAGTCCAAGTGGACTTGCGCTACGTATTTCACTTGTTACCAATTGACCGGGAGGTATAATTGTTTTTGGCCCGGCAGCAGTTGTTCTATGCCCGTAATTCTTTTCACGCATGTAATCAATCAACTCAAGTTTTTCTTCGGTGGTCATTTCTCGACCTCCGGGTTGGAGGGGGAATCCTTCCCTGTCGTACGCTCCTTCAAGTGCAGGATGAATGGCTGAAATTGGAAATTGCGAAGCATACTCTCGCCATGCGGCTTGTTGTGGAGTGACTTTTTTGTTGTTGTCATCCCAAGGGTTATCCAACCTATCAAGCGGATTTGGATTTCGTAGCCTGTCTTCAATCATTCTTGCATCCATTTGACCCATCAACCAATCCCTATCATCCAATCTTAGTTCCCAATTTGTCGCATCAGGCTTGTCGCTTTCCCGTGTACCACTTGCACGCAAAGGTGTCAAACGGGTGCGGTCAATGGGTGTCATTGCAACGTATTCAGCAGTTTCACCCCCTCCGTGTCGAGGTCGTTCTTGCACTAAATCTTCAGGATAATGCCCAAGCCCGCGAATACCAAACAGATTGTGTCTATTTTCAGCACTAATCCCGCGCATCTCTTGTGCGTAGGGTGGAGCGGAAAATTGCATGGGCAAACCTTCTTTTGTGCGATATCTGTACGGTAAAGGATTTCGTTGACCTTCTTCATACGAACCGCTATATTCTCGTCCACTCATCGGAATGAGTTGTCCACCGGGCGTGGTCATGACACGCGGTGCAATGGCTCCTGTGTAGCGGTAGGCGTTGATGGGCGGAATAGAGCCGGGAATCACGGTATTGGTCTGCGGGTCAAGCCACCTCTCGGTGGTCAAACCCGGCATCATTTGCGGTAGCGTCATCTGCGTGGTAAAACGCACGTTGGGCGGGCTTGGCCTACCGGCTTCCCAAAGCATACTGTTTGGGTCAAAATCAGCCTGAGCATTTGCCTCGGCAATGTTACGAATGTCTCCAATGGTGTTTCCATAGTCAAACGGAAAATCGTGTCGAACGTAATTTGGGTTAGGTTGGTTGTACACTTCTTCCATGGTCGGAATCTCAAGTGATTCAGTAGGAACATGAATGGGGCCTACGTACTCACCCCTGTACCTGTTGCGCGGATTTTCAGGAAACCCAAAGTCGCCGGTAAGGGTCGTTTGCCGCTTCAGCAAACGCCATGCCGACTCCATTGGGTCCAACACTTCACCTCAGCATTTTGAGCATGCGCCATGCGAGGTCCATTGGGTGCCCTGTTTGCACGGTGTTGTTCATCTCGTCCCACACACGTTGTTCGTACTGACGCTGAAGAACGGAAGGGTGGGTCTGAGGGTTCGCAATCTGCTTGTTTTCCAAGAAGACTTCACCGGTATCGGGGCACGAAATGGTGTGCGTCTGCCCCAAGTAATCGTGTCCGGGCACAAGGGGTTGCGATTCAATGGTCAGGTCGCTTGGTCGAGGCTGACCTTGCAGACTACGCATAGCACGCTGCTTGTCGGCTTCTTCCTGCGCAAGTCGCTTTTGCTCGTTGAGCCTTCTTGTTTCGTGGGCACGCCTGCCTGCTTCCGAGCGCACCTGTGCAGCCTCTTGAGCAAGCCGCTGCCGCTGCATCTCAACGGCCTCACCCATGCCTCGTTGTTCTTCGTTGCTCAGCACGGTTGGGCCGCTGAACTTGGTCGCAGCGATGTTTCGCTTGACTTCCCGCTCGGCTTGCCGGTCTTCGTCGGTCTGCTCTTCTTCGCGGAAGTTGTTCTTGCTACTTGAGGGAGCCATCATTTCAAACTCGCGCTCGTAGTCCTTTTTGGCCTGTACGGGCTTCTTGATGGTTGAAGCAATGGGCTTGACCATTCCTTGCTGCTTGTACCGCTTTTCCTTGGCCTTCTGCTGATTGTGCCGTCGCGCTTTCAGCAACGCCAAAAAGTCCCATGCAAGGTCCATTGGTTCGCCGGTTTGAATCTCAGCACCCTGCTTGGCCTGCTCAGCGGCCTGCTGCGCTTCGGCTACCTGTTGGTCCTTGCGCTTTTCACCGCCCATCATTGCACCAAGGCCTGATGTTGCCGCACCAATTGCGGCTTGACCCTGTGGACTTGCAGCAGCAGTAGCCGCTTTACCTGCCAATCCTGCCGCACCGGTAGCAGCAGCACCTGTAGCAGCACCCGTAGCAGCAGTACTTCCGCCTGCAACAACCGGAGCGGCTGCTGCCAAAAACGGCATCTTGAGCATACTTGTCGCAGAAGGTCATAGGTTTTCAACAATGCGTAGCGCAGACTTCCGGCTGAAGGTTCCGCAATCCGTACGCCAAATTGCTTGCTGAGCGCAGTAATCCGGTATCTATGCCGGTTTTGAAACCCCATGCATGCAAATGATTCACAAGCGTTTCAGTTGACAGGTTGGCTCCGCTGCCTTTGGCAAACGGGCAACCACCAAGTCCACCAATGCTGCTATCAAACTCGGTCACACCCTCAAGCAACGCTTTGCGCACCACCATCAGCGCACGCTCTTCCTTGTCGCGGTGGTGCAGGTGCAGCGCGACGTTCAGCCCCTCATTACGGGCCATCCCCACCATCCATGGCAATTCGTGCGGCGCAGCCGCGCCCACGGTGTCAGCAAAGACCACGGTGTTGCCAAACATTTTGGCGTCACGTAGGCATGAGCGCATGGTGTTCTCGCTGACAAGCCCGCTATCCGGGCTACCAAACGCCATCGAAAGGTACACGCGCACGTTTTCCTTGGGCACGTCTTGCATGAACGTGCGGTAGCGCAAGACAATTTCATCGCGCGTGGCACGCATGTTGTTGAGGTTGAACGTCTCGCACGGCGAAAATACCACATTGATTTTTTCCACGCCGCAGGCTTTGGCCCGCTGCATGCCGCGTGCGTTCATGACCAACGCCGAGCCGCGACCGCTGAACACTTCTTCGCCGTTCGCCATCTGCGGCAGCAGTTTTGGGTTCGGAAAACTGACCTCTTCGATGTTGTCGAATCCGGCCACGTACAGGCGGTGAATCAATTCGCGCCGCTGCTCCACCGGCACCACGTGCGGCAGGGCTTGAAGTCCGTCTCTTGGGCCGACTTCGTACACCGTCACACGCATGACAACAGGAGTAACGGTGCGGATTTAACATCGCCGGTCAAGCACCCCATAAGCGTTGGAAATACGCAACATGGTCATTACCGTCGGGGATTTTGATTTGCCCATCGTTTGAAAATATGGTTTGTCGGTAATCGGGGTTAGTCTCAGGTTCCTGAAGAAGAGTATTTTGGGGAATAGATTCAACTTGATTTGTTGACTGTTCTTGACGTATTGGCAACGAAATACGATGCGGGCCGCGCAAATCACCCCATTTCAATTCGGTACGATTAGGCATGTACGTTACTATATCAGCCGGTAGCAACTCTTCTCTATCCGGTTTTTGCACAGTAACATCGCGTATGTTTTGACTCAAGTTTTGATGGAAAGGGTTGGAGTTTTGGTTTCGTGCATCGCTTCTTATCCCATATCCATGATGAATCAGATTTTCAAGCAAGGCTCGGTAGTGTCCTTGTCTGCGGTTTTGAAGCCGAGTCCCCGCTTCACCAATTTGGTTGAGTTCATCACGGCTCAGACCATCAGGAAAGGTGACACTTGATAGTTGTTGTCCGTCCTGACCAATCAATCTTGCTATGGTTTTTGGGTCATTCAATTCAATGTGTGAAGGAGTAATACGCTTTTTACGGGCGGATGAGTAAGGCAAAGGAGCATCCATAAAATCCGACAATCTTTTTTGCTCCTTCAGCAAGAGCCAAGCCTGCTCAAAGGGACTCATGCGTACATCACCGTTTAGCCAAATAGGTCCGCAAGAGCGCGAATTGCCTCTTCGCTAAAAGGCCGTGGTTCTGAGGCGTTAGATATTCCAAAATCTGCCAAGTCTTGCGCTTGCACAGGTTGAGCCGGTTGTGATTGGTACAGGTCAAGCCGCTCCCTACCCGCTTGGTCTTCCATCATCTCTTCCATGGTGTTGTACCGACCTGCCATGGCTGCTTGAGCCATTGGGTCTTGGTTTTGGGTGGTGGTTGGCCCCGTGGTTGGAACAGGGGCGCGGTACGTGTCGGATGGACGAGGGGAGAACTCTTGACCGGGATAAGCATACACCGAGTATTGCTGACCGCCGATTCGCGGCCTGCTGTCAAGTTGGAAAATGGTGCGGTCGCTCAATTGACTCTTGAGCAAGGACCAAGCCTGCTCGAAAGGCGACATTGATTCTCGCAAGCGGGCGGTGGTTATGAAATCACCTGCGTTTCCTGTGCAGATTTTTTTTCTTGAAATTATTTTTTTGGGGGTGCCATCAATTTTTTTTGGAACGCTGCGCGTGACTAAAAGGAGCGTTATTTGGCAGCGTTATTGCATCCCTCCTTCTAAGGGGCAGCGTTATTCTGTAGCGTTATTCTGCCTAAACGGGGTACTGCGGGGCTGCGGCAGGGGGGTGGTGGGCTAATCGGGGTACTGCGGCCCGGTGGGGTTGCGTTATTTGTTTCACATGCGTATAAGCGCACGCAATAACGCGCATGCCCGCTGCACCTATGCAACCCGCACACGCTAAACGCGCCGAAGGCGCAAGCCCCCACAAGTGCGCCCTTGACCCCAACCCATATGGGTGCGATAGCAGCCGTTCCTTAGGTGCGCTATACGCTATGCGCTATTGTGCGTGGGACCACCCCAAATCGGCCCACGTTGTCTCGGAACTATATAACCGGCCAAAGGATAGGGAACCGATGAGCAAGAATACCTGCCTCAGTCTGAGCATGCAGCCGACCACCCCCCGCCCCGCTTATGCGGTGCAGATGGCCCCCGTTGTGGACGCCCTCGTGGACTTCGCCTCCGGGCGCAAGTACACGCACGTGTCCATCTCGGTTGACCTCACGGGCAACGCGCCCGAGTGGAGCAAGGAGCCGATGACCTACACCCGCAAGCAGGTGGTTGACCACCTTGTGCGCATGGATGCGGTCGTCCGAGCCGACCCCAAGCCTGTGTCGTACGGGGACACCACCGCACCCAAGAGCGCGGCTGACCTGAAGAAGCACCTCGCGCTCACCCATGAGGTGACCTCGGGCGTGAACAAGGGTCAGACCCGACCCCTCTTCGTCCACGCCATCGGCGCGGTGCGTGGGTCTGCCAAGCGTGCCCGCCGTGCGGAAGTCGCTGAGGCCGACCTCGTTGCGGCCATGAGCGTCGGCAAGGGCTTCTTCGCCCGTGGGGTCGTGGATGCTGAGGGCAACCACAAGCCCTTCGCCACCGAAGACCTCGCTCGCAAGGCGTGGCTCCGTGCCAACCACCCGCTCAAGGGCGATTGGTGGACGGCTCCCGAACTCGACGGCCTCAAGGGTAGCGAGCGCAAGGCTGCGTGGCGTGGCATGGTCCCCGCGAATGCGGTCTTCGGTCAGGACGATGCCTTCCGTGCCGTGCCTGACACGTACACCGCTGCGCAAATCGCTGCCATGCACCACTCCGAGGCTCGCCGCATCGCTGCGGAGATGGGCGCGGGTGAGGACGTGACCAAGGGCAAGGGTGCTGCGGAGCGTTGCCGCCAATTCATCCTCGGTCGCTCGGGTGATGCACGGCAGGCCCACGCTGAGAACGTGACCGCCCCGGCCATCGTGACCGCACCTGCTCCCGAGTCCATGAGCAAGGACGCTCTCATCGCCCTCATCGCCTCGATGCTTCAGCAGGGCTGAGCGGGTACACGGGTGAGCGGAAGGAGGAATCGTGATGATGTGTGAGAGCGAGAGGGGTTAGCCCGAGCGGGAGTGAGTCCCGCCGGGTAGTCGTGCGCCGGGGGGCGCGGGGGCCGAGCAGCCTCCGCGTCCCCCTTTTTTTTGGCCTCCCGCGCGAATAGCGCAGCCTGCGCGGGGTGCTGATGCGCCGCTGCGCCTACGACACGTACGGCTTGCGGCTGATTGCATCGCACCCATATGGGTTGGCCTTGGCCCCGCTACGCGGGAGGAAGACCTCTCCCATGCGCGTGAACGGGCCTGCGCGTCTGTGAAAAATCGGTGGGTCGGGAGCGGTGCGCCACGACAGGCCTGCCCCTTATCAGCACGACGACGGCTCGCTTGGGCTTGGCTTGCGTGAACCCACGCTAAGTCCTGCTCAGTAGGACAATCCTGTACGTGACTCTCAGTTGACAACGTATGCAATCGTCTGCCGAGCAGCGATTACTCACAACACCTCATCCTGAACCGTGGTACTGCGAGCCTGTTTCTCACTTTTCTCAAACACCACCTCACTCATTTGACTATGTTCGATGCGAAGCACCACCTCACCACCCCTCCTACACTCATAGAAGCCGAAGCCGTGCGACAATACCACCATTTCACTATGCTTACACTCATTATAATAATAGAGAGTAGTACCTATGGAATAGTGAGTATTCCTACGGGCTTGTCCTACATTGAGAGTAGGGGGCGTGGATGATGACTACTCAAACATACCATATGAGTGAAGTGGTTAATGAGAAAAGTGAGAAAACGTGGCGCAGTACATCGTTCACGCTGACGTAAAGACCAACTGATTTGAATTGGAACTATTTAACCGGCCAAAGGAGAAGAGGCCGGAGTTGAAACAATGGCTCGGAAGAACGACAAGAAAGTGTGGACCTACGAAGACGTGGGGTGCTTCTGCTACGCAGACACCGGATGGCTACGTGAACATGTGATTGAACGAACGGCGGTTGACGCAGGGTGCTACCCCAACATGGGTGCATCGTACGGGTGGACGACCGTGGACTTCCTCGACTACCTGAACGAGAAGACCGTGCTGCCCGAGGGCCACGCCTTCGGCATGCGCTTCGATGACTTCACCTTCGGACTGTGGCCCTACGAGGTGTTGGCTTGATTCTCTTTCACGACGACGTGCAGCACGGACTGTTCCACTACGAGGGCGAGTACTACCTTGCTGCTCTTCCCACCGTGGCGGAGGTGATTGAATGAACAGGCAACACTTGATTGACAGACTGAAGACGGCACGAAGCAAGCAGGAAGGCAAGCCCACCGGACAACGTGGCACTCGCATCGTAGGTCACAACCTGCACTACGACGAGAGCCAATGGGACGTGGCCGTGCGCTACCATGCAACCAACGTGGTCGTGTACCACGCCAACGGATGCATCACCCTCAACACAGGTGGTTGGTACACCCCGACAACTGCTGCTCGCATGAACGAGTACTTGCCGAGCCACCTTCACGTCCAACGCCGCAAGCGAAAGTGGGTGGTGTTCAACGGGCATACGAGGGAGCATCGCTTCTTCCACGAAGGCTACAACCGTGAGTACATCACCATCCCTGCACGTGAGGTGAGCGCATGACTTCGCAGAAGGTACGCAACCTGAAGGTCGGTCGTGCTATCGCTAAGTGGCTCGTCGCCAACAACCTGCAAAGTGACACAACGATTCACTACAACGGCAAGGCGTACTCCTACGATAGCGCAGGGAAGGTAAGCACACGCTTCGTTCAACCTTCAACCATCTTCCAATACGCTGACGACGACACCGTGAACATGACCTTTGAAGGTCCGTTGTACGAAGTGCTAAACTTCTATCACCCACGAAGCATCGAGTTGCATCAGCAATTCATGGACCTTGTTGACGAGTATGGCTTTTGGTACGAGAAGGGCAACGCATGGAACCTCACGTTGTACAACAACGAGGTGGTCGCATGAGCCACGACCCACAGAAGTGTCCGGTTGATGGAAGGCCGTGTCTGTGGTGGCAAAGGATTCCTTCCTCCTTGGGCGAAGGTGACTACCTTGGCACGCTCTATGTCCAATGCACCAAATGCAAAACCGAGGCATACCACGACTGTTGGCTCGGCTCGGTGAACGAAGGCGAGGTGGACGCATGACCCCAACCCTACTCGTCACCGCATGGCTCACCGGCATCTTCGCTACCGCATTCGTGTACGGCCTTGTGGAATCGTACATGCTCACGAAAAATGTCGAACTATTTAACCGGCCAAAGGAGGAATGATTGATGCCACAAGAAACAGAACAGATGATTGAACCTGAGCGATTCATTGAACTCGTAAGCGAGTGCGCTCTTGTGAGTGGAATACCTTCGTCGTATGAGTTGGACGAGTCTGCATGCATTGATGTGTCGTGTCACAACTGCGACCTGCATGCTCTTCTCAACATGTTCCGAGGTAATGAGCGGGTGTACATGATACGCTTTCCTGATTGCATCAATGAGGGGGAATGAGCATGGACAAATGGGAAGCAAAAGAAGGACAGAAGATACCGAAGGACGTACACGAAATCACGTTTTACTTTGACGGTGATGTGACGTTTCACTTACCGTGGGTTAGCCGAGAAGACATTGTGAATTGGTATCTCATACCAACGAGCATCAGCGTGGGTGAGGTGAAGTGGACCTTGATGCTTGAGATGAAAGACGGGAAGCGACACCAACTCTCACCTGCGGAGTCCCCACAAATGGGTACATCAATCCACTTCTATACCGAGAGTGGTAGCGGCGTACCCGCGTACGGTTGGGTAGCAAAGGAGGAATGAACATGCAACTGAATGTGAACAACATGCATGACGTGGTGAAAGCCTTCGTCAATCTTGGTGCGCCTGTGTCGCTTGACGACCAAGGCCCGAACAAGATGGATTGGAACTTCTTCTATGCTCATGCCACACGCACGAACCTTGAGCATCACCACCTGCCCACCATCGCATCACGCTTGATGAAGTACAGGAACACGCAGATGCCTCGCATCTTCGCGCAGGTTGGTCTGCCATCAGGACAGGTGGAAGCCATGCTCCAAGCAACGATGGACATGAAGGTGGAGCAGCCCAAGCCCACGGTTCGCTTTGAGCGCATCACAGATGTGTCCACGAACAAGTGGGGCAAGACGTACGAGCAGGAGCGAACCGCTATCCACATGCCCTACATCAAGGACGCCCCACTCCATGCTCCACTCAAGGAAGCACTCGCCTTCCCTGCACTCAAGTTCAACGGGGCAACGAAGACGTGGAGCATTGACAACACGAAGGAGTCCTACGATACCGCCGTCGCTATCCTCACGGCAGCAGGCGCACAGGTGGTCACGCCTGACGACCTGTCCTTCGACCGGCCCAAGCCCAAGGTCGCACCGGCAACCGAAGCCTCAGCCACGCTCAAGGGTTCATCGCTGCACCTCGCATGGCCGTGGCTCGATGACTCGGAGGCACGCTACGCCGTGATGAATGAAGTCAAGGCAACCCAAGGGCGCAAGTGGAACGGCGACACGAAGACGTGGAGCATCTCACTCGCTGAGGCAGGCCCACTCGTTGACCGCCTTCGCAAGATGGCCGAGTCGTACAACAACACGGAGGCAATCAAGTGGAGCATGGCTCTCGCTGACGCCATCGCTGCCGTGCCTGAAGTGGCGACGGTCATGCGTGACCGTGCTGCTCGCATCGCCATCTCATCAGCCGTGTCCCTTGACGACGAGCAAGCCATCAGCGACATGCGTGCGCAACTGCAAGAGGTGTTCCCCGAAGGCTACGACTTGTACCCATTCCAATACGTCGGTGTGCGCTTCGCTCAGTTGGCGAACGGACGTTGCCTCATCGGTGACGACATGGGTGTGGGCAAGACCATCCAAGCCATCGCACACATCGCACTCAACGAAGACATTGGCCCCGCCCTTGTCGTCTGCCCTGCGAGTGTGAAGTTCAATTGGCAGAAGGAACTGAACACATGGCTGCCCTACTACAACGTCCACGTTATCGAGGGACGCAAGGGCAACCTGCCTGCGGCTGACGTGTACATCTGCAACTACGACCTCATGTCCTACCGTGAAGACCAACTGCATGACATCTGCCCACAGATTGTGGTCCTTGACGAGTCGCACTACGTCAAGAACAACAAGGCCAAGCGCACGCAGGCTACGCTTGAGGTCGCCAAGAACAGCGAGTCAGTCATCGCCCTCTCGGGCACGGCCATCACCAACCGACCCAACGAGTTCTTCACCACGCTCAACATGCTGCGCCCCGAAGACTTCCCATCGTTCTTCACCTACGGCAAGCGGTACTGCGACGGACACGAAACCCGATTCGGTTGGGACTTCACAGGCTCGTCCAACACCGACGAGTTGCACGCTCGCACCCGTGACTTCTGCATCCGTCGCTTGAAGTCCGAGGTGCTGACCGAACTGCCCGACAAGGTTCGCACCCTGTACGATGTGGACATTGGCAAGAAGGGCATGGCCG
>Ga0208645_1003392_pt1 | contig 11831 bp, 23 predicted proteins | sample VirMetDEL_Sep_01_FD_184519 | JGI IMG/M metagenome (GOLD analysis project Ga0208645, IMG submission 184519) | Aqueous microbial communities from the Delaware River and Bay under freshwater to marine salinity gradient to study organic matter... | ecosystem: Environmental > Aquatic > Marine >...
CAGCTTTCAATGATAATGGATTTTCACTAAGTGATAATGCTAATGGAGACAGTAATGTAAATGGCTCGGCAGGTGGAACATACTCAGGCTCAACTGCAGGTTATATTGCTTGGACTTGGAAAGCAGGAGACCACGATGACAACCTGCCACAGATAAATGATAATGGAAGCACAGACAGTATAGTAAGTGTTAATGACGAAGCGGGATTTTCTATTGTAAAGTATAGCGGTTCTGATTCTAATGCTACTATCGGTCACGGACAGTCAGCACCTCCTGAGTTCATTATGATTAAGAATATTTCTACTACTAATAACTGGTGTGGAAGTTCAGACTACATAGGATGGAACAACATTTTTGGATTTGACTACACTTTACAGGCAAGAGATTTTGACTTCTTTTTAGACACAGCACCAACTTCAGAAGTATTTAGTGTAAAAGGGAATATAGGCTTAGTGAATGATGCGGGAGAAGAATACATTGCCTACTGTTGGAGGTCTATTACAGGTTATTCTGATATAGGGAGTTATACAGCTTCATCAGGTGATGATGTTATAACAACAGGATTCAGACCAGATTTTGTGATGTTAAAAAGAACCGATTCAACAGGGAGTTGGGAAATTCACGATTCTACAAGGTATCCTTCTATAAATAATGAAAATGGAGAATCAAGGAGATTAAGAGCAAATGATAGCTCTGCGGAAGCACAATTTACAAATAGTCCAATATTTTTCACAGACACAGGATTTACACTTGATTCATCTGTTTCAGGAGATGCATACGGTGATTACGATGCTAATGGCGGTACATACATTTATATGGCATTTAAGATAAACTAATGGAAAATTTAAGATTGTATATAATTAATTCAATGGCAGTAGGGTTTAGCCTAGCAAACATAAATATGGTACTTAGTACACTTGTGCTTATAGCATCACTTATCTGGACAGTAATACAAATAAAAGACAAACTGAAATGAACTTACCTAAGAATGGAGTAGCTAAAGAGATTCGTCACTATGTGGGGTCGCTGTTTATTTTTCTTATTATTATAGGAATTATAATTGCACTAATTCAATACCCTGTACTAGAAACTAACAAGGAGGTTGTTATGATGATGATAGGTACTATATCTGCTTCTATTGGTATTATTGTAAGTACGATAACAGGAAGTAAGCCTGACGATGTACAAGCACTAAAGTCATCACTAGAAAAGAAAGAACATCAAATAGAATTGCTAGTTGCTGCTAAGGACAACCTAGAGGCTATGGTGATAGACTTACAGAAACAGATGCTAGAGACTCAGAACAATATGATGGATAACCTAGTGTTGAAAGCAGCACTTGACTTTGACGATAGAGATACAGCAAAGAGAAAACTAAATACTGATAAAGATGGATAAGCCTAAATGTCAATGTGGTTGTACAACAGATACTAATGGATACTGTGATGGTAGCCACCTAAATAACAAATAAATGAAAAAGCTAAAACTGTACTGGATAGTAGCCAAAAAGTGGTTAAGTGAAAAATACAACAGCGGAGAAGCTGTAGATTTATTGATTATGATAGGAATAGGAATCTGTTCCTTAGGATTGTTAAGCGTAATATTTTTTTAATGGACTTAAAATACTTTGACATAAGTGAATTTGATTCGCCTGATATGGAAGGTTCTGGTCGTTTTATGGACAATGGTCTCTTGTACAAAATCGACTTACTTAGAGAACGATACGGAAAGCCTATTCGTATCACCAGTGGATACCGTACAGAGTCCCACAATGCTAAGGTCGGTGGAGTTTCCAACAGCAGTCACTTGCAAGGACTTGCAGTTGACATTGCTTGTACAGCTTCAGGGGATAGACACGATATACTCAACGAGGCATTTAAACTTGGCTTTAACAGAATTGGAATTGCTAACACCTTCATACATCTTGACGTTGATACCGCAAAACCTGCTGAATGTGTATGGGTGTACAACTAATACAACAGGGAGTACATTAGATGGGAAAGTCATTAAACAGAAGAGGTAAGTATAGTCACTGTACTAGAGCGCAGAAGAACGGTAGAAATAAACCTGCTAAGAAAAAATGAGTGGTAAGAAGAAGTTTAAAGACACAGGAGTTGGCAAGTTCTTACTGGAAAAAATACCCACTGTTGTCGGCAGTCTTGCTAATGATACTCCCATTGGGAACGTTGTTAGGACTCTTATTGGTGGGTCGGAAATGTCTGATGCTGACAAAGAGATTGCCCTTAAAAAGCTAGAACAAGAAATACACGAGTTTGATGGTATTACAAGACGTTGGGTTGCTGACTCACGAAGCGGTTGGTTACCACAAAACGTTAGACCACTTACCTTAGTATTTCTTACAGTAGCATTTGTTGTAGGGTGGTATATGCAACTAGACGAACTTGACACTATTAAAGAATTATTAACTATTGTTTTTATCGGTTACTTTGGTAGTAGAGGGGCAGAAAAGATAATGGGCAACAACAAGCACAGGTAGTTTGTTAATATTTCCTTTTTTAATTTTATTGATTTTTAATTTAAAAACCTCGACCTTTGGTGGGTGGAGGCTTATAACATATTTATGACACAAGACATTAAACAAATAGCACAAGAAATAGCAATTAACTTTCAAAAAAGTATAAAAGAAAGAACAGATGAACTACTAAAGCTAGACTGTGATATGTACACTAACTTAGGAATAGACTCTACATTACAAGAAAGACAAGAAGTAAAAAAAAATTCTAAAGACATATACTCCTGTATAAGAGGTATAAATGAAGAAACAGGAAAATTACTATTAGAGTATATGGATGAATAAAAAAACAATGCCTAGAACATCTAAAAAACCTTCACGAAGTAAATTAGTAAAAAAAATAGATGTTGTATTTAGTCAGTATGTAAGACTTAGTAATGCTGATAAACGTGGGTATTGTAAGTGTGTTACTTGTGGTAAAGTAGGACATTGGAAAACAGGAGGTATTCAAGCAGGACATTTTATGAGTAGGAAACATTATTCTACAAGGTGGGATGAAAGAAATGTAAAACCGCAGTGCGTAGCTTGTAATGTATATAAATCAGGAGAACAATATAAGTTTAGTCAATATCTTGGTAATAACTTATCACAAGAACTTTATATGAAAAGTAATGAAATAACTAAATTTACTATTGACGAACTGCAAGAGATGTATGAACATTACTCGCAGCAAGTCAAGAAGTATCTTTAATACTTTAATAATTGTTTGTTCTAATTAAGAAAGGGTAGCAGAAATGTTGCCCTTTTTTTTATTTAAATATTTATTTGTAACTTAGTTAAAAATATATTTTATGAGCAAACAATTAAGTTTACACGAAAAGCTGTTTAACTTACAGCAAGAAATAGGTGCTATTAGCAAAGATGCTGATAACCCTTTTTACAAGTCTAAGTATTTTGATATTAATAAAGTGATAAAGGTTTTAAGACCATTATTAGGTAAACACAGACTTTTATTAATGCAAGCACCTTTTGTTGATTTTGAAACAGGTGTAGAATATCAAGGTACAACTATACAATGTGTTGATACAGGTATGACTACAAAACCTGTACATCTTAAAATTAATGCAACTGACCCACAAAAGAAAGGTGCTGAAAGTACATATTATAGAAGGTATCTTTTATGTGGATTATTAGGATTAGAAGCAGAAGATGACGATGGTAATGTAGCAAGTGGTAAGACACAAGAAAGAAAGTGGTTAAACACTAACACACCTGAATACAGTAAAGCAATAGAATACATCCAAGGCGGTGGTAACATTGAAGCAATTATGTCTAAGTACAAGGTATCTAAAAAAGTACAAGATGAACTTGCAAAGGTGTAAAGTTAAAAACGTATATTACGTTGGTGAATACAATAATTTTAAATTTAAAGTAGAATGGAAAAAAAGACAACAGCAATTATTTCAGGAAGTATCGACCTTACAGCGATTGACAAGTCAAAGTTAGTTGAAGGTAAAAATGGTAAGAAATACCTTAACATTACAATGATGGTTCAAAACCAGTCACAATACGGTAACAACGTATGGGTAACACAAACACTATCAAAAGAAGAAAGAGAAAACAAAGCGCAACCTATAACATTAGGTAATGCTGCTGTTCGTTGGCTTTCAGAAGATGGGGTAAAGGTTGCTGAGCGGAATGAGGTAACGAATAACCAACAAAACGAGGCACGAGAAGTAGATTTACCTTTTTAAATAACAGGGGGCTTTTAGCCCCTTTTTTTATGGCACTAAAGAAATATAAATGCGGAAACCCTATACCTGATGACTTTTGGAATTACGATGTAAATATACTTTTAGGGTATCCATATAGAATGAGAAGAAACTGGGAAAAAGAAACAAACAAATATGCAATAAAACCAAATGGTGATTTAAAAAAATGATAGCAACAACAGACAATATTAAAGAAAAGATATTTGACATTAAAGAAGGCAGGATACAAGAAGGTCTTAAAATAGGCATACCTGATATAGACGAATATATACGTTTTAAACAAGGTAATTTTAACCTAATAATAGGACACGCAAACGTAGGTAAAACTACTGTTATATGTTATCTGCTGACAGTATGGGCTGTATTACACAAACTTAAATTTGTTATATGGTCTAGCGAGAATACACCACAAAGTATTGTACGCAAAATTATAGAGTTTAAAATGGGTAAACCCATACACATAGCATCTAAAGAAGAAATATCACAAGGCATTGAATGGTGCAATAATTATTTTAAAATTATAGATGTAGAAGAACTATACACCTACAAAGAGTTACTTAAAGAAGTAAACGCAATTAAAGATGTTTGGGACTTTCAAGGTTTAGTTATTGACCCATATAATTCTTTATCTAAAGACACGCAACTGTTAAGGGGTGTAGGCGGTCACGAGTATGATTATCAGGTGGCTTCTGAACTTAGATTGTTTGCTAAAAAAAATAGTGTAGCTGTATTTTTAAATGCACACGGTGTCACAGAAGCAATGCGCAGGACACATCCTAGTAACCACGAATACGAGAACCTACCAACTCCTTTAGGGTTAGCATCTGTTGAAGGTGGAGGTAAGTGGGGTAATAGAGCAGACGATGTAATATGTATTCATCGTTACACATCGCATCCTACTGACTGGATGTATTCACACCTGCACGTTTTAAAAGTGAAAGAAACAGAAACAGGTGGAAGATGTACACCTTATGAAGAACCAATAAGACTTCGTATGTCAAAAAACAATGTAGGATTTGAGTTTTTAGGTAAGAATATATTACATTCAAAAATTAGTGAACTAAAAGATATTTTATTTTGATTTTTATAATAGCACTTTGTATTGTAGGTTTAGTTTCTATTGCTATTGGTTTAGCTAATAGGGCGCACTTTTATTTTGCACCTATACTTGGTTTTATGGTAGGTGGTTTGTATTCTTTTACAGACTATGATGATGGGCGTGAACACACATTACAAGTGTGCCTTGTATTTTTAAGTATTACAATAGTATGGATAGAGCCGAATGGCTTAGCATAGTAGCAGAGCAGCACGATGAATGGGTAAGAATAGTCAAAAGTTTTGGTGAAAGAAACTTCGCTGAAGATATAGTAATGGAAAGTTACATAGCACTTACAAAGTATGCGAAGCCTGAACAGATAATAAAAAACGGAAAAGTAAGCAGGGGGTATATGTATTTTACATTGCGCAGCTTGTTCTATCAATACTATAATAAAAAGAAGAAATATAAAAAGATAAGACTTGATGACCACGAACAAACGTGGCAATTACAACACGAGGACAATATAGAAGAACAACAAGCCTATCATAAAATATGTACTATGATAGATGAGGTTTCTGAAGATTGGCATTGGTATGATAAAAAGATGTGGAAGCTGTACAGTCAAACAGATATGAGCATACGAAAACTAGCAGAGGAAACTAATATAAGTTGGGTTAGTATATTTAACACATTAAAAAACCTAAAACAAGACATAAAAAATAAAATACAAGAGGACTGGGATGACCTAAAAAACGAAGATTATGAACGAATTTAAAGGAGACAAAAGAAGCAAAGAGTACAAAGCGTGGAAAGCCAAACACGAAAAAGCAAGTAAAGGACTTGGTGACACAGTAGAAAAGATAACAACCGCAACAGGTATAAAGAAAGCTGTGAAGTTTATAGCAGGTGAGGACTGTGGCTGCGACCAAAGAAAAGAAAAACTAAACAAGGTATTTAGGTATAGTAAACCTGAATGTTTAACAGAAGCAGAGTTTGACTTAATACGAATTGCTATTGAAACTAGAAAGAATAAATTTACACCTGAAGAACAAAACCAGTATGTAGCAATATTTGAAAGAATATTTAATACTAAGGTATCTTGCACACCTTGTAGTTTTGCTAAGACTGTGTGGGCGGATTTAGTTAAGGTGTACAACCAATATTTATGAGTTTAATAAGAAATAGAAACCAAGTAAAACAAGTCATTGATTTTACAGGAGTGCAGAATGGGAAGATGCACCCTAGTGATATTGACTTTGTTTTAGAATTTGACGAAAGAATATTAATACTAGGCGAAGTAAAAAGAAGGTACAATGAGATACCTACTGGTCAAAGATTAATATTAGAACGCATTGTAGATAGATGGGGAGAAGGTGGTATTGCATTAAAAGTAGAACACGACTACAAAGATGATAATACTAACATACCACTAGAAGAGTGTACTGTTACAGGAAGGTATTACAAAGGTGACTGGACATATTTTAAGAAACCAAAAAATTTTATAACTTACATTAATAAAATAGGAGAACACTTTAACTGTAAAAAATGTAGATTTTGAACAAACTAAATTTATTAAAGAGCATTGACTATATGTCAAACTTTGAAATTGTTTCTAAGACTGTAATAGAATGGAACAAAAAAAAACCACTACCTATACTTGATAAAATGTCAAGAGCATTAAGTGAAATGTATTTACATACTATTGGACTAGAAAACCAAGAATGGTATTGGAACAAAACAATAGAAGAGTATCGTGCAGACAAAAACCGTGCGATAGAACGAGCAAGAAAAGCTGAAACAAAAATAGCTGAACTAGAGAAGCAAATAGAAAACTATAAAAGAGTACTAGGATGAAGGAACTGTTAGCAGGTTATTTTATGTTTAGATTGTTAGAGTGGATAATTAAAAAACTATTTTATTTTTTTACTAATGGATAATTATTGGACAACAGACAGCACAGAGGACAAACGTGACCCTATTGTACAAAAAGTAGTACAGAGGTTTCAAGTCCGTTCTTTAATAGGAATAGAAAAATACGGTACAACATTACACGACTCACCTGATGGTTTTTATAAGTTTCTTAACCACTTACAAGAAGAACTTATGGATGCTTGTTTGTATATAGAAAAAATTAAATCACAAAAATAGTTGTTAGTTAATAAAATGTTTATTATATTAGTAGTATAATATTAAAACAAACAATTATGAATAGCGAAATTATTTACTACGATACCGATTGGTATTACAATGAGATGACTGATGAAGAGCTGTTAGAAGCAGGACTGAATCAAAACCACTTACAAGGTTACAGAACCAAATGTTTAGAAGTTTGGTTTGCTAGAAAAGAGGCACAACACGAACAAACAAAGTTATGATTACACTACTAAACAACGAGCATTGGAGTAAAGAAGAAATACTTGTCGAGATGTACAACGATGAGTTTTACTACGGACACTTAGGGAAACACGCATTAAGTAGTAGTAGTCTCAAAATGATTCTAAAGAGTCCTAAGACTTACAGAAATGTAACAAAGTATGGTGACCCTAATGCAGACAGTCCTGCACTTGCACAGGGTAAGCTAGTACATTGGATGATACTAGAACCTCACAAGGTAGATAAACTACACTTCGTAGATGCTACTACAAAGAACACTAACAAATACAAAGAAGCAAAAGCACAATATGGTGAGGTGTTTCTAGCAAAAGAAAAGTCAGCAGCCGAAAGAGTAGCTGATGCAGTTCTAAGAAACGAAGCAGCACTAAGACTAATAAACAAGTCAGAATTTGAAGTACCTGCAATAGAAATGTTAGAAGGTTTACCATTTAGAGCAAAAGCAGATATTATACAAGGTGACACAATAATAGACCTTAAAACATCTGCTGACCTAAATAGTTTCAAGTACAGTTGTGATAAATACGGATACGATTTACAAGCCTATATGTACAAGCGTATGTTTGGTGCAGAGGACTTTAAGTTCTTAGTGGTAGACAAAGCAAGTACAGATATAGGAATATTTGAAACAAGTAAAGAGTTTATAGCAAGAGGCGAAAACAAATTCCATCAAGCAGTAGACAACTATAAATACTTCTTTGAGCAAGACAACGACCTAGACCAATATGTAATGAGAGGGATATTATAAAAACAATTATTAATTTTAAACACAAACATTATGAACACAATTACTAAACAAGAGATTAAAGTAGGAACATTTAACCCAAGCTACCCAATTAGCAAACTTAAACACTCAACTGTAAATAGAGATATAGTTGATAATCACGCACAACATTTTCAAAAAAAGATAGAACGTTTTGGATGGTTAGTGCCTGTTGTAATAGACCACAGAGGTAATATAATAGAAGGACACCATAGAGTAGTAATGGCATATAATGCAGGACACAAAACTGTTCCTGTTTATATTATTGACTGGGTTGACACAAGCAACCTTGACGAATACCAACAATACATTATTAGCCTTAACAATGCTAACAGAAAATGGACAGCATTTGATTATTTAAAAACATTTGCTAGAAACAGAGCAGACTATTCTTTTGTATTTAAACAGTACAACAAAACAAAAGATGTGTTTTCAGTTGGCAACTTATTAAACATATATTTTAATACTGGTTGTAACGGAATATACAAAGATGGTTTAGCTACAATTAAGAATATGGCATTTAGTGATTATCTTTTCAGAAAGTTTTACGAATTAAAAAGCCATTACGGAGGTGTAAAGATACAAGCGTTTACAGTTAATAGAGTATGTTCATTTGCACACCAAAAAATAAAAGGCAATCTTAAAGAGATGAAGTATATATTTGACCAGTTAGAGCAGTTAGCAGAGAATGACAGCGCTGTACTTTCATCGGTTGAACATATACGACCATTTATAAATAAACAACTAGAATTGTATAGAGATATAGCTAATGATTAAATTATACAATCAAGATTGTATGGAGGCAATGGCAGGGTTTGACGATGACCAGTTTGACCTTGCTATTGTTGACCCACCTTTTGGTATTGGTAAAAGGATGCAAGGTTCAAATCCCATAGGACAAATGATGAAGGGTAAAAGTTGGAATGATAATATACCTGATGAAAAATATTTTATAGAATTATTGCGAGTTAGTAAAAATCAAATAATATTTGGTGCTAATTATTATGCTAACTATTTACCAAATGTAAGAGATTGGTTAGTATGGGATAAAAAGAAAGGAGATAATAACTATTCAATGCACGAACTCTGTTGGACAAGTTTTGACAGAGTGCCAAAAATAATCAGAGTTAGTGTTGAATATAATAATAGATTTCATCCTTGTCAGAAACCTGTAAGGCTGTATGAAGAAATACTATCAAGATATGCAGAAAAAGGATATAAGATATTAGATACACATTTAGGTTCAGGTTCAATAGCAATAGCCTGTCATAATTATGGATATTATTTAGAAGGATATGAATTAGACAAATATTATTATGAAGCAGCAAACAAGCGTTTAAAACAACACCAAGCACAAATAAGAATGTTTTGAATAAAGATATAGTACAGGAATTTTATTACCTTGCCTTAGCTGACTTAGCACACGGTTCATCTATAAGAGAACTGGAAGCAGCAATTAAATATTATCAGGAGGTGGAGGACTATGAAGCCTGTGCAGGAATACTAAAAGCAATAGACGAAGTAAGACACGACACAATAGATTCAATAAACAAACGATTATATGAACTTAGAGACGATAAAAACAACAGTAGAGACAATAACAAACCAAAAGATAGATAAAGAAAGTAGAGATAGAGACCTAGTATATGCAAGGGCTATATATTTTAAACTAGCTAAACAACACACTAGACACACTCTACTTAAAATAGGTGCAGTAGTAGGTAGACATCACGCAAGTGTAATACACGGTATAAAAATATTTGACGATATAATAACAAGATACGAAAGCGAATACTACAAGATATACCTAGACATAGATAAAAACATTAGAAGAACTACTGGAGAAAAGTATAATAACCCTATGCTTTATTATCGTGATAAGTATGCGCAAACACTTATTAAGGCAAGAGATTTGCAACGTGAAAACATACAATTAAGAAAACAGCTAATTAACAACTTACTGTAAATTTTATTGTATTATTAATTAATTAATGTTTTTTAATTATGGATGGTAGAAAAAATAACGGTGGTCATTCAACAAAAGGTTTTGCAGGAAGAAAGCCTAAGAGTGAAGAAATAAAACTAGTAGAACGCTTATCACCGTTAGAAGATGCTGCACTTGATGCACTAAAAAAGGGAGTTGAATCAGGAGAACTAAAATGGATACAACTTTACTTGAACTATTATCTAGGTAAACCTCGTGAAACAAAAGACATCACTATAAACGAGGACATACCATTATTTGTAGACTAGGGATAACCTAAACCCTGTTCTGCAAAACGTATGCAGGTCAAAAAAACAATAGCACTTAACAAACTTAGAGAACTAGGCAACCGTGTTAAAATAGTAAGAGGTGGCACGAGTGCAGGTAAGACCGTTTGCATATTACTTATACTTATCGACTATGCTATAAGAAACGCAGGAAAAGAAATAAGCGTAGTAAGTGAATCAATACCACACCTTCGTAGAGGTGCTTTAAAAGACTTCTTAGGCATCTTAAAAGGTCTTAATAGGTATAAGGATACACAATACAATAAAAGCACTTTAAAATACACATTTACAAATGGAAGCTATATTGAGTTTTTTTCGACTGATATGCCTGATAAACTTCGTGGTGCTAGGCGTACCGACCTTTATATTAATGAGTGTAACAATATACCTTTTGATGCGTACCAACAACTCGTAGTAAGAACATCAGGTAATATATGGTTAGACTATAACCCATCAGCTTTGTTTTGGGTAGATAAAGAACTAATAGGTAAACCTGATACAAACTTTATTACACTTACCTATAAAGATAACGATGCACTACCGCAAACAATAGTACACGAAATAGAAAAAGCAAGAGACAAAGCAAAAACCTCAACATACTGGTCTAACTGGTGGCGTGTATATGGACTAGGTGAGATAGGTAGTTTAGAAGGTGTTTGCATACCTGATTGGAAAGAAATAGATGCAATACCACAAGAAGCAAGGTTATTATCCTACGGTATGGACTTTGGTTATAGTGTAGACCCCACAACACTTATAGCACTATACAAATGGAATGATGCTTATATATACGATGAGGTACTATATAAGAAAGGTATGTTGAACCGTGATATAAGTAGATACCTACAAGCAAACGATATTAGAGAAAACATAATAGCAGATTCAGCAGAACCTAAGTCAATAGCTGAACTTGTACAATATGGTCACAGCGTGTATCCTGTAAGCAAGGGAAGGGATAGCGTAGTATATGGTATAAACCTAATAAACCAAAATGAGATATATGTAACAAGCAGGAGTAGAAACCTAAAACGTGAACTACAAGGTTATATATGGGCAAAGGACAAAGAAGGTAATACGTTACAAAAACCATCAGGGGAACATCCTGATTGTATTGATGCTGCT